>OGDU01002206.1_pt1 | contig 13046 bp, 13 predicted proteins | sample 1570371 | NCBI WGS metagenome assembly OGDU01 (sample SAMEA2581977, study PRJEB24529) | metagenome | biome: Human gut stool | place: China | collected 2011
TGCAGACGGAACAGGGGCCTTCCGCAGCGTCTCCCGAATGATCTCCGCATCGTGATTTTCCTTCGCTTCAGCCTTCTTGAACACACCAGGCCGAACGGTTCCCATCTGAGGTCTGTTATTGGGACATTCAATACATGCCATCAGATTACCGCCGAACGCAGGTCTGGTCCATCCAACATTTCCCGTCACTTCATCAATATCAAGTGCCGTACAGTCCGCTGTCAAACCTGTTCCGACACGGCAGGAAACACGGGGAGCAAAATCACGGCCCATGCTGGAAGCACCGAACAGAATTGTATCCGGATGATACTTCTGAATAAGCTGATACATAGCATCCGCATAAATCTCTGTGTTGTAGTCCTTGTACGCCTCATCTTCTACCACGATGACCTGATCAGCACCATGTTCTGCAGCAGCCTTTACAGCAACTTCCACACCACTGCCAATGACGACCGCAACCAATGACTGACCAACTTTATCCGCCATCATCCGGCCGGGATTCAGGAGCTCAAGGCCAACGCTCTTTGCAGCTCCGTTGAACGTCTCAATGAATACCCAAATATTTCGATACTCGCTCATGTTTTCCCTCCTCATACAAGACCCGCTTCATCCAGCAGTTCGGCCAGTTTCACCGCCGACGCAGCAGCAGAAGCCTCGCGGATCATGGTGCCGCCAGCTTTGCGAGGAGGCACATAGGATTTTTTGACTTTTGTGGGGGATCCCTTTAAGCCGCTGCGCTCAGCGTCAGCAGAAATATCTCCCAGAGTTAGAACCGGAATCTCTGCCCGAATAGCAGCCAAACGCTTTCTTACCGTCGGATAACGGAGATCAAACTCCGGCTTGGCAGCTGTCAGTATCACAGGAAGGTTGGATTCCCACAGTTCTCTTCCGTTTTCTGTATCACGAATAGCACAGACCTTGTTATTCTCAAAGTTGGCCTCCGTAATAAAGGTAATTTGTGAATAGCCAAGCTGTTCGGCGATTTCAGGGCCAACCTGGGCTGTGTCGCCGTCAATGGCCTGCTTGCCGCAGAAAATCAGATCAAATTTTCCCGCCTTTTCCTCTACTGCTCGAATAGCCCGAGACAAAATGTAACTGGTCGCAAGGGTGTCAGATCCTCCAAACGCTCGGTCACTGACTAAGTACGCCTGATCCGCACCCACCGCAAGGCATTCCTTGAGCGCGGCCTTCGCCTGGGGCGGCCCCATGGAAACCACAACCACAGTGGCCTCCTGCTGGTCCTTGATCCGCAAAGCCATTTCCAAGGCATAGGCGTCAAAAGGATTGACTATGCTGGGCACACCGTCACGAATCAAGGTATTGGTTACCGGATCGATCTTAATCTCTGTGGTATCCGGCACCTGCTTGACGCAAACAAGAATATTCAGCATGCTTCAGCCCTCCTCCACATTGGTGCAGACCTTGCCGGGGTTGAGGATGCCCTTGGGGTCAAACACCTGCTTGATCGCCTGCATGAGCCCGAACGCCGTCTCGCCGGCGGACTCCACCAGGTACTGCTTCTTTGCGTGGCCGATGGCGTGCTCGCCGGAGACCTGCCCGCCGAACTCGGTGCACTTGGCATAGCATTTGTCCATGACGGCCTTGCTGCGGCGCTTGAACTCGTCGAGCGCCATGTCGTTGGCGCAGCAGTAGATGTGCAGGTTGCCGTCGCCCGCGTGGCCGAAGTTGCGGATGGTGATGCCCTCCGCCTTGCCGGTGGCGCGGGTGTAGACGAGAAACTCCGCGATGCGGTCGACCGGCACGACGACGTCCATCTCGTCGAGCAGCTTCGTGTCCGCCTCGATGACGGTCAGGAACGCGCTGCGCGCGGCCCAGACGTCCTTTTTCAGGCCGTCGGTCCAGACGACAAGCGTATCGTACGCGCCGCACTGCTCGGCAAGCGCGCCGAGGCGGTCCATCTTCGCGGTCAGTTCGGCCTCGCTGTCGCCGACGAGGGTGACGAGAATGTACGCGCCCGCCTCTTTGCCGTCCACGACCGTGGGGAAGATGGTGTTGCCGGTGAATGCCGCCGAGGAATCGACGATGTCGCGCTCCATGAACTCGATCGACTGCGGGTCAAGGTTGGCAAGCTTGATCTTCGGCACAGAGGCGATAGCGGTCTCCACGTCGGCAAACGGGAGGATGAGGCTCACGTTCATTTCCGGCTTCGGGATGAGCTTGAGCGTCAGCTCCGTGATGACGCCAAGCGTGCCCTCCGAGCCGATCATCAGGTGCAGCAGGCTGTAGCCGGAGCTGGTCTTGCACACGGTCTTGCCGAGCTCCATGACTCTGCCGTCGGGCAGCACCACGGTCATGGCCAGCACGTAGTCGCGCGTGACGCCGTACTTCACGGCGCGCATGCCGCCCGCGTTCGTGGACACGTTGCCGCCCACGGTCGCGGTCTTTTCGCCCGGGTCGGGCGGGTACATCAGGCCGTGCGTGAGCGCGTCGGCCGCGAGGTCGCACAGCAGCACGCCGGGCTGGATGTGCACGACGAGGTTGTTCATGTCATAGGAGAGGATCTTGTTCATGCGCGTCGTGCACAGCACCACGCCGCCGCACAGCGGCACGCATCCGCCGACGAGGCCCGTGCCCGCGCCGCGCGGCGTGACGGGAATGTTGTTGTCGTAGCACACGCGCAGAATTGCGGACACTTCCTCGGTGCTCTCGGCCTCGCAGACCACCTCGGGGTAATACTTGCCGTAGATGGGCATTTCGTCGTGGCTGAAGTCGTCCTTCACCGCGTCGCCTGCGAAAAAGCGCTTCGCGCCCACGATGGCCTGAAGCTGCGCGGCGATCTCCGGCGTGACCTGATTGTATTTCGTCATTTCTGACCTCCTAACTTGTTCTGAACTTATAAAGTAACACAATACAGGGGGGTAGTTGTCAAGTATCCCCTGTGTGAAAAAATCATATTTTTACGCAAAAAAAGCTTCCGGCCCGAGATACGGGCCGGAAGCCCGGAATTATTGTTCTGCCTTCCCGAGTTTGGGAAGCGCAAGTGTGACGAGGATGCCGACAATGGCAATTACGCCGGCCAGGATGAAGGCCATGGAGGTGTTGACGGCCTTGGCGAGGAAGCTTGTTCCGACTGAGGCAACGCCGAAGCCGATCATAACAAGTGAGCAGACAAGACCAGCGTTCTCGGAGCCGAGATAGTCGGTCGTGAGCGAGGGCATGGTTGCCGCCGTGGCGCTTTCCGGGTCGGGGTGCGCGACGGCACAGTCATCCAGCTCGTCGAGCAAGAGCGCGAAGGCGCTGCCCTGCCGCTTCTGGGCGTTGGCCGCCTTGCAGCGGTTGAGCGCCAGATTGCGCGTGATCCTGCCGAGGAAGGCGGAGAGGATCGCCGGGCGCTGCGGCGGCATAGCCTCCCATGCGTGCAGATAGGCGTCGTTGACGTTTTCCTCGCTGTCGGCACGGTTGGATAAGATGTTTTGCGAAATTTTCATGCAATAAGACCCGTACTTTGCGTCGGTCTCGACGATGGCTTGCTCGTCCCGCTGCCAGTAGAGCGCGACGATCTGCGAATCGTCCATGCGTGTACTCCTTTCCGTCCAAAGTGCCATCATAAAGACAACTTTTTTATCCCCCGCGTTACAGGGGAGTGAAAATTTTTTTGAAAGTATACCACATCTCTGCAATTTTTAACAGAGGGCGCGCGGTTTTGGCGTGCCGGAGCGGTTCAAATTGCTCGGTTTTTCCATCCGCCTTGACAATCGTCCGGGCAAATGCTAATATAGTCCGTATAAATACTATTTGGAGGAACAGTATGCAGCATAGTCCAAGAAAGTTCTGGGAAGTCTGGGGGCGCTCGGATGCGCTCTACAACCGCTGGGCCGCCGCGCACGGCGTGAACAACTACCGCCTGTTCGTGCTCTACGTGCTCGACAACCATCCCGGCGCCACGCAAAAGGCCATCGCTGACCACGCGGGCCTGCCCAAGCAGACCGTCAACACCGTCGTGCGCGCGCTGCGCGACGAGGGCTACGTCACGCTCAGCCACGCCAGCGGCGACCGGCGCGAGAAGAACGCTTCCCTCACGCCCGCCGGACAGACCTACGCCCGCGCGCTGCTCGAGCCGCTTTATGCACTCGAGGACACCGTCTTTGCCCGCATGGGTGATGCGCGCGTGCAGGAGATGATGGATGCGATCGCGCTGTTTAATATGATCTTTGAAAAGGAAACGGAAATGATCAAATGAAGACAACTCGGCATGACTCTTTTGCGGCCTATGTGCTCCCGTCCGTGCTTGCGTTTGCGCTCTCGGGTCTGTACACGATCGTGGACGGGTTTTTCATCGGCCAATCGCTCGGCGACCTCGGTCTCGCTGCCATCACGCTTGCCTATCCGGCAGCGGCGCTGCTGCAGGCTGTCGGCACGGGCATCGGCCTCGCCGGTGCGATCCGCTGCACCATTTTGCAGGCGCGCGGGGAGGAGCAGACGCCGCGCACGTGCTTTTCCGGCACGGTGCTGCTGCTGCTCGCGACGAGCGCGGCGTTTGCGGCGGTGCTGCTCGGGCTGCTCGGCCCGGTGCTGACGGTGCTCGGCGCGCAGGACGAGGCACGCCCTCTGGCCGCGGAATACATCCGCGTGATCGCCTATGGCACGGCCTTTCAGATCCTTGCCACCGGTCTTGTGCCCTTCATCCGCAACCTCGGTGGCTCGGCGTTCGCCATGGTCGCGATGGGCACGGGCTTTGTGACCAACATCGCGCTCGACTACCTGTTCGTGTGGGAGTTTCACTGGGGCATGGCCGGCGGCGCGTGGGCGACCGTCATCGGACAGGCGGCGACGATGCTGCTCGCCATCGGCTATCTGGTGCGGCGGCGCGTGGGCTTCGTGCCGCCGAAGGCGGGCGAGGTGCTGCCGCTGTGGGGCGCACTGCTGAAGGTCGCGGCTGCGCCGATCGGGCTGACATTTTCGCCGAACATCACGCTCATGGTCATGAATCACTTCCTGCTGCGCTACGGCGGGGCGCTGGCAATCGCGGTCTACGGCTGCATCGACTATGTGCTGTCGACGATATACATGCTGCTGCAGGGCGTCGGCGACGGCAGCCAGCCGCTCATCAGCAGGACCTACGGCGCGGGTGACTTCGGTGAGCTGCGCCGCACCGGCGCGCGCGCTTACCGCGCGGCCTTCGGCATCACGGCGGTGTGCATTGTCGCGCTCTTTCTCACGCGCAGCGTCATCGGCGTGCTCTTCGGCGCGTCTGCGGAGGCGAACGCCGGCGTCACCGCCCGGCTGCCGCTGTTTCTGGCGACGCTGCCGCTGCTGGCGTACACGCGCGTGACGATTGCATATTTCTACGCGACGGAAAAAACCGCACTGTCATACGTGCTTGTGTTTTCCGAGCCGGTGCTGACGTTTGCCGTGCTGCTCATTCTGCCGCAGCTGTTCAAGCTCACCGGCGTGTGGCTGGCGATCCCGGCGGCACAGGCGCTCACGTTCTGCATCGCCGTGCCCGCGCGGCGGCGCACACAGCGCGCAAGAGAGCTTCCGGCGTGAGCCGCAAACGGCAAAGCTGCCTGCGCATAATAACAGCGCCCATTGCATTTGCAATGGGCGCTTCCGGCTTATCAAAAACCTCGTAGAGTTTCGCCGCCGGAGCGGCGAAAGAAAGTCCGATCATTTTCCCAGGCGACATGTGCGGCTGGGAAAATACTTCTCGGCCTGCAAACGCACGCGCCGTCCGCTTTTGGCGGACGGCGCGTGCGCTGCTTGCCCCAGCGCTTGGTCATCGCCTGCCGCCGTTTGAGCAGCCGCTTTTTCAGCCTGATTTTTGAACTCTGTTTTCCGCGCATGTCATCACCGCGGCTTTCTGCCGTCGTTGTGATCGGGGGAAGCCACGACTGACGCTCGCGCTTCCGGCTTTTCCGCCTGCAGGAGCGGGTTGTCGATGCGCGTGATCACTGCATACCCCACCACATGCGCGCCTTCCTGCATCGGGATCCGTTTTCCGACCCACAGGCAATGCGGATACGCCTCGGGAGAAAGGAACGTGATCGTTCCGCGGGCCGACGCGCCCGGCGGCACGGAGCCCACATCATAATAATAGTGAACGCCGGTCGTCAGACAGGTATCGGTCAGCCGATGCGCCGGGCGATACCCGTCACGGGCGGGGCTTTTCCGAACGTCATTGAATGAAAAAAACGCCTCTACGTCCGGCGGGCGCTCCGGAACAGGCGTTACTGGAATTCGTTGTCTCATCTGGTGCGTCCCCTCCGTTCTGCTGACAGAATATCCTGCGCCGGAGGCCCTGTCAAGCGCAAAAAATCCGCCCGCCGCAGGCGTTCTGCCCGCGGGCGTCTATCGTTCGTTTGCTCCGGCTGCCTTTTTATGCTATCATGGAACAGAATCCGCAAAAGAGAGGGGACTCGAGACATGAAAAAAACATGGCATACCGTATTTCTGATCCTGCTGATCTGTCTGGACGCGGCGCTGCTGCTTCTGCCGCTGCTGCCCGGTTATCGCGCGCTGTTCGATATCGGCCCGCATCCCGGCCGGCCGCCCGCGTTCCGCTTCCTGAAGCTGGCCGGTTATGCCCTGTTTTTCCCTCTGACGGCATACGGCTGCGGCAGGCTGCTGGCGCGCATCCGCAAGCCCCGGCTCCGCTGGCTGCCGGCGGCGGTCTTTGCGCTGATCGCCACGGCGCTGGTCTGCCTGCACAACAACGAGCTGCACATGCTCTGCCGGCTGGACAGCGGCTGGGTACACGTGCCGCATATGTATGAAAACCTCGTGCGCACGGACCTGACTTACCGCGGCGGCATCGGCATCTTCCGGTATGTGCTCCCGTGGGCCGGTACCTTTCTGCTGTGCGTTCTGGCCGGTACATACAGCCTGCAGCAGTTCCTGTCGCTCTGCCGGAAGGCGTTCGCGGCACTGCGGCGGCGCTGCCTGCTGCGCCGCACGCAAGCGCGTCAGGCGCTGCCCTGTTCCCTGCTGGTGCTCAGCATGGCGGACCGTGCGCAGTTCGCCGCCGAGCTCGCGGACCGGCTCGACCACGCGCACGTCGTGCGCACCGGCGGCGCGCAGCTGCGCAGCCGGTGCGCCACACCGTCCGGGGCGCTCGACGATGCGGCGGGGTCGCTGTGCGGAAACGCCGACCTTCTGGTCGTAGAGGATCTCGAGGCATTTGTCTGTGGCACGGAGCAGTGGCAGAGAGTCTGCGCGTTTTTCTTCCAGAACATCATCGAGGACGGGACTGATGTCATCGCAGCGGCGGACGATCCGGCAAAAACCGCGCCGGAATTCTGGTACCGCATGACCTGCGCCTGCCCGTTTTCCGTCCGAACGCTGAAAGAATGACCGGCGGGCGCAACATTCACATCTGAATTCACATCTGAATTTTGCACCCCAGGGTGGTATTTCTGCTTCTGCGAATTTTGATGTAAAATGCCTGCGAAAACACCGAAAACACCATCACCAAGGAGGAACTTCCCATGACCCACCGCAAACACGCGGCCGCGCTGCTGACCGCCGTGCTCCTGCTAGCGCTGACTGCCTGCGGCAGGCAGACCGCCGCCGCATCCGATCCCGCACAGACGCCTGCGGCCCCGGCCGTTGAGACGCCCGTCATCGCCGCCCCGGCCGCGACACCGACGCCCGCCGCCGGAAAAGACGCCGGCAGCGACGGCTGGAAGGCCGAGTTTGAACGGAGCCTGCTCGAAGACTACGGCGTCACGCCCGACCACTACGAGGATCTCGGAAACGGCATCTATCAGGTCTATGTGAAGCTCGACGGCAAAGTCGTGCCCTACGTCACGGTCGATTCCGCGACCGGCGACTACCACGGCTGAGCACCGGCAGCAAAATAAAAACCACGCCCCTGCGCGCCATTCCGGCGCGCAGGGGCGTGGCGGTTTTCTGCCTGCAAATTATCCGCGCAGGCCGACGGCCTCGAGCACGGCCTCGATGCGGTCGGACGCCTGCACCGGCCAGCCGCCCTTGACGTTCTGGCAGCCGGCGGAATCGAGCAGATCGCGCGCGCCCGCTGTCAAGAACATGCGCATTTTCGCTTGACAAATACCCTCGGGGGGTATATATTCAAAAATACCCCCAAGGGGTATACGGGAAACAATGAGGTACGAATATATGGACGATGAGAAAAAAACGTGCTGCTGCGGCTGTTCGCAGCGCAAAAAGGAGCGCTCGCCGGAGGAATACAAGCGGCTCATCCACCGGCTCAACCGCATCGAGGGCCAGATCCGCGGCATCCGCGGCATGGTCGAAAACGACGCCTACTGCCCGGACATTCTCGTGCAGTCGGCGGCGGCGGGCGCGGCGCTCAACGCATTCAATAAGGAGCTGCTAGCCAGTCACATCCGCACCTGCGTCGTCGAGGACATCCGCGACGGCAAGGATGAGGTGATCGACGAGCTGGTGGCGACGCTGCAGAAACTCATGAAATGAGCCGCACCGCAAAGGAGGAACGACATTGAAGCAATATAACGTCACCGGCATGAGCTGCGCGGCCTGCTCGGCGCGCGTGGAAAAGGCGGTGTCGAACGTACCGGGCGTGACGGCGTGCTCGGTCAGCCTGCTGACCAACTCCATGGGGGTGGAGGGCACGGCGGCCGATCAGGCTATCATCGACGCGGTGCAGGCCGCGGGCTACGGCGCGTCGGTCAAGGGCGCGCAGCAGAGCGCAGGCCCCGCCGCCGGCGCCGACGCGCTCGCCGACCACGAGACGCCGAAGCTGCGGCGCAGACTGTTCTGGTCGCTGGGCTTTCTGCTCGTGCTGATGTATTTTTCCATGGGCCACATGATGTGGGGCTGGCCGCTGCCGAAGTTTTATGATGGCAACCACGTCGCCATGGGCCTGACGCAGTTGCTGCTGACGGTCATCATCATGGTCATCAACCAGAAGTTTTTCATCAGCGGCTTCCAGGCGCTCTGGCACCGCGCGCCGAACATGGACACGCTCGTGGCCCTCGGGGCGACGGCGGCGTTCGTGTACAGCACGTACGCGCTCTTCGCCATGACGGGCGCGCAGGTGCGCGGTGACGAGCAGGCCGTCATGAACTACATGATGGACTTTTACTTCGAGTCCGCCGCCATGATCCTCACGCTCATCACGGTGGGCAAGACGCTCGAGGCCCGCTCGAAGGGCAAGACGACCGACGCACTGCGCAGCCTCATGGAGCTCGCGCCGAAGACCGCCACCGTCGAGCGCGGCGGCGCGGAGGTGACCGTCCCGGTCGAGCAGGTGCAAACCGGCGACGTGTTCGTCGTCCGCCCGGGCGAGCGCATCCCGGTCGACGGGGTCGTGCTCGCCGGCACGAGCGCAGTCAACGAGGCGGCGCTCACGGGCGAGAGCATCCCGGCCGACAAGGCGCCGGGCGCGTCCGTCTCGGCCGCGACGGTGAACCAGTCGGGCTTTCTCAAGTGCCGCGCCACGCGCGTCGGCGAGGACACGACGCTCTCGCAGATCATCCAGATGGTCAGCGACGCGGCGGCCACGAAAGCGCCAATCGCCAAGATTGCCGACAAGGTGTCCGGCGTGTTCGTACCGGCGGTCATGGGCATCGCGCTCGTGACGTTCGTCGTCTGGCTGCTGCTCGGCCGCACCGTGGGCTACGCGCTCGCGCGCGGCATCTCCGTGCTCGTCATCAGCTGCCCGTGCGCGCTCGGCCTCGCCACCCCGGTGGCGATCATGGTCGGCAGCGGCATGGGCGCGAAAAACGGCATCCTCTTCAAAACGGCGGCCTCCCTTGAGGAGACCGGCCGCATCCAGATCGTCGCGCTCGACAAGACCGGCACCATCACCTCCGGCGACCCGACCGTGACGGACCTCTGCCCCGCCCCGGGCGTGACGGAGACGGAGCTGCTGCGCCTGGCCTATGCGCTCGAGCGCCGGAGCGAGCACCCGCTGGCCAAGGCGGTGCTGCGCCGCGCGGAGGCGGACGGGCTAACCGCCGCCGAGGTCGCGGACTTTCAGGCCCTGCCGGGCAACGGGCTCAGGGCCACGCTCGACGGGCAGCCGCTCTGCGGCGGCAACGCGGACTTCATCCGCACGGCGGCCGACATTCCCGCGCCCATGCAGGCGCAGGCGCAGGCGCTGGCCGAGGCCGGCAAGACGCCGCTGTTTTTCGCCCGCGGCGAAAAGCTGCTCGGCATCGTCGCCGTGGCGGACGTGCTCAAGCCCGACAGCCCGCAGGCCATCCGTGAGCTGCAGAATATGGGCATCCGCGTCGTCATGATCACGGGCGACAACGCGCGCACGGCCAAGGCCATCGGCGCGCAGGCCGGCGTGGACGAGGTGATCGCGGGCGTGCTGCCCGACGGCAAGGAGCGCGAGATCCGCCGCCTGAGCGCGCGCGGTAAGGTCGCCATGGTCGGCGACGGCATCAACGACGCGCCGGCGCTCACGCGCGCGGACATCGGCATCGCCATCGGCGCGGGCACGGACGTGGCCATCGACGCGGCCGACGTCGTGCTCGTCAACAGCCATCTGAGCGACGTGCCGGCGGCCATCCGGCTCAGCCGCGCGACGCTGCGCAACATCCACGAGAATCTGTTCTGGGCGTTTTTCTACAACACCATCGGCATCCCCATCGCGGCGGGCGTGTTCGTCCCGCTCGGCCTGACGCTCAACCCCATGATCGGCGCGGCGGCCATGAGCCTGTCGAGCTTCTGCGTGGTCACGAACGCCCTGCGCCTGAATCTGTTCAAGCTGCGCGATACGCGCCACGATCATAAACGTGCAAACCATCTCAAAGAAGTACCCGAAATCAAGGAGGAAACTGCAATGAAAAAGACCATTCAAATCGAAGGCATGATGTGCGCTCACTGCGAGGCGGCCGTGAAAAAGGCGCTCGAGGCGCTGCCGGAAGTCACCGAGGCCGAGGTCAGCCACACGGCGGGCACCGCCGTCGTGACGCTCAGCGCCCCGGTGGACGACGCTGTGCTCAAGAGCACGGTCGAGGCCAAGGACTATACCGTCACCGGCATCGCGTAATACATCCAAAACCGCAGCAAAGGCGTTCCCTCTCGGGGACGCCTTTGCTGTTTTCTGCCCACTTTTTGTGCGCGTCGATCTTCTGCGCGAACAGCCCGTGCTGCGTGCAGTACCGCAGCAGTGTGCCGTGCGCGAAGTACGGCAGGCGCGTCTGCGCGCCCCACTCGGGGTAGCGCCGCCGCAGCACGACCGTGTCCTCATTGACCAGCGCCGCGAACGACAGGTAGTGCTCCCGGCGCATGGGGTGGTCGGACGTGAGATACCACTCGCCGTCGCTCAGCTCCGCCGACAGGATAGCCACCGCGCGCGGGCGCTGTCAAGCGGGCGGCGAAAAATCGCGCCGGGGCGGGAAAAAATTCTGAATTTTGCCTGAATTTTTGCTTCCGGTGTAGCTTTTGCGCGCGCGCGCCCTTATAATGTAAGCGCGGACGAAAAACCGTCACAACCATCCGCATCCGACGAAAAACCATCACCAAAAAGGAGTTTGTATATGGGACTGATCAAAGCTGCCGCGGGCGCTGCCGGCGGCGTTCTGGCCGACCAGTGGAAGGAATTTTTCCTCTGCGAGGCCCTGCCGGCAAACGTGCTGGCCGTGAAGGGACAGAAAAAAACCACCCGCCGCTCGAGCAACACGCACGGCGACGAGAACATCATCACCACCGGCTCGCGCATCGCCGTCGCCGACGGGCAGTGCATGCTCATCGTCGAGCAGGGCAAGGTCGTGGAGGTCTGCGCCGAGCCGGGCGAATTTCTCTACGATTCCTCCACCGAGCCGAGCATTTTCTCGGGCAAGCTCGGCGACAGCATCGGCGACGTTTTCCGCAACATCGGCAAGCGCTTCACCTTCGGCGGCGAAGCGGCTAAGGATCAGCGCGTCTACTACTTCAACACCAAGGAGCTCGTCGGCAATAAGTACGGCACGGCGTCTCCCGTTCCGTTCCGCGTTGTGGATCAGCGCGCGGCGATCGACATCGACGTGGGCATCCGCTGCTTCGGCGAGTACAGCTATCATATCGCCAACCCGCTCCTGTTCTACACGAACGTCTGCGGCAACGTGAGCGAGGACTATGACCGCTCGAATCTCGACAGCCAGCTCAAGACCGAGCTGCTCACCGCGCTCCAGCCCGCGTTCGCGAAGATCAGCGAAATGGGCATCCGCTACTCCGCGCTGCCCGGCCACACGGTCGAGCTGGCGGACGCGCTCAACGAGGCGCTGAGCGCCAAGTGGCGCGACCTGCGCGGCATCGAGGTCGTCTCCTTCGGCGTTTCCTCCGTCACGGCGAACGAGGAAGACGAGAAGATGATCAAGGAGATGCAGCGCAACGCGGCGTTCATGGACCCGACCCGTGCGGCGGCACACCTTGCGGGCGCGACCGGCGACGCGATGAAGACGGCGGCGGCGAACCCGAACGGCGCGGTCGGCGCGTTTATGGGCATGGGCATGGCCGGCGGCATGGCAGGCGCGCAGATGGGCACCCTCTATCAGCAGGGCGCGCAGCAGCAGGCGGCGCAGGCGCAGGCGGCCCCCGCGGCGGCAGGCTGGACCTGCGCGTGCGGACAGGCGGGCAACACGGGCAAGTTCTGCGCGAACTGCGGCAAGCCCGCCCCCGCTCCGGCGAATGAATGGACCTGCGAGTGCGGCACGAAGAACACGGGTAAGTTCTGCTCGAACTGCGGAAAACCAAGACAGTAAAAGAAAACAGATAACCATCCAATACAACAGCGGCTCCGGGGAAGGAGGGATAGAATATGGAGGTTATTACATACAAATGCCCGAACTGCGGAGGCGATCTGACCTTCGATCCGGCAAGCGGAAAGTATAAATGCGAGTACTGCCTGTCCTCGTTTACACAGGAAGAAGCCGAAAAGGCGAACCCGAAAGCAGCGGAAGCGCTGAACGGGGAGGACGATGCTGCCGGTGCACAGGAAGCATCCGATGCACAGAAGGAAAGCAGTACGGAGGAAACAAAAGGGGAAACAGAGCAGGGCGAAGCAGTTGTCTACACCTGCCCGAACTGCGGCGCCGAGATTGTGACCGATGCGACGACGGCAGCGACATACTGTTTCTACTGCCACAATCCGG
>OGDU01002216.1_pt1 | contig 12987 bp, 9 predicted proteins | sample 1570371 | NCBI WGS metagenome assembly OGDU01 (sample SAMEA2581977, study PRJEB24529) | metagenome | biome: Human gut stool | place: China | collected 2011
AGAAAAGGAAAGAAAAAGATGGAATCAAAAGTAAAAGAGGCAGTTCAAAGAAAAATGTGTGGTTATAACTGTGCGCAGGCTGTGGCATGTACGTATTGCAAACAGGCAGGGCTGGATGAAGAAACAGTCAAAAATCTTACACAGGGATTTGCAGTAGGCATGGGTGGCAGTATGGAAGCAACATGCGGAGCAATCATCGGAGCAGTAAATGTATTGGGTATGATCAATAAAAATCCGCAGAAAACAATGCAGAGTGCAAGACGAATCATCAGCAGATTCAAAGAACAAAATGGTACCGTTATCTGTAAAGAACTCAAAGGTATTGCAGATGGGGTTGTCAGGAGAGAATGCATTGACTGTGTAAAGGACGCAGCAGTATTGCTGGAAGATGAATTAAAATAAGTGAATATCAATAGCGTTAAGCTTTTATTTGGGGTACCGTCTTGGAGATGCAAGACGGTATTTTTTATATGGAAAGAAAAAATCGCCATAATAAAAAATGGCAATTTGATAATACAGATGTACAATATATGTCCATGCAGGCTGCTAGAATGAAGATATCAAAAAACAAAGGAGGACTACTTATTATGGAAAGTGTAAAAGATTTATTGGTATTTATTTTTGGAGTGTCATTTCTGACAGCCGGGACATTGGCAATTGCAAACCCGTTTCTGACAGCAAAAAAGGTAAAAAAATATGCCGGAGGGTTGCAGACAAAGTTAAATAATTTGGAAGAGTTGCTGCAGATGATCAGAAATATGAACTGTAGTCTGGTAAAACAGGTGTATTTCAATGAACAGGGAATCATTGAGATACAGGGAAAAGCAGGTAAACATAAACTTTATCTGGAAAATGACAGAATTTTTGTATTAAGGGATGAAAGCGCAAAAGCCAAAATGAACTACCGGATCATTGTGGAAGAGAATGCTATTCTTGATTTTATTGCGAAAGAAGAAAATCACGATCTGCCGATTAATCCGTTCAGTCAGTATAAAAAAGCTATGCGGTTAAAAAAATTGTATTGGACAGCCATGATTGGAGTTTTTTCAAGTATTTTCCTGATTGTGGTTGTAACTTTAATGCCTTCTGGGAATGATTACATTCAAATGGTAAAAAACGGATCTCCTAAAGGCTATCCGGACATCACATATCAGGAGGCATTTGGGGAATATTTTTCGAATATAAGCTGGAAATATTTTCAAGCAGATGATGGAAGAAATATTGTGGAGTTTCATGGAAACTGTTTGTATAACGATGATACCGTAGATATATGTTTTCAGTTTGCTGTCGATAAGGATCAGGGGACATTTTCCACAGAATATATGGGCATTGATGGAGAAGCACAGAATATGTTAACAATGAGTGCTGTTGTTGATGAAGTTTTTGAAGAATATGAAAATTAGATAAAGAAGTTTGTGGAAGAAACATTATATATGTGCTATAATTGAAAAGTGAAAATGCACAGAAAAAACGAAAAAAGACAAACAAATATGTGCAAAATATAAAACGGAGATGATAAAACTGAGCGAGAGCGAAAAAACGAAAAGAAAAACTGGAAAAGCAGAACGCGTTTTAAAAATGTTTGATCTGTTAATGAGTGGAAAGGTTGTTAATAAAGCAAAGGCAGGGCAGCAGTTTGGTGTAGATGAAAAAAGTATTCAGAGAGATCTGGATGAGATTCGCTGTTATCTACACGAACGCGTTGATGATTTCGGGGTTCAGAATGAATTGATTTATGACAGAAGAAAGAATGGATACCGTCTGGAACAGGAAGAGGGTATGCGTTTCTCAAATGAAGAAGTTCTGGCAATTACGAAAATTTTGTTGGACAGCAGAGCTTTTACCAAAGAAGAAATGATGCGTATGCTGGATAAACTGATCGAATGCTGTGTACCACCGGAGAATCAGGAACTGGTGAGTGATCTGATTGCCAATGAACGCTATCATTATATTGAACCTCAGCATCATAAGGTGTTTCTTGACAAGATGTGGCAGGTGGGACAGGCAATCCATGAAAAAAAGTACATTGAAATCGGCTATGAGCGGACAAAAGATAAAAAAGTTGTCAGACGAAAAGTACAGCCGCAGGCCATCCTGTTTTCGGAATTTTATTTTTATCTGGCAGCATATATTGACAATATTGATAAGAAAAAAGAATTTGACGAAGCAAACGATATGTTCCCGACGATTTATCGGATAGACCGTATTCAGGATGTAAAAGTATTGGAAGAACATTTCCGTATTCCGTATAAAGATCGTTTTGAAGAGGGAGAATACCGGAAACGGATCCAGTTTATGTATGGGGGAAAATTACAACGTACAAAATTCTGGTATAAGGGAACATCTGTGGAGGCGGTGTTAGACCGGCTTCCCACAGCGAAGATTCTGAAAGAGGAAAATGGAAAATTTCTGATCACAGCAGAAACATTTGGAAAAGGAATCGATATGTGGCTGCGAAGTCAGGGAGATTACGTGGAAACGGTAAAAAAATAAAAATTTTTTGAGTTGGACAGATGGTGTCTTGGGCAAATGATACAATAAAAGCAAAGTTATTCGCCGGACAAACGTAAGAATTCATTCATGAACTGTTTTACTAAAGTACGCGAAGAAGGAGAAAGTGCACGATACTTTTGAAGTACAGAAAGTTCATCCGCATTCAGATCGGTATCAAAGACTTCTTCAACTTTATGGGTATACGAAGAATAACCGATCAGATAGTCAACAGAAACGTCGAACAAATCGGCCATGGTTTTTAACATATCGATATTTGGCTCAATGGTATCATTTTCATATTTACAGATGGATTGCTGGCTGACATTTAATTTGTCGGCCAGCGCCTGCTGGCTTAGCCCCATCTTAACTCTCAATTCTTTTAATCGGTCCATAATGATATATCTCCCAGATAATACTTTTATTGTAACAGTAAAGAGAAAATATATACAACGCGGAAAAGGTGTTGAAACAAACTCTTAAAAGGAGTAAAATTTATAAAGAAATTCAAACGAAGGAGAACGGATATGGATGTAAGAGTGATTGTTGATTATGATGATTATTTAGGTAAGCTTAATTCAATTATTGTAGATGATATGAAAATGGAGGATATTTCGTCAATTCAGGAAAAGCAAATTGAAGATTGGTTTTATCCGTCAAATGGCAGAGATGGGTGGGAAGGATTAATTAAAGAAATTCAAAAATTGGCAGCAATAGATGAAAATGCAAATTTAAAGTTTGAATTTCAAGGATCTAAAGAGTGCAGGAATGCGTTTAATTCTTGTCTTAAAAAATTGGGATATGGAACTGAATGCATGAAAGATGAGGATATTGCAAAATCTCATATAGAGGAGGCAAAGAAGGATGAACATAAAGGATTATATAAGCAAGCATTTAATAATTATTATTTAGGTGCAAATTTTGGAAAGTCTGTAGAATGTCAGTACAAAGTTGCAGAATATTACTTTAAACACTATTTGGGTGAAATAAATATTGGAGAAGTAGATAAAGAAAAGGCTATAAAAAAAGCAATAGATTATTATGAAAAGGCGGCAAATGCAGGAAATGTTGAAGCACAGTATCAATTATATAAAATTTTGATTTCAGATGAATATAAGCCTTTGAAAAAGGATTATGATTCGGCATTAAAATGGCTGAATAAGACGGCAGTTGCAGGAAATGCAGAAGCCCAGATACAGATGGGAGATAATTTGTATAAAGTTGATGGAACAGAAAATGACAAAGATTGTAAAAAGGCATTTGAGTGGTATATGAAGGCTGCCAAAAAGAACAATGATGTAGCATATGCAAGAATTGCTAGGGCTTATAAAGATGGAATCGGTGTTAAAGAAGATCTAAATAAGGCTTATGAGTGGTATGACAAGGCGGCTAATGCAGGAAACGCAGAGGCTCAAATAGAGATGGGAGACCGGTTGTATAAAATTGATGGATCAGAGGATGACAAAGAGTGTAAAAAAGCGTTTGAATGGTATATGCAGGCGGCAGAACAGAAAAATAATATAGCATATATGAGAATTGCAAGAGCCTATAAGGCTGGAAGTGGCGTTAAAGAAGATTTAAATGAGGCTTATGAGTGGTATGATAAGGCTGCAAAGGATGGAAATATAAGGGGAATATTTCAGTTAGGGGAATGTTACTATTATGGAAGAGGGGTGGAAAAAGATGAAGAAAAAGCAGTGAAATTATTTGAGCAGGCGGCAGAGAATGATCAGCTAGATGCCTGTAGCAGATTAGGATATTGTTATGAAAATGGATTTGGAATTGATAAGGATATCGATGAAGCGGAACGTTGGTATAAAAGAGCCACAGAATTAGATGAATCAGGATTTGGGTGGACGCAAAATACACTAGGTGCTTTTTATGAGTCTACAAAAAAAGATTTTGCAGGTGCTTTTGAATATTATAACAAGGCTGCTGAAATGGGAAATTCAGCAGGACAATGTAATTATGCACGTTGTTTTGATTGGGGAAATGGCACAGAAAAAAATTATCTGGAAGCTGTAAAATGGTATAAGTGTGCCATAGAAAACGGCTCAGTTTCCGCAATGTTTTATCTTGGACAATGTTATGAGTTTGGAACAGGTGTTGAAAAAAACAACCAAATAGCATTTGAGTGGTACAAAAAAGCGGCTGATGCAGATGAACCTATCGCGAATGCATGTTATAAAATTGCTCAGGAATATTATAAAAATATAGATACAGAAACTAAAGTACTGGGAAGAACAGGTGCTTTAGTAGCATTGTCCGTTTTGGTTCCGGTTACAAATTTCGTCACGATTCCGGCTGCTTTACTTGGATCAGGAATGGTGGGAGTGAGCAAAAAGAAAAAATTTGTACAAACAGAGGCTGGAAAAGAAATGATGAAATATTATCATAGAGCAGCAGATCTTGGACATGTTGAGGCAAAAAAGAAGGTAGAGGAACTTAAAGAGTATGAAAAATAGGAGGCAGAATGATGAATGAAGAAATCGATGTCAGAAATTATAATGAATTAAATCAATCTATAGCATTAGCCCAGCATATTGTATATAAAAGATTTCTGCCAGAATTAGATCAGTATCCGATTGTGAAACCATCAGAGATATTGATGGATGTAAAAACGGAAGAAAGCGTCCGGCTGATACAATTAGAGGAATTGTCCTGTAAAAAAGGTGAAGATATATTTCAAAAATTAACAACAGTGTATCATGCCAGTATGTCATTGGGGTGTAATCTTATTGTCATGGTTGATGTAGATAAAATAAATGCCCCTGCAAAAATATATGTCGGAGTACGGAATGACGGTGCAGATCAGGAAGAAAAAACAAATTTAGGAACATCATTCAGAACTTTAAAAAATGGTATTAAAAGCAATTTCCCCGGGACAAAGTTTAGAGATATTTCATCCCAGGATATGGGTCCTGAAATGATAAATGAAATATTTGGAAATACGGCAAAATATATTTCAGCAGTGTCCTGTGTTGCAGCAGCCAGAGATAAAACCAAAACAGAAAATAAAACCTTTATTCAAGGTATTGAAAAATTGATTGATGCCATGCAGGGAAATACATATACAGCTATTTTTATTGCAGAGCCAATTACTCCAGAAGAGCAATCCTTAATAAGAGACGGTTATGAGAGTATTTACAGTTCTCTGGCTCCGTTTAGAAAAAGTACATGGACATATAATGCGAGTGAAAGTGAAGCTGTTATGAAAAGTGTGAGCGAAGGACTTTCCGCGGCAGTTACTACAGGTACATCGCATACGCAGTCCCATACCATGAATGTGGGAATAAATATCGGTATGAATGGCACAAAATCTAATGCAATGTCAAATGGGCATACTGAAAGTAATGGAAGAACAGCACCTACAAAGGTGGCGAGAGTGGGGCAGGTAGTTTCTGGCGCAGCAAAAGCGGTGGGGATAGTAGGAACATTAGTCGCACCCATATGTCCTGCTGCACTTGGAGTAGTTGGGGCATCTCAAGCAGTAGCGAAGGTTGCAGGTGTTGCATCTGCTGTTGGTGGAGTAATGACTGGTTCTATGCAAAATTACACAAGTTCAGATACGATTACACAGACAATAGGAAAATCTTTGGGAATAGGTGGAGGTTTAAATGCCGGATATGCAAAGACTTTTGCTGATACGGTAATGAACTCTGAAACAAATACACAAACTACAACAAAAACCAGTTCAAATACAAATACGGAAAGTTCCGGGAAGAGCCTTCAAATTGAAAATATTAATAAACCAATAGATCAAATGCTCTGCAGAATAGAGGAACTTTTAAAGAGAACACAGGAATGTGAGGATTACGGTGCATATAATTGTGCGGTTTATTTTGTTTCTGGAAAACAGGACAGTTGTATGTTAGGTGCAAATACATTTCGGGCACTCATGATTGGTGAAGGGGCTTCCATTGAAAGTGGAGCCATTAATTTTTGGAAAGGAACAGAAGAGGTTAATACATTAAAAGAATATATCAAAAGATTTGTGCACCCGGTATTTGCAAGATCAATTTCCGGAAAGATGGATTCGGAAGAAGACTTCATGAAATATACGGCAGGAACGATAGTAAGTGGTCTGGAATTGCCGTTACATATTGGATTTCCGACAAAATCGGTTTATGGACTGCCTGTTATAGAACATGCAGAATTTGGAAAAGAAGTGGCAAAAAGCACAGCAGAAAAGGACGTAAGGGAAATAGAACTGGGTTCTGTTTTGTGCATGGGAGATGAAATAAGTACAAAGGTAAAAATTGATATAGAATCATTAACCATGCATACATTTATTACTGGTTCTACTGGAAAGGGAAAATCAACTGCAATTTATTCCATTTTAGATAAGCTGATGGATACTAATATAAAAGATGAAGAAGAAAAGATTAAATTCATGGTGATCGAACCTGCCAAAGGAGAATATAAGAACCGTTTTGGAAATTACAAAAATGTAAATGTATATGGAACAAACGCCAAAATGACACCATTGCTCAAAATTAATCCATTTAGTTTCCCGGAAGATATTCATGTTCTGGAACATATTGACCGGCTGATTGAAATCTTTAATGTCTGCTGGCCGATGTATGCGGCAATGCCAGCAGTGTTAAAGGATGCGGTAGAGAGAGCTTATGTAGTATCCGGGTGGAATTTGGAAACATCAGAGTGCAGATATATGAATGCAAATGGAGAAAAATTATTTCCGTCATTTTCAGATGTTTTAAAACAGATACAGGTTGTTATGGATGAGTCGATGTATTCATCGGATAGCAAGGGAGACTACAAAGGGGCATTGTGTACAAGACTGAAATCTTTAACAAATGGTTTATATGGTCAGATCTTTACAAATGATGAACTGACATCAGAGGAATTGTTTGATCACAATGTAATTATAGATTTAAGCAGAATTGGGTCAAGTGAAACAAAGTCGCTGATTATGGGGCTTCTTGTTATGAAACTTCAGGAATACCGCATGTCAGGTGTACATGCTGCAAATTCAGTGCTAAGGCATGTTACAGTTCTGGAAGAGGCGCATAATATTCTGAAAAGAACATCAGTGGAACAGGCAAATGATGTTGCAAATATGATTGGAAAATCAGTGGAAATGTTAGCAAATTCAATTGCCGAAATGAGAACATATGGAGAGGGATTTATTATTGCGGATCAGGCACCGGGGCTTATGGATCTGTCTGTGATTAGGAATACTAACACAAAGATCATTTTAGGATTGCCAGATTATGATGACCGGGAACTGGTTGGAAAAGCAGCAGGATTAAATGAAAATCAGATAATTGAACTTGCACGATTACAAACATTTGTTGCGGCTATTTATCAGAATAATTGGCTGGAACCGGTATTATGCAAAATTGATACTAATTTCAAAGATGTACAGAAATATGCATATCAGGCCAGTAAAATAAAAGAAAGAAAAATTGATAAGTATATTCAGTTTTTATTAACACCTTTGAATAAACGAATGGCGTTAGACAGGGGATATGTAGATAATTTAATAAGGGATATTTATAAGCTGCCAATTCCATCCGAGACAAAAATAGCATTTATTGAATACGCGAAAACAACAGAAAAGCAGAAGATACAGAAATTAAGGGGAGAGGCTGTATATGGCATATTTAATTCGGAAGAGGTATTTGGATTAGCAAAAGGACGAGAGACCAATATTGAGGATTGGTATAATTTTGTTAAAGAAATATTAGATCCTGAAATTTCACTCTTTACAGAATACGATCAACAGAGAATTGTCGCTTTGATTACAAAAGAAAGAGCTGAATTGGATGGAAAAAATGAGTTCATAGAATTATTTGACAGGCTGATGTATTTTATATAAAGGGAGCGTGATGATATGAAGTTGAAGGAGGTACAGGAAAATCCGAATATATCGGAGGAAGGTGACAGAAAATTTCAGTACAATTCGTTGATAAAATTTGATAAGTTATTTGAAGGCGATGGAGAAATTGAAAATAAATTTACAAAAGAAGAAAGTAAAAAGACACTTACAGATATCAGAAATAAATTTGATAAGTTATTTGAAGGCGATAATCTGCAAAAAGAGGATATTGATGCAAGTATAAATGTTGAGAATGAAGAAGAAAATTCTCATCAGAAAAATATTGATGGAAAGACATATTATTATGACGATAACGGCAAAGAATATCGGGTGGAGAATGATCTTAAACCAAATACAGACTATGAAATAAATGGATACAGATACAAAACAGATGAGCAGGGACGTATTGTATCAGCCGAAGGTTCTTTACATATGAAAGAACGGGAAGGCCGGCTTCCAATTAAAGATTCGCTTGAGAATATTGGAAAAGGAGATGAAAAAGAAGGGGATGACAGAGGTCATTTGATAGGCGATCAATTTGATGGAACCAACAGGCTGGAAAATATGATTCCACAAGATGCAAATATAAATCGTAATGATTTCAAAAATTTTGAAAATGAGCTGGCGAAAGAGGTAAAAGAAGGAAAACAGGTTGAGGTCAAGATAGAACCGGTTTATGAGGAAAATTCCAGAAGACCGGAAGCAATTGTGGTTACATATTCTATTGATAAAGAAGAGAGTATTAGGGTGTTTCCTAATGGTCAGGAGGGATAAAGCATGGACAACAATGTTCTTCAAAGTATATTTGACAGGCTGCAGCCAATTCTCCCAGAGAGATGGGAAAAGATGATTCTATATGTGGCATATACTGGTGGAAGCTACAGTATGAAGTTTTATACGAGTGATGAAACAGGTGATTTTACAGATTGTTTTAATCAAACAGGAATAAGTAAGATGCAATTGATTAAGCTGTTTATGGAAATCAATAAAATTCTGGAACCGGAAAGAAAGTCACTTGATGACAAAAACAGATGGTCTGTGATGACGATGATTGTCGAGACAGAGGGCAATGTAAAAGTAGAATTTGAATATACCGATATCAGTGAGAATACCATTGAATATGAAAACAGGTGGAAGGAAAAATATTTGCATAATTAGTTTGATGCATGAAAATACCTTGCGAGGGAAGTAAACATTGCTTACTTCCCTCGTTTGCATTATAATTAGATGCAAATAAAGGAGAAGAACAGATGCAGAAATCGACAGCAGCCAGTGGAAAATATTTAAATATTGGAAATGAAGGATTTCGTTCGATCCGGAACAGTGAATACGTTGATAAAACGGGATTGATTCGTTTTATGAACAAGTGTCTGGACACGCCTCAAAAACTGATCTGTGTAAGTCGTCCAAGACGATTCGGCAAGTCATTTGCAACTAAAATGCTGTGTGCTTATTACAGCAAGGGGTGCGATTCCAAGGAACTTTTTGAGGATTTACAGATTGCAAAAGATCCAGCATTTGCAAAGAACCTGAATCAGTATGAGGTATTATATCTCGATATCACGCTTTTTTTGTCTACGTTAAAGCAGGATGATATGCTGGTGGAGAGAATGGAGCAGGAAATCATAAATGATCTGGGAAAAGTATATCCGGAAGTGGGAAAAGAGCAGCATCTGGTCGATGCATTATGTGCATTTCACGAAAGGACAGAAGAAAAGATGATTTTGATCATTGATGAGTGGGATGCCATGTTTCGGGAGTGTAAGGGGCAGACGCACATTCTGGATGCGTATATTCTGTTACTGCGTTCGCTGTTTAAAAGCAGCCTGACGGATCAGCTTTTTTCCGGAGTTTACATGACGGGTATTTTACCGATTAAAAAATATGGTCATGAATCTGCGGTCAGTGATTTTTATGAATATACCATGGTAGATCCCTGTCCGTTGCAGGAATATATAGGATTCACAGAGACGGAAGTGGAAATGCTTTGTAAAAAATATCAGAAAGACTATGCACTAATGCAGCAGTGGTATGATGGTTATTTTGTTGGAGGGATACATGTTTATAATCCGAAGTCAGTTATGGAATCAATTCTTCGAAATAAATTCAGCAGCTACTGGACAAAGACAGAAACTTATGAGGCATTGCGGGATTATATTGATATGAATTTTGACGGTCTGAAAGATGCAGTTATCGATATGCTTGGAGGAGCGGTCTGCGAAGTGGATACGGGATCTTTCCAAAATGACATGACCTCCATGAAGAGTAAGGACGATGTGCTGACACTGCTGATCCATCTGGGATATCTGGCATATGATGAAGAAAAACAGACGGTAGGAATTCCGAATGTGGAAATCCGGCAGGAATTTATACGTGCCATTAAAAACGGAAACCGCACAGAGCTTATGAGAGCAATCCAGCGGTCAGACGATATTTTAAGGGCAACCTGGCAGATGGATGGCGGAACGGTTGCAGAGCTGATTAATGAAATTCATGACGAGGATACAGCAACTGTATTTTATAATAATGAACAGGCACTTCGAAGTGTTGTGAAAATGGCATATTTAAGCAGTGTGGATTATTACACGAAAATGGAAGAACTTTCAGCAGGAAAAGGAATAGCGGATCTTGTGTTTTATCCAAAAGTGGGAGTGGATAAACCTGCCTTACTTGTAGAATTGAAATGGAATAAAACAAAAGAAGCTGCGATTGCACAGATAAAAGAAAAGAATTATATGAATGTGCTGAAAAACTATCACGGAAATATTCTGTTAGTAGGGATTAACTACAATCGGGAAACGAAAGAACACAGTTGTCTGATTGAAAAAGCATTTTGCAACAATCCTTGACGTATCAGGCCCCGAAACGTATAATAAATGCTGGATAAAAAGAGAAAAAAAATGGAGGAAATCAAATGGCACTGAGCAAAAAGCCGGTCAACGGCATGAAAGATATATTACCTGCAGAGATGGAAATCCGTGATTATGTGACGAGCGTGATCAAAGATACCTACCGCAGCTTTGGATTTACACCGATTGAAACCCCATGCATGGAAAATATTGCAAACCTTTCCAACAAGCAGGGCGGCGAGAACGAGAAACTGATCTTTAAAGTATTAAAGCGTGGGGAGAAGTTAAATCTGGAGACCGCAAAGGAAGAGGCGGATGTGGTCGATTTCGGTATGCGTTACGATCTGACCGTTCCGCTTTCCCGTTTCTATGCAAACCATGCCAATGATCTGCCGACACCGTTTAAGGCATTGCAGATTGGAAGCGTGTGGAGAGCCGACCGTCCGCAGCGTGGACGTTACCGTCAGTTTACCCAGTGCGATATTGATATTTTAGGTGAGCCGAGTAATCTTGCAGAGATTGAGCTGATCACCGCGACAACCACTACCATCGGCAGACTCGGATTTAAGAATTTTGAGATCCGCATCAATGAGCGCCGGATTTTAAAGGCAATGGCAGCATACAGCGGATTTGAAGAGAAGGATTACGACAGCATTTTCATCACCCTCGATAAGATGGACAAGATCGGTCTCGAAGGTGTGGCAGCAGAACTCGGGGAAGAGGGCTATGCAAAAGAGTCGATTGACAAATACTTAGAGCTGTTTGAGTTATTAAAAGACCGCAAGGATGTTGCGGAAGGTGTGGCATTCTTGAAGGACAAGCTGGGTGATTTCCTGGATCAGGAAGTGGCAGACAGCCTGACCGAGATTGCAACGGCAGTCAATGCGACAAAGAATGCAGAGTTTACACTGGTCTTTGATCCGACACTCGTGCGCGGCATGAGCTATTATACCGGAACTATTTTTGAGATCGCAATGCCGGAGCTTGGTGCAGCCTGCGGCGGCGGTGGAAGATACGACAAGATGATTGGAAAATTCACAGGCAACGATGTGCCGGCATGTGGTTTTTCCATCGGATTTGAGCGTATTATCCTGCTTCTGATGGAGAGCGGGTTCAAAATTCCGGAGCGTCCGAAGAGAGTTGCTTACTTAGTAGAAAAGAAGTATCCGGCAGAGAAACTTGTGGATGTGATGAAACAGGCAAAAGAAGCCCGCGAGAACGGACAGCAGGTATTGGTTGTCCGCATGAACAAGAACAAGAAATTCCAGAAAGAGCAGCTTTCCAAAGAAGGATACGAAGAATTTGAGGAGTTTTTTAACAAATAGAATAAGGAGAGTATAAAGGAGACAATCATGGCAGAATCAATGAAAGGCTTACACAGAAGCCACAGATGTACCGAGGTAAGCAGTGCCAACATCGGTGAAAAAGTAACCGTTATGGGCTGGGTACAGAAGAGAAGAAATTTAGGAAGTCTGATTTTTATCGACCTGCGTGACAGAAGTGGTCTGTTACAGATCGTGTTTGATGAGGAGAGTGTCGGAGCAGAGGGATTTGCAAAGGCAGGAACTTTAAGAAGTGAATATGTAGTGGCTGTTGAAGGAACGGTACAGAAGCGTTCTGCAGCAGTCAATGAAAACTTAAAGACCGGAGATATCGAAGTGATCGCAACCAGCCTTCGCATTTTATCCGAGTCACAGACACCTCCGTTTGCAATTGAGGAGAACAGCCAGACCAAGGAAGATATTCGTCTGAAATACCGTTATCTGGATCTGCGCAGACCGGACATTCAAAAGAACTTAATGCTGA
>OGDU01002219.1_pt1 | contig 12968 bp, 12 predicted proteins | sample 1570371 | NCBI WGS metagenome assembly OGDU01 (sample SAMEA2581977, study PRJEB24529) | metagenome | biome: Human gut stool | place: China | collected 2011
GCGTCGCATTGGTAGTGCGGAGGTCACGGGTCCGATTCCCGTCAGCAGCTCTTTTGAAAAGCGTGGAAACCTTGAAAATACAAGGTTTCCACTTTTTTTGTGTGCCTGAAAGTTTACAGACGATGGTAGACAACCAGAATAAACCAGATGTACACTTGCACGGGCCAACGATTCAGCTTACAATATAAAATAGTAAATTTATGTTCGGACACAAACCAACCCGGTCAGATGAGGAAAACGTATGGAGGAACTGCACAGAGTATGTAAAAATTTCACACGTCATGACAAGAAGACCCGTACGATCCTGCTGTGCGAGATGCTGGAGTACACGAATGTATTTTTGGAGGCGGCATTCCGGGCGGAGGGGTATTCCTTCGAGACTTTAAAGAACCCGGTGAAGGACCGCACTCTGGCACTTCGCTATATCAGTAACGACTATTGCTATCCGACGGTATTGATCCTTGCACAGTTCCTGGAATATCTGGAAAGCGGGGAACGGGATCCGGAGGAGATCACCTTCATGGAGCCCCAGGCGGGCGGTGCCTGCAGGGCCGGAAATATCTACAATCTGCTCCAGAGAGTGCTGTACCGCATGGCAGAGCAGGGACAGCTGGAGTATGCCCAGATTCCCGTAATCTCCCTGAACCTCATGGGAGAAGAAAAACATACCGGCTTTCGCATTACTCCGTCACTGTTGTCCGGTGGGATTGCTGCCGGATGCTATGGCGATCTGATCATGTGCCTGTACCAGCAGGTGAAGCCCTACGAACAGAATCCGGGAGAGACGGACCGCATCCGCAGTCAGGTGGAAAAGAAACTGTGCGAGAGCATTCGGAGACACAGGAACGGACGGCACACCAGAGAGAAAAATTACCGGTATGCCTGCGAAGTATTTTCGAAGGTACCGGTGAAACCCGGGAAGAAAAAGAGAGTTGGCATCACCGGTGAGATCTATATGAAATATTCGAAACTGGGAAATGATGATATCGAAAGTTTTCTGCTCCGGCAGGGAATGGAGCCTTACAGTGGTGGTTTCGTCAACTACTGTCTGTATTTGGTGGATACAGAGCGGTATAAGGCAGAAAAGTACCAGCGCAATCCCATCATGGCGAAAGCCTGTGCCTTTGTGCTCCACCGGTTGTGTGAGGCACAAAAACATCTGCTTACGGTGATCGGGGAGACAGACCGGTTCCAGACGGATCTGCCGTTCCCGGAACTGAAGGAGAAAGTGCAGGGGATTCTGGCGGAGGGCTGCAATACCGGAGACGGCTGGCTGATTGCCGCAGAGGTGATACAATATGTGGAAAAAGGCTGTGGCAGTGTGCTGATCCTGCATCCCTTCGGATGTCTGGTCAGCCATGTCTGCGAGCGGGGAATTTTGCAGCGGCTGCATGCCCGTTTTCCGGATGTCAGTATCCAGACCATAGAGTATGATTACGACCAGAGCAAGACCCTCAGGGAGAGCCGCATTCTTTTGGCAATATCCTAGGTTGGCAGCAGGTGCAGAACGTGGTACAATAAAACAGAAACTATTGCAACGTGTATTTTCAGGAGGGGAACATGAAGATAAAATGCGACTGGTGTGGCAGCTGGATCAACGATTTTGATCAGGTCTGCCCGAACTGTGGCGGTGTCAACAACAATTACAACCGCCATGCCAACGGTGTACCACAGACAATCGAGGAACTGAAAGCCTGGGCAAAGGAGATGAACCTTCCGCTGGAGGACATGCGGACCTTTATCGGAGAGGATTACAAGGGCGCGAAAGCCTTCGGTATTTACAAGGATGAGACCGATGGCACCTTCGTAGTCTATAAGAATAAAGAGGACGGTACCCGGGCAGTACGTTACAAGGGAACCGATGAAGCCTATGCGGTCAACGAACTTTACCAGAAGATGAAGGAAAGAGTGGCAGTGCAGAAAGCACACCAGCAGCCGAAAGCTGCGGCACCTGCCAGCCGCCCAACCAAAGATTACACCGCCTATAATAAGAAAAGAGCCCGGAGCAAAAAGATAGAAAAAACGGTTCTGACAATTTTCTGCCTGATCATGGCAGCATTGTCTCTGGTGGCGATTTTTACAGGCGCCTATTCTATCTGGCAGATTGACAACAGACCGGATAACGGCTATTACACCTATGAGGATCAGAACTATTACTATTATCATGGGAACTGGTACGAATGGGAGAATGATTCCTGGCGCTATGCACCGGATGAATCCTGGATGGAAAGCAATTACGAGAGTTACTATGATTCCTACAGCTATGACAGCGGTGCGGAATATGATAATTTTCAGGATTCTTCTTACTACAGTACCTATGATGACAGCAGTTATGACAGTGACTGGGATGATGACAGCTGGGATTCCGGATGGGATTCCAATGACAGTTGGGACTCAGGATACGATGACTGGGGCTCTGACTGGTAAAATGTGATTTAGAATACATACAAAGGAAGTCTTCGACAGGCTTCCTTTGCTTTTTCTTTTTTATGGTTTTGAACAGGAGAGAATATGAGCAGTTTACCCGGCATTACGAGGCAGGATGAGGAAAAAAGATTACAGCATACGTTAGAGATCGCACAGCGCAAGGTGGATGCCAACAGGCAGAGTGTACAGGCTCTGGCGGAAGAACTGCATGCCATGCAGGAGGAATTCGACGAGAACGACAAGGAAGCCCAGACCCTGTGGCACAATGCGGATGCCCGCTTCAAGTTCGTGAATCAGGATCTGCGCCGGGCGGAACAGGCGAGGAAAAAGCCCTACTTTGGCAGAATCGATTTCCGGGACAAAAAACTGAAAAAAGACGAGGTCTACTATATCGGCAGAAGTGTCATTGCGGATAACCCGGCAGAACCGGAGGTCATCGACTGGAGAGCACCCATTGCCAGCGTATATTACGATGCCGCTCTGGGGGATGTCTCTTATTCCGTAAAGGGGGAGGGAAAATACGACATCACCCTGTCGCGGAAGCGCACCTATGAGATCGAAAATGATGAGCTGAAGGACTTCTACGATTCGGATGTGGTGGCCAACGATGAACTGCTGACAAAATATCTGGCGCGGAACAAAAAGGCGGTGCTGGGCGAGATCATTGCCACAATCCAGCAGGAGCAGAACGAAGTCATCCGCAAAAAACCCCAGCACAACATGATCGTACAGGGAGCGGCGGGCTCCGGCAAGACCACAGTGGCCATGCACCGTATTTCCTACATCTTGTACAACTACGAGCAGGAGTTTGCACCGGAAGATTTTTATATTGTGGGAAGCAATCAGGTGCTCTTAAACTATATAACGGGAGTGCTACCGGAACTGAATGTTTACGGGGTCTCCCAGATGACCATGGAGCAGTTGTTCGTAAGGCTTTTGTACGAGGACTGGGACAAGTCCTGGCAGATCAAGCCGGTGGTAAAAGGTGTGACCCCGGCGGTGAAGGGAACTCTTGTCTGGTTTAAGGAGCTGGAGAATTTCTGCCTGCGTTACGAATACCGCGCGATACCCAGAGAGGACGTGGTGATCGAAAAGACTGGCAAAGTGCTGCTGGACCGGGCCACCATTGCACGCTTATTGAAAGAGACAAAGGATCTGTCCCGGGCGGACAAAATCAGCAGACTGACGGATTATCTGATGGCACGGCTGGAAAATGAGCTGAGCGGAAAATATTATTCCTATACCCAGTCGGAAAAGCAGAAGCTCAAGCATTATTATGAGACCTATTTCGGAAAAAGGGAATGGAAGGGCTCTGTGGCGGAACTCTACGAACAGTTCCTGAAGGAAGAGCAGGAGAAAGATTTCACGGTCGAGGTGCCGGAAGGTGGCTACGATGTCTATGATCTGGCGGCCATGGCCTACCTCTACAAGCGCCTCAAGGAGGACACGGTGATCCGGGAGGCGGGGCATGTGGTGATTGATGAAGCCCAGGATTTCGGCATGATGGCCTATGCGTCTTTAAAATATTGTCTGAGCAAATGTACCTATACGATCATGGGAGATGTGGCCCAGAATATTTCCGACCGCTACGGTCTCAACGACTGGACGGAACTGCGGAAATTGATGCTGCCTGGAGAGTTTGATTATTTCGGCATTTTGCAGAAAAGCTACCGTAACACGGTGGAAATCTCGGAGTTTGCCACGGACATTCTGTATCACGGAAGCTTTCCGGTCTATCCGGTGGAGCCCATCATACGTCATGGGGAACCAGTCACGGTGAAAAAATGTGTGGATTTTACAGAGCAGGTGACACAGGCGGAGCAGATCATCAAAGCATGGCAGAGCAAGGGGCTGGATACCATTGCCGTAGTCTGCATTGACGAAGCGGAGGCGGAAAAAGTAACAGCAGCCTTACAGGGCAGCGTGGACCTGAATACCGGAGATGCGGGAAAATGGGAGATCGGCGAGGGCGTCATGGTGCTTCCGTTAAAATACACCAAAGGTCTGGAATTCGATGCAGTACTGATCTTCAACGCTTCGGAGGAAGATTACCCGGTGGAAGACGGGTATGTGAAGCAGCTGTACGTGGCAGCTACCCGAGCTCTGCATGAACTGACGGTGCTGTACCGGGGGAAACTCACCGGACTGATCGCAGATCCGGTATCCCCAGAGCAGAAGCAGAGAATGCGCCTTGCCGCAGATGCCCAGAAGAAGCCGGTGAAAACGGTGGTAAAACAGGCAGAGTCGGAGAAGACAAAAGAAGAGATCTACAGACAGAGGGCACAGGAAGCGGAAAAGGAACGTGTGGCCAGAGAGCGTTACGGCCCAAAGAAGATCATCGTGACAAGAAACAGTCAGGGGACAACAGACGGCGCTACACCGAAGAAAGCAGGAAAGTCAGGGGGGCCTGAATCGAGGCGGACGGGACAGCCGTCACCTGCGAAAGTATACGGGGCAGAAAACGGCAATGCTGGCAGAGCAACCGGCAGACAGGAGCCGCGGATGGTAGAAAATAACGGCGATTACGGCGATATGCCGGATGCCAAAACACTGATGCCCGCCGGACATTCCAGGATCGACTGCGCTGTGCGCATGGTCATGAAGGGCAAGGGCTATGTGGATCTTTTGAGTAGTTACGGAACCTTGCGGATCACACCCCTTGCGGTGGATATGTTCCGGATTTGTTTTGCCAAAGGGCAGTGTCGTGAATTCCCGAAAGCGGCGGTGACGGCAGCAGGAGACCTCAGATGCACGGTGCGGGAGAATCCTTCCCTGGTGGAAATTACAGCGGGATATGCCCAGATCCGTGTGGATAAAAAGACGGGAGCATTGACATTTTTAAATACACAGGGTAAGATTCTGCTGACGGAACGAAGCAGAGAACCAAGGCAATTCGGAGAAAAAAAGAACTGGAGCTTTTTTGAATGGAAAAAGGACGAGGCTCTGATCGCCGGAGGGATTGGGGCACCGAAACCTTTGAAGATAGGTAATTCCGCTGCTTATTTTTCCTACGGAAGAGCGGATGACAGATATCCGGGGCTGGCTTCGTCCAAAGGATATGAGATGATCTTCCCTGCGGGAAGCAGGGTATTGTGCTGCAACATAGCCATGTACGGAACTTATATTTCCATGGAAGAGACAGATATCATCGATTACTATTTACGCGCAAAATGATGGGGATCATCGGTATGGGCAACAATCCGATGGTGCTCTGGATGTGAGGAGAATTATGAAGACAACAATAACCGCAGTGATATTTGATATGGACGGTGTCCTCTTTGATACCGAGAGGATGTATATGGAGTGCTGGAGAGAAGCGGCAGAGCCTACAGGACTTAAAAATGTGGATGAGATTTCCAAAGCCTGCATCGGCAGAACCTTACAGGGCACGAAGGAAGTATTCGAGGCAGCAAAGGCAGAGCAGGGCATTGACATTTCCTTTGAAGAATTGCATGAGGATTGCAGCCGGAGATTTAAGGAAAAAGAAGAACGGGATGGACTCCCGGAAAAGCCCGGCGTACATGAGATCCTGAAGTATTTAAAAAAGCAGGGTATTCCCGTAGCACTGGCTTCTTCCACGCGAAAAGCGGCAGTCATGGAGCATCTGGACAGAGCGGGTATCACATCTTATTTTCGGAAAATTATCTGCGGCGACATGGTGGAGCATGGCAAGCCTGCACCGGATATTTATCTGAAGGCTTGCGAGGAGCTTGGGGTTGCACCCGGACAGGCACTGGCGGTGGAGGATTCCTTCAACGGTATCCGATCTGCCTATGCGGCAGGCTTATATACGGTGATGGTGCCGGATCAGCTGCCGCCCACAGAAGAGATTCTTGCGCTGGTAGACAAAAAGTGTGACAGCCTGACCGAGCTTCAGGCACAGCTGCCGGAGCTTCTGGCGGTGTGCGGGGACTGAGGATCATTCTACTGCGGCATGGAACCACAGAACCTTACAGCAGTCACAGGAGGGATCCCGTCTGATCACATGATCTGTGTGAGCAGGTACCATAAAGGCGGTACCGGGCATCAGAGGGATTTCTTCGCCACCGACGAGAGCATATCCTTTTCCGTCTAACACGAAGAAGCCTTCCTGATCGTCATGCTTTTGCGGCATGTGATATTCTGTGCTGCGATAGAGGGATACGCCCATACGACAACCTTTTACACACCCCTGATCTTCATCTAACAGAGTGTGCCCGGTGCGCTCGGGCATTTGAGCTATAATGGAATCTAAAGTAGTATAAGGAATCATTTGTGTGCCTTTCTATGAACGTAATGTAACTGTAATGTAACGATTCAGTTACCATGTTTTTATCAACAGTGTAGCAGACTGAGAGAGGAAAAACAATAGACTGCCTGTTCGGGCAGAGTAAAGGAATATAAAAATGGAAGAAAAAGAGACAATACAGCCCATTGAGATCACATGGGAAGAACTACAGTCCCGGGACCTTGAACGATACATCCTGGTGGATACCAGAGGGGATGAAGCAGTAAACTATGGAATGATTCCCGGAGCCATTGCAATCCCCGAATGTGAACTGGTGGACAAGCTGGCTGCGGCAGCAGGGGATAAAAAAGTGATCCTGTATTGCAGCCGTGGACAGAACAGTAAAGTGTCCGCAGAATATTTCCGGGAACAGGGAATGGACGTCTACAGTTTACAGGGCGGCTATACCGGGTGGCTTCTGAACCTGATGCAGAAGGAACAGCCCGGAGAAAAAGAAAACGAGCGGGCACGGGAGATTGAAAAAAGCATCCGCAAAAAATTCCATAAAGTCCTGTTTTCCCGATTTGCCAAAGCTATCAATGAGTACGACATGATCCAGGAGAACGACAAGATCGCCGTATGTATCTCCGGCGGTAAGGATTCCATGCTGATGGCGAAGCTGTTCCAAGAGCTGAAGCGTCACAACAAGTTCCCCTTTGAACTGGTATTTTTGGTGATGGATCCAGGTTACAGTGAGGCGAACCGCAAGATCATCGAGAACAATGCGAAACTGATGGATATTCCCATCACGATCTTTGAATCCGAGATATTTGACGCAGTGTATGATATCGAGGATTCTCCCTGCTATCTGTGCGCCCGAATGCGCAGAGGCTATCTGTATAGCCATGCGAAGGAGCTGGGGTGCAATAAGATCGCTCTGGGACACCATTACGATGATGTCATTGAGACGATCCTCATGGGCATGCTCTACGGCGCGCAGGTCCAGACCATGATGCCGAAGCTCCACAGCACGAATTTTCCCGGCATGGAGCTGATCCGGCCGCTGTATCTGATCCGCGAGGACGATATCAAGGCCTGGCGGGACGCAAACGAGCTGCATTTCATCCAGTGCGCCTGCCACTTCACGGACACCTGCACCACCTGCTCCAATCAGGAGACGCGCTCGAAGCGGCAGGAGATCAAGGATCTGATCCGCACGCTGAAGCAGCGCAATCCGGATGTGGAGGCGCACATCTTCCGCTCCGTGGAGAATGTGAATCTCGACACCGTCATTGGCTGGAAGACCGGCGGAAAAAAATACAGCTTTCTCGACCGCTATGATGAAGAAGCCTAGAATAAATCCCTCTGCTAGACGCGCAGAGGGATTTATTCTATGTTACATTGGAATCAGCAGCAGCGTTCCGGCCGGGACCTCGTCTGCCTGCAGGTCATTTGCCGCCGTGACCGTCTCCGGCGCAGTGCGGCAGGCCTTTGCGATATCCCAGACCTGCTCCGGCTGCTCCGTGCGCCGCAGGATGACGCCCGGACGCCGCGCATCTTCCGGCTCCGGCTCCGTCGTGCCGCCGCACACGGCCTTGAGCGCATGCCGCGCCGTGCTGGCAAGCGTCACCTGCACCGGGCAGCGCAGTGTCACGCCGTCCGCCCCTGCCGCACAGAACAGCTCGCCCGGCGTGATCTCCGTGACGCGGCAATCCGCCTGCGGCGCAAGCGCCGTTTCCAGCAGCACGTTCGTCCGCAGCGTCTGGCCCTGCAGCTTCCCTGCCGGGTCGGTGAAAAGGACGTTCGCAGCAAGCGGCAGTTCGATTCTTGCCATGCCGTTCTCCTGCCGCCGCACCGGCTCCCCTGCCAGTACCCAGCCGTCCGCGATGGCGGAGGCGGGTTCCCGCCCGGCCGCCTGCGCCGTTTCGCGGAACGTCTGGACATCGAGGATGCCCTCCATTTCCCACGTCTCCCACTGCGGCTTTAGCTCGGCATCGAGGCAGTAGGCATCCTCGATCAGCTCTACCGGCTGCTCGCCGCAGACCGTGCACTGCGCCAGAATGCCCGCGCTCAGCAGCAGGCGGCGGCAGTCGAGCTGGCCGTCCGGCTCCGTCTCGGCCGAGGTCAGGGCGAGGAATACCGTCAGGTCTCCCTCATCCAGGTCCTGCTCCAGCTCCGCAAACTGCGAGAACGGAAGCTCCGTCTCCTGCCGCTGCAGGCTGCCGTCCGGGGCCTCATAGAGGATATGGACCGTCAGCCGCCCCTTGAACACCGCCTTGTTCCCGATCGTCTTCCGCTCAGCCGTATCCAGCGCATAGACGCATTTGAGCAGCCGCTCGACCGGCGGCTTTGACGCCGGGATCTCGATCTCCTCATTGAGCGAAAAGCTCTTTTCGCCGAGGCCGCGCGGCAGACGAAGCGGCAGGCGCTTGCGCCGGAGCTGCAGCGTCGGTGCCGGCTCCGGAAAGTCGTGCAGCGTCCGCGTGAACGCGGCATAGACCGTCAGCGTGCAGGAGACGCCGACGCGCACGAGCAGCTTGCGCGAGTGCACAAGCCGTGCATCCACGCTGCACAGGCGGCAGACGCATTGCAGGCGGCAGTCGCTCTGCTCCCCCTCCCAGCCGCGCCGGGCGCTGAACGGGATCACGGTCTCCAGCCGCTCGAGCCGTCCGTCCTCTGTGACGAACAAAATCCCCGCCTGCACCTCCCCGCTGACCGACGCGCTTCCCGCGGTACACTCCTCCGCGCGGACGAGCAGCGTGCCGAACGCATCGACGACGCGGTCCGCATCCGCGCAGCTGTCCGGTACGATGACCTCGGCTGTCAGCTCCTGCGTGACCGTCTGATCGAGCACGCGTCCGAGATAGTCCAGCTGCTTTTCCTGAAAGACAAGCTCCATCGTCTTCCCTCCTTCTTGTTCTGGGAAAATCATATGCGGGCCGCGCGCGCAATATTTGCCGATTATCGCCGCCGCGCAAGGCAAAGCCCTGCGACCAGAAGCGCGATGCCGAGCACGACCAGCACGAATTCCGAGCTGAACAGCAGCGAGAGCAGCAGCCCCGCGCCGAGCGCCATCATCACCGAGCCCAAAAGCTCCATTTTTCTGCACATAAAAAACCGCCCCCTGCCAGCCTATGCGCAGAGGGCGGTTTTATGCAGGAAAAGTCGTGCGGCGCTTATCGGGCGCTCGGTCCGGAACAGAGCAGCCAGCACAGGCCCTCGCGGATACGGAGCCTGACCGTCGGTTCGGTCCACTCATTGCTGATGGTCAGCGAGTCGCCCCGGCGCGCTTCTGCGTCGCAGAGCGGGTATTTCGCGCCCTCGATCGTCACACCGCGCAGAACAGCGTCGATGGGAAGCAGAGAAAAATAAAAATATTCCGTGCGCGGCAGGACATACTCCCCCGGTCCGATGCACGTCACGCGATTATCGGGGTCGAGCAGGATCGCCTCCACGCCATCGGCTCGCGCCGTTTCCAGCAGCTGCAGATTGGCAAGGGCATGGTCCAGCCGCCCGCCGGTGCAGGCCGTGAGGTACAGGCGCGTACAGCCATGCGCCCGCGCCATCGTATAGGCCGCCTGCAGGTCGGACTCGTCCTTCTCCGGGCGGAGCAGGATATTTTCCGCTCCGGCCACAGCCGTGCCGCCGGAGTCTCCGTCCCCGACATAGCAGTCCGGGGCAAAACCGGCCGCCGCGGCGCAGTGCACGCCGCCGTCCGCGCAGATCACAAGCGGTTTCTCCGCGCGCAGCGCATCGAGATGCCCCCAGCTGCGGCAGGGCATCGCGCCAAAAATCAGGGCTGTTTGTGTTCCCAAAGCCGGATCTCCTTTGCTGCTTCATAGAGCCTTGCATAGCTGGCATGGCGGGTCGGCTCCAGCTCGCCTGCCGCAAGCGCCTCGAGCACGGCACAGCCCGGCTCGGACAGATGCGCGCAGTCGTGATAGCGGCAGCGGCCGAGATACGGGGCAAAGTCCGGAAAGGCATACTGGAGGTTTTCCTTCAGGATCAGCTCCATCTGCTCCGTGTCAAATGAGGAGAAGCCCGGCGTGTCGATGACGCAGGTGCCGTCCGCCAGTGGGAACAGCTCCACATGGCGCGTCGTATGGCGGCCGCGGCCGAGCTTTTCCGAGACCTCGCCCGTCTCCACGGAGAAGCCGAGGCAGTTCAGGATGCTGCTCTTGCCGACGCCGGAATTGCCCGTGAAGGCGACGGTCTTGCCGCGCACGGCCTCGTGCAGGGCGGCAACGCCCTCGCCGCTGGCCGCGCTCGTCGGAAAGACCGGGAACCCGGCATGGCGGTAGATGCGCGTGAGCGACTCCCCGCTCTCGAGGTCCGTCTTGTTGACGCACAGCACGACCGGCACATTCTGGTTTCCCGCAATGGCCGCGACGCGGTCGATGAGGAACGGGTCCGTCACGGGATTCGCGCCGGACGCCAGCACGACGAGGGCGTCGAGGTTACTGACGGCCGGGCGGATAAAGCTGTTGCGGCGCGGCTCGATCTCCTCGACCATGCCCTGTGCGCCGGAGCCGGAAAAGCGGACCCAGTCCCCGACGAGCGGCGACATCCGCTCCTTGCGGAAGCGGCCGCGGGCGCGGCACTGCGTGAGCGTGCCGTTCCCGCTGTCTACATAGTAAAATCCGCTGAGCGCCTTGACGATGCGTCCACGCTCCATGCTCAGTCTCCCGATTCAGAGGATTCCGTCGTCGGCTCCGGCTCCGTCGGCGCGGTGGTCGGCGCTTCCGTCGGGGCCTCCGTCGGCTCGGGGCCGTCCGAGACCTCGAGCGTCACGATCGTGTCCTTGGCGACCTTGGAATTTGCCGCCTCGCTCTGACGCACGACGCGGTCCTTCTCGTCCGTGTCGCTGTAGACGCGCTTGATCTCATATTTCAGGCCGTTTTCCGTCAGCAGATCGATGGCGTCGCGGACGCTCAGGCCGGTGACGGGCGGGACCGTGACCTTGCCGCTGCCCTTGCTCACATAGACCGTGACCTGCTGGCCGCGGCTGAGCTGGCTGTCCGAGGCAGGGACGGTGCGCGTGACATTGCCGGATGCGATATCGTCGCTCTCCTCCTCGAGATAGGTGATGCGCAGATTCAGGTTCATGGCATCGAGGATGCTCTTGGCATTTTCCTTGGACTGATTCTTGAGCTCCGGCATCTTGCCCGAGCCGAGGCTGACATACACCGTCACGCTCTGGCCCTCCTGCAGCTCGGTCTCGGCTGCGGGATCCGTACGCGTCACGCTGCCCGCGGGCACGGTATCGCTCGATTCTTCCTCGCGGCGGACATTCAGTCCGAGATTCATGGCCTTGAGCTGGGACATGGCGTTTGCCTCCGACTGACCGGCCAGATCCGGCATGAGGTTGTTCTCCTTGCCGAGGCTGACCTTCAGCGAGATCGTGCGCACGCGGCCGCCCTTGACCATTTCGCCTGCCTTGGGGGTCTGCTCATAGACATAGCCCTTTTCGTATTCGTCGTTATAGTCGTAGGTCACGCCGTTCAGGTCGATCTTCAGCTCGGGATAGTCGTCGGGGTTGATGTCCTCGAGCTTCATGCCGACGAGCTTCGGCACCTCGACCTCAGGCGTATCGGGCTTGTCATTCGTGCCGGAGCCGCGGAGCAGCACAACGCCGAGCACAACGAGCAGCACAACGGCTGCCGCTGCGGCGCAGACGACGCCGATGACGGTGCGGCGCTTTTTCTCCTGCTCGCGGCGGGCACGCTCGGCTGCGCGCAGCACGGTTCGCGGCGCGGGCAGCGGCATAGCGCTCCGCCTCGGAGCGGGTCATGCCGCCGTGCTGCGTCTGCTGGGGCTGCTGCGGGGCCTGCGGCGCCTGCCGCAGCGTCTGACCACCGGGCCCGTACACGAACGTCAGGCTCGGATTCTTGCGGAATTCCTCCATATCGCGCAGCATCTCCGTCGCGGAGGAATAGCGCTCGTCGGCATTGGAGGCCATGGCGTGCATCGTGATCTGCTCGAGGCCGCGCGGGATACCGGTGACGAGCGTGCTGGGCAGCGGCGCGCCGCCGTTGATGTGCTGGATGGCGACGGAGACGGGCGTCTCGCCGTCATAGGGCGTGCGGCCCGTGAGCATCTCATACATGACGACGCCGAGGGAATAGAGATCGGACCGGTCGTCCACCCACGCGCCCTTGGCCTGCTCCGGCGAGATATAGTGCACGGAGCCGAGCGCCTCGCGCGTGAGGGTGTTCTGTGCGGAGGAGACGCGGGCAATGCCGAAGTCCGCGACCTTGACGCTGCCGTCTTTTAAAATCATGATGTTGTGGGGCTTGATGTCACGGTGAATGATACCCCGGGAGTGCGCGTGCTC
>OGDU01002220.1_pt1 | contig 12966 bp, 9 predicted proteins | sample 1570371 | NCBI WGS metagenome assembly OGDU01 (sample SAMEA2581977, study PRJEB24529) | metagenome | biome: Human gut stool | place: China | collected 2011
TATGAAGTTCTGAAAACTTGCTCAGCGGGGAGAAAAGACTTTTTCGACACGCTGACAGGCGTTCCCGGAGGGAACGCCTGTCAAATATTGGCTCATTTTTCCAAGAGCTTCCGCAGGGAGTCAAAGGCTTCACCCAGTTCCGCCTTAGCCTTGGCGGAGGGGTTGGCCCGGAGGACCCGCAAAGCGGTTTCATAGCGCTGGATGGAGCGGGTGCGGACCTGCGCTTCTCTCTGGCGGACGGCAGCGATGAGGGCGTCCAGCTCCTCCCGATGCTTGGCAAGCTCCTGCTCGCCGGGTTCGTCGATGCCATCGTCCAGCGCGGCGCGGGTCTTTTCCAAAGCCTGGGCGATATTGGCCAGGATTTCCAGCTTGGATTCCACCCGGCGGCGGAAGGCGTTTTCCAGAGCCGCCCGGCGGCGCTGCTTCCGGACCTGCTTGGCGGTGCGGTGGGCTTCCAGTTCGTCAGCCAGATAGGACTGCAGCAGGTATCTGTCCAGAGAGGTCTTTTCCCGGAAAGCCTGCAGTTCCTCGGCAGTGCGGGCCTGGGCGGCCTCGGCCTTTTTGGCCAGCCGCCGCAGCTCTGCGTTTTCCTCGGTAAGCTTGGTAAGGACCTCCCGCAGGTCGATGGCGGCCTTGGTGGACTTTACCGTATCCATGATGAACAGCACGGCGATCACTGCGGCCAGAGGATTCACCAGCAGGGCCGGGAGCTTATGGAGCAGCTTGTCGATGGGGGGATGGATGACATAGATCAGCAGATCGGAGAAAAAGCCCCAGGCGATCGAACTGGTCAGGCAGATGTAGCCGTGGAGGTTAAAGGGCTGCTTGGTGTAATCCCAGTAGCGGACCTTGAAAAGCTGCTCCATTACGGCGCCTACCACATATTCCAGCGCCGTAGCGGCCAGCATACCCAGAAAATAGACCAGCCAGAAGTTGTCCGCCACCGGCAGGGTGGCAAACAGAATGATGATGGCCCCGGAGCCATAGATCGGCAGCAGCGGCCCATGGAGAAAGCCCCGGTTCACCCAATGACGCTGCTTGGCGGAGACATAACAGGATTCCCAGACCCAGCCGCAGAAGCAATAGAAGAAGAACAGCAGGGCCCACTGCCCCGGCGTGTAAACGTACATAGAAAATCATCCTTTCATAGGATCGGCAGTGCCGTTTGGCTGCGGGTCAGTCCAGATTGACCCGGAAATCGCCCCGGGCCGCCGCGTCTGCCCGGCGCTGCTTTTCCGCCGCCTGAGCATCCAGCAGTCCACCGATGATCTGGTTGGACACCAGGAAGCCCTTAGGCGTCAGATGCCAGCGGCCATCCTCCTCCACGGCGTAGCCCGCCGCCTCACACTTTTGCAGAAACGGCAGGAAAATGGGATCGAACCGGCGGCGGAAGCGGTTCTCATACTCCTTGGGGTCCAGGCCGTACACCGTCCGGCTCCCCAGCATCACCCACTCCACGTCCCGGTCTCTGGGAGGGATGACGGTGTTTTCGGAAAAGCGGAACTGTCCGCCGTGTGCGGCGGCGATGTAGGCGTCCAAGTCTTTTTCGTAGGCATACCGGACGCCGCCGAAATCGCTGTGGGCGCCGGGGCCGAAGCCGGCGTATTCCTGAAGCTTCCAATATTTCAGGTTATGCCGGGATTCCCGGCCCGGCTTGGCGAAGTTGGAAATTTCGTACTGCTCATAGCCGTACTGCTTCAAAAATTCCACGGTTTGCAGGTACATATCCGCCTGTTCCTCGTCTCCCGGCAGACCGGCGGTGTCCTTCATGGCAAAGAGAGGCGTCCCTTCCTCTACCTTCAGGCCGTAGCAGCTCAGATGCTCCGGGTTCAGAGCTACGGCAGCGGCGAGATTTTCCATCCATCGCTCCTGCGTCTGGTGGGGCAGACCATAAATGAGGTCCAGCGACAGATTTTGAATCTTGGCTTTCCGGGCAGCCTCCACCGCCTGTTGGACCTGCTCCATGGTGTGGACCCGGCCGATGGTTCGCAGTTCCTCGTCGCAGGCGGACTGCATCCCCAAGGAGATCCGGTTGAAGCCGCAGCGCCGCAGGGCGCGGAGAGCTTTCCAATCCCCGGCGGAGTCCGGGTTGGCCTCCAGAGTGATCTCCGCGTCGCGGGCCACTTGATAACGCTTTTCAATGACCTTTAAAATTTTGCACAGGCGCTTTTCTCCTAAATAGCTGGGAGTGCCGCCGCCGAAGTATACGGTATCCACTGTGTGAGACGCGGCCAGCGGCGCGGCTTCTGTCAAATGGGCGCAGAGGGCGTCGGTATAGGCGTCCATGCGGTCCTCGCCATGGGGCAGGGAGTAGAAGTCGCAGTAGACGCATTTGGCCTTGCAGAAGGGGATGTGGATGTACAGCCCCAGCGGCCGGACGGTTTTCATAAAAATGCCCTCCTTTTGGAATCATGGTCAACAGTTTACCGCTTTTCAGACTGCATTGCAAGAAATTTCACATACTTTTCGCCGGAATGGGGAAACTATGGAAAACTTGTGAAAAGAGGTCGCCCTATGGATATGACGCCCCGGGAATACCAACAGTATGTGCAGCGGAAAATGAAAAAGTCCCCCTTGGGGAAGGACGTGTGTCTGGCCTTTCTCGTGGGTGGGGCCATCTGCGCTCTGGGACAGGCCGTTCTGGACGGCTGGATATCTCTGGGCCTGTCCGAGGAGGACGCGGGCACAGCCACCTCCTGCACACTGGTGGCCCTGTCCTCATTGCTGACGGGACTGAATCTCTACAACAAGCTGGCCCGCTTCGGCGGCGCGGGAACGCTGGTGCCCATTACCGGCTTTTCCAACGCAGTGACCTCACCGGCACTGGATTTCAAGTCCGAGGGATTCGTCACCGGTATGGCGGCGAAGATGTTCACCGTGGCCGGGCCGGTCATCACCTTCGGGACACTGGCATCGGCGATCTACGGCGTGATCCTGATGCTGTTGAAATGATCGGCGGGGGGAAAATTGCATATCTGAACCGAACTCCTTTGACGTGGGGATGTCTTGGCGGATCTGTGCGTCGGATTCACCTTTCCTGAAAACGGGGAGGTGACAACTGCGACCGACCATGCAGCCTGCGGCCTTGCATTGAATTTTTGCAGAGCTGAACCGGTAGATGTATTGCGTGGCATTTTTCAAATTCTACAAAAAATTGTTATTTTTTTGTCATATCTTATAATTGCAAAAAAAACGGACACAGATTATACTAACAGTGTTAATGAGCGATATTGTTTCGCTTTTCTTTTTACATTGACTCGTGCACGTGCACGGAACGGAAAAACATATACAGCACGAGTGGAGACCAACAGAGCAAGTATGGAACGCATCGCCGCTAGAGCCTGGCGTATCCCGGGGCACTGGAATCGGGTGCTGCCAGCTATGATCTTGACGGGCACGGTGTTGGGGGGAACAGCCCACGGCATCCGTTTTCAAATTAAAAATCTGTATACTTGTTGATACGATATGCCGCCTGCGGCGGCGAGAGAGGAGCAAGACATGGAAACCATTACCAACCTGATCAAAGACACACCGATCCCCAAGATGGTCAAGGTTCGCCAGAACTTCGACAAGACCTGCATCCCTGAGAGCGATATTCCCGGCATCATCACCCGGGAGCTGGATCGCCCTGAGATCGGCGGCAAGATCCAGCCCGGTCAGAAGATCGCCATTACCTGCGGCAGCCGCGGCATCAATCACAATGCCGTGATGGCCCGTGCCATTGTGGACTTTGTCAAATCCAAGGGTGCCGAGCCTTACATTGTGGCGGCTATGGGTAGCCACGGCGGCGCTACCGCCGAGGGCCAGCTCCAGATCCTCAAGGACTACGGCGTCACTGAGGAAGCCATGGGCTGCCCTGTGAAGAGTTCCATGGAGACGGTGCAGATCGGCATTTCCGGCATGCGTCACCAGCCGGTGTTCATGGACAAGAACGCCTCTGAGGCGGACGGCATCATCCTCTTCAACCGCATCAAGCCCCATACCTCCTTCCGCGGTCCCTATGAAAGCGGCCTGATGAAGATGATGGCCATCGGCCTTGGCAAGCAGAAGGGCGCTGAGAGCATCCATCATCAGAGTCCTGCCATCATGCATGAGCTGGTGGAGGAGTACGGCCGGACGATCCTGGAAAACGCACCGGTTCTGGGCGGCATCGCCATCATTGAAAATGCCTATGATGATACCTATCTCATCAAGGGCCTGAGCCCGGAGGAGATCATCAGCGAGGAACCCAAGCTCAAGGAGATCTCCTACAAGACCATCGCCCACCTGCTGTTTGACAAGTGCGACGTGCTGGTGGTGGATAAGATCGGCAAGAACATCTCCGGCGACGGCATGGACCCCAACGTGTCCGGCCGCTTTGTCCAGCCCAAGTACTGCTCCGGCGGTATTCAGGCGGAGAAGTGCGTCATCCTGGACCTGACCGACGAGACCCACGGCAATGCACAGGGCATCGGCCTGGCGGAGGTCACCACCCGCCGTCTGTTCAACAAGATGAAGCTGGAGATGACCTATCCCACCGGCGTGACCAACACCTTCCTGCATCTGATGAAGATCCCCATGATCATGGACAATGACCGGGAAGCTTTACAGCTGGCCCTGATGTGCTGCCCCGAGGCAGAGGATCATGACCACATGAAGATGATCCGCATCCCCAACACCGCCCATATCGGTGTCATCGAGATTTCTGAGGGTATGCTGCCTTTGGTGGAGAACAACCCCAACTTTGAGGTTCTCACGGAGCCCTATGACCTGCCCTTTGACGAAAACGGCAACCTGTTCTGAAAAATCCGAGCTGCCGGAGGCCTGCCGTGAACAGGCGGACCGCCGGAAAGCTCTGGTTTTAAATAGTAGTGCAAGAAACGCAAAAAAAGAAAGGAACTGACTCTATGGTATCTCCCGCAATGCTGATCGTAGCACTGGTGATCGCAATCGCAATCATCCTGTTCTGCATCATCGTCCTCAAACTCAATGCTTCCATCGGCATGGTTCTGGCTAGCCTGTTCATGGGTGTGGCCGGCGGCCTCGACCTGATGACTACAATGGACACCATCTCCTCCGGCTTCGGCAGCATGATGACCAGCATCGGCCTGCCTGTCGGCTTCGGCACCATCCTGGGCCAGCTGATGAGTGACAGCGGCGCTGCCGACATCATCGCCGACAAGCTGGTTTCCGCTTTCCCTGAAAAGCGCTCCATCTGGGGCCTGAGCCTGGCCGGCTTCGTGCTGTCCATCCCTGTGTTCTTTGATGTTACCTTCATCATTCTGATTCCCATCGGCATTACCATTGCCGCCAAGATCGATATGAAGATGTGCTATGTCACCGGCTGTCTGACCATCGGCGCCACCACCGCTCACTGCGTGGTGCCTCCCACGCCCAACCCCCTGGCTGCCGCCGATATCTTTGGCTTTGATCTGGGCATCATGATGATCGTCGGTCTGGTTGTCGGTTTTATCACCGTTCTGGTGTCTGACTTCATCTATGTTAAGATCCACAACCGCGGCATTTGGAACGAGGAAAAGGACGTGAACCACAGCTCCAACGTTGTCAATGAGCTGGTGGCTGCCCGTGCTGCCCAGAATGACGCTAAGGCCCGCCCCTCCTTCGGCATGGCGCTGCTGCCTGTTGTGATCCCCGTGGTGTGCATCCTGTTCGGCACTCTGGGCACCGCTGTGTTTGACGAGGAGCCTCTGATCTGCAGCTTCCTGGGCAACAAGCTGGTTGCCATGACTCTGGGCACTCTGGGTGCTTATCTGGTGAGCCTGCCTTACATCGGCCGCGAAAATCTGGAGAAGTCTGCCGGTGAGGCACTGAAGAGTGCCGGCGTGGTGCTGCTGATCACCGGTGCAGGCGGCTCTTTCTCCTCTGTCATCACCGCTACCGGCATTGGCAATGCCATCGTGAGCCTGCTGGGCACCGATACCACCTCCGTCATCCCTGCCATGTTCCTGGCCTACTTCATTGGCATGATCTTCCGTGTGGCGCAGGGCTCCGGCACCGTGGCCGGCATGACCTCTATGGGCATCATGGCAACCATCGCTCCCGCCATCGGCTGCCATCCCGTGTGGATCGCGCTGGCCTGCCTGTCCGGCGGCAACTCCATCGGCCATGTCAATGACTCCGGCTTCTGGGTGGCCACCAATATGTCCGGCCTGACCGTGACCGGCGGTCTGAAGACCTACACCCTGGGCTCCTTTATCTCCTCTGTGTGCATTTTCGTGCTGGCTCTGATCGGCGCCCTGGTGATCCCCCTGTAAGCATACCCGGCCCCATAATATGAAGGAGGAATTATACATGCAAAATGCAATGATTATTGACCCCAAAGACAATGTGGCCGTTGCCATTGAGCCGATTGCCGCAGGGGATACCGTTACCTATCTCAAAGAGGGAAAGACTGTATCTCTGAAAGCCACGGAAGATATTACCATTTATCATAAGCTGGCTACCCGGACCATCGAAAAGGGTGAGCCTGTGGTGAAGTATGGCGAACACATCGGTGTGGCCACGGAACAGATCCCCGAGGGCGCTCATGTTCATGTTCACAATGTTGAGAGCATGAAAGAAGATCGCCGCGGGATGGAGTAAGGGAGGATACAGAATATGACTTTTTACGGATATCGCCGTCCTGACGGACGGGTTGGCGTGCGTAACCGAGTACTGATCCTGCCCGCCAGCGTTTGCGCCACAGACACGGCCCGCATCATTGCACAGCAGGTCGAGGGCGCTATCAGCTTCAATAACCAGCAGGGCTGCTCTCAGGTGGCCCCTGACCAGCAGTTCACTATGGATGTAATGGCCGGCTATGCCGCCAACCCCAATATCTACGGTACTGTGGTGGTGTCTCTGGGCTGCGAAAACTGCCAGATGGACCTGGTGGTCAAGGCCATTGAGGAGCGCACCAACAAACCCCTCAAGCAGGTCATCATTCAGGAAGTGGGCGGAACCCTCAAGGCTGTTGAGATCGCCGTTCGTTATGCCAAGGAGATGGTGGCTGAAGCCTCCATGCTCCAGAAGGAGGAGTTCCCCCTGTCCGAACTGATTGTCGGCACGGAATGCGGCGGCTCCGATCCTACCAGCGGCCTTGCTGCCAACCCCGCCATCGGCGCTATGAGCGATCTGGTGGTGCAGGCAGGCGGTACCAGCATTCTCTCCGAGACCTCCGAATTCATTGGCGCTGAGCACATTCTGGCCCGCCGTGCTATCAACAAGGAAGTCCACGATCGCATCTATGAGATCACCAGCCGCTTTGAGGCGCACTTCCACGCTGTCGGCGAAGATGTCCGCCAGGGCAACCCCTCTCCGGGCAACAAGGCCGGCGGCATCACCACGCTGGAGGAGAAGTCTCTGGGCTGCATCCACAAGGGTGGCCACAGCCCCATCAATGCTGTATATGATTACGCCAAACAGGTCGAGAGCAAGCAGGGCCTGGTCATCATGGACACGCCGGGCAATGACCCCGCCTCCGTGGCGGCCATGGTGGCCGGCGGTGCACAGGTCATTGTGTTCTCCAGCGGCCGGGGTTCACCGGTGGGCCATCCCATTGCTCCTGTGGTGAAGGTCACGGGCAATAAGATCACTTTTGCCAATATGGAAGATAACATCGACTTCTGCGCAGCTCCTCTGATCTACGGGGAGAAGACGGTGGAGCAGCTGGGTACTGATCTGCTGAATATGGTGGTAGAGACCGCCTGCGGCAAGCAGACCAAGGCGGAAGCACTGGGCTTTGTTGAGACCGCTATTGCCCGGGTCTGCAACTACGTCTGATTTGTTTTATAAAGTACATCGTCGGCTCTGACGCGGCTTTATGCCGCGTCAGAGCTTTTTTGTGCAAAGAGAGAATTGGATAGACCGTCCCAATATTTAAGAGCGGAAAGAAAGCGGCCGCAAACAGGAGGCATATCATCAGGGCTTCTTTCTTGTATAAGCCATGTAAAATTTATGAACTTTTTTCGCTTTAACAGGGTTACATAACGATGTGGAAAAAGCTGTGGAAAATGTGAAGAACCCTTTGGAACCGGGGAAAATACCGGGTGACCGGCTGTTATGTAAAAAATTACGCAACAACCTTTCTGGGTGAAACGGCACTCTTTCTGACAAAAAAACGGGGAACAGCGGAGGACGCTTGCAGTCAGGACGGGGATATGCTATAATCAACTCAGTATGAAAATGGCAGAATGTTCCCTGATAAACGGGGAAATGCCCTCTTGGAGGAACTATGGCGACTAAAAAACAGGATTATGGCAATGACAGCATCTCGTCTCTGAAAGGCGCGGACCGGGTCCGGAAACGGCCCGGTGTCATTTTTGGCTCCGACGGTCTGGACGGTTGCGAACACGCGGTTTTTGAGATTCTCTCCAACTCCATCGACGAGGCCCGGGAGGGCCACGGCCGGGTCATCACCGTGACGCGGTACAATGACTGCTCTATTCAGGTGGAGGATATGGGCCGGGGCTGTCCCGTGGACTGGAACGAAAAGGAGCAGCGCTACAACTGGGAACTGGTGTACTGCGAGCTGTACGCCGGCGGCAAGTATGATAACCTCACCGGTGACAACTATGAATACTCTCTGGGCCTCAACGGTCTGGGTGCCTGTGCCACCCAGTACGCCTCCCGCTACATGGACGTCACCGTCTGGCGGGACGGCTTTGAGTACAAGCTCCACTTTGAGCGGGGCGAGATCGTGGGAGGGCTGGAAAAGACGCCCCTGCCCAAGTCTCAGGTGAAAAAGACCGGCACACGCACCCGCTGGCTGCCGGATCTGGATGTGTTTACCGACATTGCCATCCCGGCGGAATACTTCACGGATGTGCTGCGCCGTCAAGCAGTGGTGAATGAGGGGATTACCTTCAAGTTCCGGGATCAGCAGGAGGACGGCTCTCCGCCTGAGGAGGATTTCGTTTACGAGCACGGCATCCAGGACTATGTGGCGGAGCTGGCCGGAGAGGGCGCACTGACCGCCCCGGTGTTCTGGCAGGCGGAAAAGCGGGGCCGGGACCGGGCGGACAAGCCGGAGTACAAGGTGAAGCTCTCTGCCGCCTGCTGCTTTTCCAACAAGGTGCAGGTCATCGAGCACTACCACAACTCCTCCTGGCTAGAGCATGGCGGCGCGCCGGAAAAGGCAACAAAAAGCGCTTTTGTCTCCGCAGTAGATAAGTACCTGCGGGATCAAAACAAATATCAGAAAAACGAAAGCAAGATCACATGGCAGGATATTGAGGACTGCCTGATCTTCGTCTCCAACAACTTCTCTACCCAGACCAGCTACGAGAACCAGACGAAAAAATCCATCACCAACAAGTTCGTGCAGGAGGCCATGACGGAGTTCCTGCGGACGAATCTGGAGATTTACTTCATCGAGAACCACTTCGATGCGGAGAAGATCGCCGAGCAGGTGCTGGTGAACAAGCGCAGCCGGGAAAGTGCGGAGAAGCAGCGGCTGAATATCAAGAAAAAGCTCTCCGGCAATATTGACATCTCCAACCGGGTCCAGAAATTTGTGGACTGCCGGTCCAAGGATGTGGAGAAGCGGGAGATCTACATCGTGGAGGGCGACTCCGCATTGGGCAGCGTCAAGCTGAGCCGGGACGCGGAGTACCAGGGCATTATGCCCGTCCGGGGCAAGATCCTGAACTGCCTGAAAGCGGACTACGCCCGGATCTTCAAGAGCGAGATCATCACGGACCTGATCCGGGTGCTGGGCTGCGGCGTGGAGATCCAGAACAAGCACGTGAAGGATCTGGCAGCCTTCGATCTGAACAACCTCCGGTGGAACAAGGTGGTCATCTGCACCGATGGCGACGTGGACGGCTTCCAGATCCGGACGCTGATTTTGACCATGCTCTACCGCCTGACCCCTACCCTGATCCAACAGGGGTATGTGTATATCGCGGAAACGCCGCTTTTCGAGATCAACTGCGGGGATAAGACGTGGTTCGCCTATTCCGACAAGGAGAAGGCGGATATTGTCAAAGCTCTGGAGGGGAAGAAGTACAAGATCGACCGCTCCAAGGGCCTTGGTGAGAACGACCCCGACATGATGTGGCTCACCACCATGAACCCGGAGACCCGGCGGCTCATCCGGGTCATGCCGGAGGATGTGGAGCGGACGGCGGAGGTGTTCGACCTCCTGCTGGGGGATAACCTCCAGGGCCGGAAGGACCATATCGCGGAAAACGGAGCAAGATTTTTGGATCTGGCGGATATTTCATAATGTGCCGCCATTCTCGCTGCTCCCGCAAAGGGACAGTTCCTGTCGGGATGCGGCGAACCGCCGCAGGGATACAGGCTTCGCCTGCCGGAATGCACCCCCCATTTTCTTTTTGAGACATCAAAAAGAAAATGCGCCGTGCACGGTGGAAAAGAAAAAATGTTTGTTCCAACCTTTCACTTATGTGCAAGGTTGGGGAAACGTGTTCTGTGAGAACTTTTATGCAGGTGAAGGCGTGCATACTAAATCACGGGCGGGGTGCGGTAAATCTCTAACCCGGTACGCCGTGCTGATGGAACATCAGATTTCGGGGTGCAAATAAGACACCCCCTGCCCCTCTTTCCGCTGCCGCTGATACTCATTTGCGGAATCAGCCAGCGCGTAGCGAAGCGGAACGCGCGGGATCAGAAATACGCCAGTCCGGTTTTGCAGCCTGATGTGCGGTGTGCCTACAGGTGCGGGGACGCAATGCCGGACGGAACAGGTTTAGCACAGCCGGTAGGAGACTTCCGGATTTGGTCGGAAGTCCGTGACAGCCAGCCCTCGTTTCGGGTGATTTGACCGCTTTGCCGGTCAAATCATCCCTGACATTTTTTCTTTTCCACCGCGCACGGCGCATTTTCTTTTTGATGTTTCAAAAAGAAAATGGGGGGTGCATTCCCCACGGCAAAGCCGTGCTTCCTTGCGCCAAAGATACCTCCCACTTGCCCTGTAGTGGGAACTACCCCCTGTGGGAGCAGAGAGAAGCGGGTGCATTCTGTGCCGCATAGCGGCGCTTCTTACGGCAAAGCCGTGCTTCCTGTCCCGGAAGCCGGGACGCCCCTTGCACTATTATGACGCGATCAAAACAACCTTCTTGTGAAATCCCCCAATCCATGGTATGATAACATGAAAAATCTCAAAGGATGTTTAAGATGAAACAAGTCACTATTTATACCGATGGTGCCTGTTCCGGCAATCCCGGACCCGGCGGCTGGGGAGCCATTTTGATGTACGGTGCCCACAAGCGGGAGCTTTCCGGTGGGGAAGCCGATACCACCAACAACCGCATGGAACTGACCGCCGTGATCCGGGCGCTGTCTCTTTTGAAGGAGCCTTGCATCGTGGAGCTTTGGAGCGACTCTAAATATGTGATTGACGGCCTTTCCAAGGGCTGGGCTAAAGGTTGGAAGGCCAAGGGCTGGGTGAAAAGCGACAAAAAGCCCGCCCTGAACCCGGACCTTTGGGACGAGCTGCTGCGGCTGGAGAGCATCCATACCCTTCGCTACCACTGGGTCAAGGGCCATGCGGAGAACGAATTTAATAACCGCTGCGACGAACTGGCGGTCGCCGAGAGCCGCAAATTCCGGTAAGGACGGCATTTTTACCGGTTTTTGCGGGCATTTGTGGAAAATGCAGTCGAAAAGTTGAAAAAGGCTCGGAACGTTTACAAATTGTTCACAGCAAACACATAATTTCGCAAAAATGTTCGGGTATCTTAATACTTGCAAAGGGTCCTCCCAACCCGATGCGTTTTCTCCCTCCTAAAACACACAGCAAAAACCCCTCGCCGAGCGGCGAGGGGTTTTTGTGTTTCCTCACTTGTAATAGTCCGTCTCATCCGTCAGGGCCATGGGCAGGCCGTTGTGATACACCGGCATCAGCTGGAATTTGAAGCGGCTGGTCCGGTGGAGCCGGTCAATCTTTTCCTTTACTGCCGGGTCCACGACGCCCTTGCGGACATACTCGTTGACAGCGCGGTAGGTAAAGCCCAGATTGTCCTCGTCCGTCAGACCGGTGAGACCATCGGAGGGGGGCTTGATCAGGAATTTTTCCGGCAGGCCCAGCTCCGCACCAAGGGCGATGACCTCCTCCGTGGTGTACATTCCCAAGGGGGAGAAGGCTCCGGTGGCGTCGCCGTAGACCGTGCAGTAGCCCACCCAGTCCTCCGAGAGGTTGGAGGTGTTCAGCACGATGCCGGCGTCCTCGCTCTGGGCGATGGCGTACAGCGTCACCATCCGCATCCGGGAGGGCAGGTTCACCGTGGTCTGGCGGCTGGGCTTCATGCCTAAACGCGCCATCTCATCCAAAATGCCGCCGGTGCCGCCCTGAATGTTGAATACATAGTGGCGAATTCCGAGAAATTCCACCAGACCGTTGGAATAGTCAATGTCCGGCTGGATGCCGTCAGGCATCAGCACGCCCACCACGTTTTCCTTTCCGTAGGCCGCTACCGCCAGCGCCGCCACCACGGAGCTGTCCTTTCCACCGGAAATGCCGATCACGGCGGTCTTTCCGCCGCAGGCCTTCATCTGCTGCCGCATCCAGTCCAGCAGACCGGGCAGCTGCTCCTTCGCGTGAAATTCCATACGCTCACCCTTTCTGATTTATGATGCCCCATTGTAAAGGGCTGGACCGTAATTTGCAAGCAGATTCCTGCTTTTTGGCAAAAACACGAAAAATGGTGTAAAATTCAGATTAGATTCGACATCTGCAAAAAAATTCCGCCGGAGCGGGAAACGATTTGATCTCTCATAACGTTTTATCAGTGAAAGCGCTTTTCAATCACACAAAAAAGACCTGCTAAGAAAAGTCAAGTAGAAATTTCAAGGCAATGCAGCTTGTAAAAATGCCGCACCAAACCAAGCCGCTTTGCATCTCAAAATGAAACGGCGGCCAGCCAATGGCTTTATGGCGAAGATCAGGCGGTGTGTTCCAATGACTCCAAATAGGCTTTTACAGTGGCGTAGTAGATCCGCAGAAACTTGTTGGCGAAAGCCATC
>OGDU01002222.1_pt1 | contig 12945 bp, 9 predicted proteins | sample 1570371 | NCBI WGS metagenome assembly OGDU01 (sample SAMEA2581977, study PRJEB24529) | metagenome | biome: Human gut stool | place: China | collected 2011
TGTCGTCGAGCGGCAGATAGGACACCCAGTAGTGGTCGGTTACAACGTGCTCGGCAATATAAAACAGAACGAAATAGACGATCCAGATCAGAAGATACCAGTGGTGGCGGCAATTTTCAACTGTCCCGATCTTCCACTGCCTGTTCGGACGACTGTGCATGGTCTGACTCCTTCTTATTTTCCGTGATAGTGGGGATAAATGCTTTTGCGATGCGGCCCTTGCCGCGGTGCTTGATATAAGCGCCTTGCGTGCCGACCTTAACGACGGCGAGCGGACACTTGCGGGAAATCTTGTCGAGCGCCTCGAGCGGATTCCGCTCGCCGGTGAACGAGAATGCCTCCTGCTCGTTGGCGAACAGCACGTCGACGTAGCCGTCGGTCAGCTCGTTCAGAAAACCGAGGTTCTCGTCTACGATGTTGAAGCTGGCCAGATCGAGGGCCACTGTCAGGCCGCAGGCCTTGGCGAGCCGGACGGCCCGCCCGATCAGTTCGTGGTCCTGGACCAGATAGCCTTCGATATAGAGGCAGTCGTAGCCGTCGAACAGCGATTCGTTCAGTTCGTCGCCCCGCATCTCGAGCGCGGCGCCGAGAAAAGTGCACATCGTCCGCTCGCCGTCGGCCGAGACGAGCGAGACGCAGCGGCCCGACCGCTCGTTTCCGCGCAGGATATGGGGTTCGATGCCGAGGTTGACGAGGTCCTGCTCGAAGAAGTCTCCCGTCGTGTCCCGTCCCACCTTGCCGACATAGCCGGTACGGACGCCCATGCGGGCCATGGCCCGGATCGTATTCGATGCCGATCCGCCGAGCGACAGCGTGCGCGGCATGCCGGCTACGTATTCTCCGATTCGGCGTTGCCGGTCGCTGTCGACCAGATTCATGCTGCCTCGGGGCAGCGAGAACCGCTCGAGGACTTCGTCGGTTTTCAGGTTGATCAGAATATCCGTCAGGGCATTGGCGGTATCCAGAGACGTCAGGCACGGGATCCCCAGCTGGACGCAGCGGTGGTTCAGATGGATGAAGTCCCGGATATAGATAGGCTCCGTGGAGCCGGTGAGGATCACATAGTCGATCCGGCCGTTTTCAAGGAGCTGGAACACCCGGTTATCCTTCCCCAGCTTGCCCACGATCTCCACATCGGTACCCAGACGGGAGATCTCTCTGGCGGTGCCGTCGGTGGCGTAGAGCTTGTAGCCCATTTCGTCCAGCTTCCGGGCAATGTTGACGATCTCCGGCTGATCCCGGTGGTTCACAGAGATCAGTACGCCGCCGCGGGTCTCCTTCTCCACCTTGTATCCGGCGGAGACAAGGCCCTTGAACATGGCCTCCTGCATATTTTTGCCAAGGCCCAGCACCTCGCCGGTGGATTTCATCTCCGGGGAGAGGGCAGCGTTGGCATCGGTGATTTTCTCAAAGGAGAACACAGGCACCTTCACGGCCACATAGGGGGGCTGGCGGTACAGACCGGTGCCATAGCCCAGAGAGGCCAGAGGCTGACCCACCATGACGCGGGTAGCCAGATCCACCATGGGTACGCCGGTGACTTTGGAGATATAGGGCACCGTGCGGCTGGCGCGGGGATTCACCTCAATGACGTACAGCTCGTTCTGGTAGATCAGATACTGAATATTGATGAGGCCATGGGTTCCCAGAGACAGGGCCAGCTTTTCCGAGCAGTCCACAATGACCTTCAGCATCTTATCTCCGATGGAAAAGGGCGGATAGACAGCGATGGAGTCGCCGGAGTGGACGCCGGTGCGCTCGATGTGCTGCATGATGCCGGGGATCAGGACGTCCTTGCCGTCGGAAATGACGTCCACTTCCAGTTCCTTGCCCATGAGGTACTGGTCCACCAGCACCGGGTTTTCGATCTTGCCGGAGAGGATGACCTCCATATAGGTCCGCACATCCTCGTCGTTGTGGGCAATGACCATGTTCTGGCCGCCGATGACGTAGGAAGGGCGCAGCAGCACGGGATAGCCCAGCTCATGAGCGGCGTCCAGCGCCTCCTGCATACCGGTGATGGCCCGGCCCTGAGGCCGTTTGATAGAGAACCGCTCCAGCAGGGCATCGAACCGTTCCCGGTCCTCTGCCATGTCGATGGACTCAGCGCTGGTACCCAAAATGGGGATGCCGTAGCTGTCCAGGAACTTGGTGAGCTTGATGGCCGTCTGGCCGCCGAAAGCTACCACCACGCCCACGGGCTTCTCCACCTCGATGATGTGCATGACATCCTCGGGGAACAGAGGCTCAAAGTACAGGCGGTCGGCGGTATCATAGTCCGTGGAGACGGTCTCGGGGTTGTTGTTGACGATGACTACTTCGTAGCCCAGCTCCTTCAGCGTCCAGACGCAGTGGACGGAGGAATAGTCGAACTCGATGCCCTGACCGATGCGGATGGGGCCGGAGCCAAGCACCATAATGACCGGCTTGCCGCTGCGGGGGAAGGTCCGGGATTCGCAGAACTTATCAAAAGAGGAATAGAAATAGGGAGTCTCGGCATCGAACTCCGCGCCGCAGGTATCCACCATCTTGTAGACGGCATCCTTCTTCTCGCAGGGCAGCGCGGCTGCGCCGGAGAGGCGTTTGAGGGTATCGTCGGGATAGCCCATCTTCTTACCGGTCTCATAATGCTCAACAGTGAGACCGTCCTTTTCCAGAGCCTTTTCAAATTCCGCCATTTTCTTCAGCTTTGCAAGGAACCAGCGGTCGATCCGGGTGATGCTGAAGATCTCGTCGATGGACGTACCGCCCTTCAGGGCCTCAAAAATGGTAAACAGACGGTGGTCATCCACCCGGCGGAGCCGCTCCCAGATGGGGGCGCGGTCCTCAGGATCGTTTTTGCGGTTCAGGCTGTCCAGACCCACTTCCGCGCCGCGGACAGCCTTCATCAGTGCCATCTCAAAGCTGGGAGCGATGGCCATGACCTCACCGGTAGCCTTCATCTGGGTGCCCAGCTTGCGGCTGGCGTCGGCAAACTTGTCGAAGGGCCACTTGGGCATCTTCACCACGATGTAGTCGATGGTCGGCTCAAAGCAGGCACAGGTCTTGCCGGTGATGTCGTTTTTGATCTCGTCCAGGGTGTAGCCCAGGGCGATCTTGGTGGTGATCTTGGCAATGGGATAGCCGGTGGCCTTGGAGGCCAGGGCGGAGGAACGGGACACACGGGGGTTCACCTCAATGACCGCATATTCAAAGCTGTCCGGGTTCAGCGCCAGCTGCACATTGCAGCCGCCCACGATACCAAGATGGGTGATGATGTCCAGAGATGCCTTGCGGAGCATCTGGAATTCCTTGTCCGCCAAGGTCTGGGTGGGGGCCACCACGATGGAATCGCCGGTGTGGACGCCAACGGGGTCAAAGTTCTCCATGGAGCAGACGGCGATCACGTTGCCCACGCCGTCCCGCATGGTCTCAAACTCGATCTCCTTCCAGCCGAAGATGGCCCGCTCCACCAGAATCTGGGTAATAGGAGAGGCATCCAGACCGGTTTGGGCGATGATCCGCAGCTCCGCTTCGTTGGCAGCGGCGCCGCCGCCGGCACCGCCCAAAGTAAAGGCGGGACGGACGATGACGGGATAACCGATCCGCTCGGCCACCTCTAAGGCACCCTCTACCGTTTCGGCAATATCGGAGGCGATGACCGGCTGACCGATCTCCGCCATGGCTTCCTTGAACAACTCCCGGTCCTCGGCCCGGGAAATGGCCTTGGCATCGGTGCCCAGCAGGCGGACGCCCTGTTCCTCCAGAAAGCCCTCCTTATCCAACTGCATGGCCAAAGTCAGGCCGGTCTGGCCGCCCAGACCCGCCAGAAGGCTGTCGGGCTTTTCCTTCTTGATGATGCGCTTGATGGTCTCCGTGGTCAGAGGCTCCAGATAGATCTCGTCCGCCATGGCCTGATCGGTCATGATGGTAGCGGGGTTGGAGTTACACAGCACCACATTGACGCCCGCTTCCTTCAAAATGCGGCAGGCCTGAGCGCCGGCGTAGTCAAACTCAGCAGCCTGACCGATGACAATGGGGCCGGAGCCAATGACCAGAACTTTTTTGATACTTGTATCCAAAGGCATTAGACTCTGCCTCCTTTCATCAACTCTACAAACCGGTCAAAGAGGAAAGTCGTATCCTTGGGGCCAGTACAAGCCTCAGGATGGAACTGGACGGTAAACGCCTTCAGTTCCGGATAGTCGATGCCCTCGCAGGTGCCGTCATTGGCATTGACAAAACGAACCTTACCCAGTTTCACCGTGTCGCCGTCCACCGCGTAGCCGTGGTTCTGGCTGGTGATGTAAGTACGGACGCCGTTCAGATCCCGGACCGGCTGGTTCACGCCCCGGTGACCGTATTTCAGCTTATAGGTGCTGCCGCCGGCGGCCAGAGCCGTCAGCTGGTGGCCCAGACAGATGCCAAACATGGGTACCTTGCCCAGAAGCTTGCGGATCTGCTCGATTTGATACGTGTTTTCCGCAGGATCGCCGGGGCCGTTGGACAGCATTACGCCGTCGGGACCGGCGGCCAGGATCTCCTCCGCGGAGGTGGACGCAGGCAGGACCGTCACGGTGCAGCCCCGCTTCTGGAGCTCCCGGACAATGTTGCGCTTGGCGCCGTAATCCAGCAGGGACACCCGGAAGCACTCCTCCCCTTCCGCCGGATAGCGGTCGGGCTCCTTGCAGGAAACAGCCTCCACCACACCGGTGATGGCATAGGACGCAACCGGGGTCAGGTCAGCGGGGATCTCGTCGCAGATGGCGGCATTCATCACGCCGTGCTCCCGGATGATGCGGGTCAGTTCCCGGGTATCTACGCCGCACAGGCCCGGCACGCCCTGCTCTTTCAAGTATGTATCCAGATCGCAGTCCGTCCGGAAATTGGAGGGTGTGTCGCAGTATTCCCGAACCACATAGCCCTTCACGCAGCAGGCTCCTTCAAAATCCTCCCGGATGATGCCGTAGTTGCCGATCAGAGGATAGGTCTGCATAACGATCTGTCCGGCATAGCTGGGGTCCGTCAGGGTCTCGACGTAGCCGCACATACCGGTGGTGAACACCAGCTCACCCACGGTGTCGGTCTCCGCACCGAACCGGACGCCCTCAAATACCTGACCGTCCTGTAAGATCAAATAACCTTTTTTCATCATAATCTCCTCAGGCCGTCTTATTTGCCGGCCTCAGTCTCGCAGTAGATGCAGCGGTAAACACGCTTGGCCGGATCGGTCAGCAGGAATTCCTGAGGCAGCTCCTGCTCCACAGAGGTGATGCAGCGGGGGTTCTTGCACTTCAGCACGCCCCGGATCCGCTCCGGCAGCTTGAGGCTCCGCTTCTCCCGGAGCTGGCCCTCGTGAATGATATTCACGGTGATGGTGGGGTCCACATAGCCGATCAGATCCCAATCAAGGTCCATCTCACGGTCGATCTTAATGATGTCCTTCCGTCCCAGCTTGCCGCTGGTGACGTTCTTCAAAATAGCGACGGTGCAATCCAGCTTGTCCAGGCCCAGGATGTTGTACAGCTCCATGGCCTTACCGGCGGTGATGTGGTCAATCACGATGCCGTTCTGAATAGAATCAATAATCATGTCCGTTCTCTCCTCTCACTGAATACCCAGCAGCTTCATGATCAGCGCCATGCGGATGTAGCGGCCGTTCTGGGCCTGCTTGAAGTAGCAGGCGCGGGGGTCATTGTCCACCGCCACGGAGATCTCATTGACGCGGGGCAGCGGATGCAGGATCCGCAGATCCTCCTTGGCGTTTTCCAGCTTCTCCGGGGTGAGGATGTAGCTGTCCTTCAAGCGGAGGTAATCCTCCTCGTTGAAGAAGCGCTCCTTCTGGACGCGGGTCATGTACAGAATGTCCAGATCCGGCATGACCTCCTCCAGAGAGGTGGACTGGGTATAGGGAATGTTCTTGGACTTGACGTACTGCTCCTTGACGTAGCGGGGCAGCTTCAGCTCCTCCGGGGAGACAAACACGAACCGGACGCCGGTGTAGCGGCTCATGGCAGCCACCAGAGAATGGACCGTCCGGCCAAACTTCAGGTCACCGCAGAAGCCGATGGTCAGGTTGTCGAAATGACCCTTTTCCTTGTGGATGGTGATGAGGTCCGTCAGGGTCTGGGTGGGGTGGTTGTGGCCGCCGTCACCGGCGTTGATCACCGGCACCAAGGAGTGCTGCGTTGCCACCAGAGGCGCGCCCTCCTTGGGGTGGCGCATGGCGATGATGTCGCAGTAGGCGCTGACCACCCGGATGGTGTCCGCCACGCTCTCGCCCTTGGAGGCGGAGGAGCTGGCGGCGGAGGAAAAGCCCAGCACCTGTCCGCCAAGGGACAGCATGGCGCTCTCAAAGCTCAGGCGGGTGCGGGTGGAAGGCTCAAAGAACAGCGTTGCCAGGATCTTGCCGTCGCACTTATGGGCATATTCGGCGGGATGCTCCATAATATCGCAGCCCGTTTTTACCAGCTCGTCGATCTCCTCGGTGGAGAGCTGCATAATGTCGATCAAATTTTCCATATCAGTTTTCCCCTCCATTGATCCAGCTTTCATCAGACGGATTGTCCCGGAATTTCAGCAGACGGGACACATCCTCCGGCGCGATGTAACCTTCCTCCGCGCCCACCTGGGCGATGGTGTCCAGGTTCGTCAGGCTCACGTTCTTCACGCCGGCCTCCGCCATGCGCTCCACGCCCTTCTTCATGCCGTAGGTGAAGATGCTCACCACGCCCAGCACCTCAGCGCCTGCTTCCCGCAGGGCCTCCACGGTCTCCAGCACGCTGCCGCCGGTGGAGATCAGATCCTCCACGACCACGACCTTCTCGCCCTTGTCCAGACGGCCTTCGATGCGGTTCTGACGGCCGTGGTCCTTATTGCCGGAACGGACATAGCCCATGGGCAGGCCCAGCAGGTGGGCGGCAATGGCGGCGTGGGCAATGCCGGCGGTGGCGGTGCCCATCAGGACCTCCGCCTCCGGGTACTCACGCTTCACGGTATCGGCAATGGCCTGCTCCACCTCGTTCCGGGCTTCCGGAGCGGTGAGGATCAGTCGGTTATCGCAGTAGATGGGGCTCTTGATGCCGCTGGCCCAGGTAAAGGGCTCCTGAGGGCGGAGAAAGACCGCCTTGATCTCCAGCAGACGCTTGGCAACGCGCACATTGATGCTGTCCATAGTTTGTTCTCCTTTATATCAATTTTTCTGTTGATCCAATCGTTTCCGTTTCGCGGCTCAGCCCACGAACTCCGCCACGCAGCGGCGATAGGCGGCCACGGGGTCCTCCGCCTGGGTGATGGGACGGCCCACCACGATGTAGTCGGAGCCAAGCTCCTTGGCCTTGGCCGGCGTGGTGACCCGCTTCTGGTCGCCCACATCTCCGTCAGCAAAGCGGACACCGGGGGTCACGGTGAGGAAGTTCTTGCCGCAGCGCTCGTGGACCGCGCCTGCCTCCAGGGGAGAGCACACCACGCCGTCCAGTCCCACGATGGAGGCGATCTCCGCATAGTGCATCACCACTTCGGCAATGGGCTTTTCGATCCACAGCTCTTTTTCCAGCATGTCCTGATCCGTGGAGGTCAGCTGGGTCACAGCGATCAGCAGCGGGCGGGTACCATCCGGACGGGTCAGGCCCGCCAGAGCGGCGGACATCATGGCGCCGGTGCCGGCGGCATGGACGTTCACCAGGTCCACATCCAGCGCGGACAGAGCGGCCATAGCCTTTTTCACGGTGTTGGGGATATCATGCAGCTTCAGATCCAGGAAGATCTTGTGGCCCCGGGCCCGGATCTCCCGGACGATGGAGGGGCCTTCGGCGTAGAACAGTTCCATGCCGATCTTCACAAAGGGCTTTTCCTCTGTGAAGCGGTCCAGAAATGCCAGTGTCTTTTCCTTGCTGTCAAAGTCCAGCGCAACGATAACGTCTTTACCCATGATGTGCTCCTCCTATGATCTCTGTCAGATTTTCCATGCCGTACCGTTCCATCACAGCAGGCAGATTTTCGATAATGGTCTTGCAGGCATACGGCTCCACAAGGTTCGCCGCGCCCACGCCGATGGCGGTGGCGCCCGCCAGCATCAGCTCGATGACGTCCTCCGCCGTGGTGACGCCGCCCATGCCCACGATGGGGATGGACACTGCCTCGTAGACCTGATACACCATCCGCACTGCCAGCGGGAACATCCCCGGACCGGACATACCGCCGGTGGTATTGGCCAGCAGCGGGCGGCGGCGTTTCAGATCGATCCGCATACCCGGCAGGGTGTTGATGAGGCTCACGCCGTCGGCGCCCGCATCCTCGCAGGCCTTGGCAACGGCGGCGATGTTGGCCGCCGTGGGGGACAGCTTCAAAATGATGGGCTTTTTCGTCACCGCCCGGACGGCCTTCGTCACCTCGGCTGCGGACTTGGGATCCGCGCCGAAGGCCGCGCCGCCGCCGTGGACGTTGGGGCAGGAGATATTGACCTCCAGCCAGCCCACCTGCTTCTGAGCGTCCAGCTTCTCGCAGACCTCGGCGTATTCCGCCACGGAAAAGCCGCTGATATTCGCCATCACCGGCTTGTGAAATACCTGCTTGAGCTTCGGCAGCTCCGTTTCGATTACCGCGTCCACGCCGGGGTTTTGCAGGCCCACAGCGTTCAGCAGACCGCCGGCATACTCCGCGATGCGGGGGGTGGGGTTGCCGAAGCGGGGTTCCCGGGTGGTTCCCTTAAAGGAAAAGGTACCTAACATATTGATATCGTACAATTCCGCGAACTCATAGCCATAGCCGAAGGTGCCGCTGGCGGGGATAATGGGGTTGTCCATCTCAATACCGCAGAGGGTCACTTTTGTATTCACCATACGATCTCCTCCTTTTCCAGCACGGGGCCGTCCTTGCAGATCCGCTTATTGCCGTATTTCGTTTTGCAGGAGCAGCCCATACAGGCGCCGAAGCCGCAGCCCATCCGCTCCTCAAAGCTGAACTGGCCGGAGGTCTTGCAGGCGCTGTATACCGCCTTCAGCATCGGCTCCGGGCCGCAGGTATAGAGATAGGTGTAGTCGGACACGGCGGCCATGCCATCGGTCACAAGGCCCTTGAGGCCGGCGCTGCCGTCGGCGGTGGCGATGATGACCTCTGCCCCCAGCGCCCGGAACTCATCTGCCAGAAAGATCTCAGATGCCCGGTTGAAACCCAGCACCGCGGTGACGCGCTTACCCTGAGCGACCAGCCGCTTGGCAAGGCCGTACAGCGGCGGGATGCCCACGCCGCCGCCCACCAGCAGGGGGTGTTCCCCACTGCGGGACACATCATAGCCGTTGCCAAGACCCGTCAGCACATCCAACTCCGTGCCGGGAGCCATGCCCGTCATGGCCTCGGTGCCGTGGCCCAAGACTTTATAAATAAGCGTCAATTCTCCATCGGACCAGTCGCACACGGAGATGGGACGGCGGAGGAAAAAGCCGGAGAGCTTCAGATTCACGAACTGGCCGGGGGCGGTGATGGCAGAGGTGTCCCCCGCCAGCCGCAGACGGTAGATCCCATCGGCCAGTCTTGTGTTTTCAGTCACTGTCAAGGTTGTTTGCTTCACGATCATTCTCCTTTCAGCAGACGGTCTGCATCATACCAGACAGCCGTTTCGCCTGCTGCTGTCAGCAGGCAGCGGCCTTGGACCTCCCATCCTGTAAAGGGCGTTGCCTTGCCCATGGAGAGAAAGTCTGCCGGGTCGATCCGATAGGTGTCATTCAGGTCGAACACAGTAAAACCGGTGTCTGTCGGGATGTTGAAGCGGCGGCAGGGGGCATCGTGGAGCAGCTCCATCAGCCGCTCCATAGAGATGACGCCGGGCTTCACAAGTTCAGTATACAACAACGGGAACGCCGTTTCCAGTCCTACAATGCCCATTGCGCTTTTTTCCAGTCCGCGGCCTTTTTCCTCGGCACTGTGAGGGGCATGGTCCGTGGCGATCATGTCGATGGTGCCGTCCGCCAGGCCTTCCAGCAGAGCCTCCCGGTCGGCCTTGTCCCGGAGGGGCGGATTCATTTTGAAACAGCCATCCTCCTGCAAGCAGGAATCGTCCAGCAGCAGGTAGTGGGGGCCGGTCTCGCAGGTGACGTCCAGGCCCTCGGCTTTGGCCTTGCGGATCAGGTCCACGCTCTCCTTGGTGGAGATGTGGCAGACATGATAGCCACAGCCCGTCTCCCGCACCAGCTCCAGATCCCGCTGAATGGGCCGCCACTCGCTCTCGGAGCAGATGCCCCGGTGGCCATGGGCCTTGGCATAGGCACCGTCATGGATATAGCCGCCCCGCAGGAGGGAATTGTCCTCGCAGTGGGCCACGATCAGCTTGCCCAGGCGCTTGGCCTCCATCATGGCGCGGCGCATCATGTCGCGGTCCTGAACGCCTTTTCCGTCATCGGAGAAGGCCACCACATAGGGGGCCATGGCGTCCAAGTCCGCCAGTTCCCCGCCCTGCTCGCCTTTCGTAATCGCCCCGTAGGGCAGGACCCGGATCACGGCGTCTTTTTGAATGGCGTCCAGCTCCGGCTGCAAGGTCTCCATGCTGTCCGGCACCGGATTCAGGTTCGGCATGGCGCATACGGTGGTATAGCCGCCGTGGGCCGCCGCTAAAGAGCCGGTACGGATGGTCTCCTTATAAGAAAAACCCGGCTCCCGAAGATGCACATGCACATCAACGAAACCGGGTAAAATCACGAAAGAAGAAGCATCCATAGTGGAAATAGTACCGCCTCGGGAAACACCATTGCCCAAAGAAATGGAAACACTGCTCCGGGAAAAAACGCCGTTGCGGAATACCTGCGCATTGTTCAGTACCAACGTCACGATCATCGCTCCTTTTCTAAAAATCTCTAAACTTTCGATAGGATACCATGGGTTTCCCTACCTGTCAAGGGTCTTTTTTCACAAGAGGTCCTCCGATTTCACCGATGCGTTTCTACGCCCCGGCAAACTGACGGAAATCATCGAATTTTCCCTCTGTCTTTAGGCGGACACACAGAAAAAAACATCCACCCGCCGGGCGGGTGGATGCCAGCGTGTCGAAAAAGTCTTTTCTCCCCGCTGAGCAAGTTTTCAGAACTTCATAAAAGTTCTGAAAACTTAGGATTTTAATGGCGCGGGACACCCCTCTTGGGTTTCCCGCGCACACCCTTCCTTACCGTTGCGGAGAATTTACTACTTTATCGACAGTCTCACATCCACCCGCCGGGCGGGTGGATGCTTTTGGTCGGTTCGGTATTTAGGCTCAGGCCATGGCCTTGGCGGATTCCTCCAGCTTGGCGATGAGCTCCTGATATTTGGCAACCTTCTCTCGCTCGGCGTTCACCACATTTTCGGGAGCGTGGGCCACGAATTTCTCATTGGCCAGCTTGCCTTCGGTGATCCGCAGGCCGTTCTTCGCCTTTTCCAGCTCCTTGGCAATGCGCTCCCGCTCCGCCGCCAGATCCACCAGCTCGCTGAGGGGCAGGTAGGCGGTGGCGTCATGGGTCACCACGCTGACAAGGCCGGTCACATCCGCCGGAGCGGTCTCCGGGAAGTTGACGTTGCTGGCGTAGGCCAGACGCTGGATGAAGTGCAGGCCCTGCTGATACGGCTCCGCCTGATCGGTGACGATCATCAGCTCCGCCTTCTTGGAGGGGGGCACATTCATCTCGGCACGGCGGGCACGAATGGCCCGGATCAGATCCATAACGGCCTCCATAGCGCTCTCCTCCGCCGGGAAGTTCAAAGCCTCGCTGTACTCCGGCCACTGGGCGGTCATCAGGATGTCCTCAGCGCCGCCGCACTTGGGAAGGGCCTGATAGATCTCCTCGGTGATGAAGGGCATGAAGGGATGCAGCAGCTTCAGCAGCGTCACCAGAACGTAGCAGAGCACGTTCTGTGCGGTCAGCTTGGCGTCCTCGTCCGTGCCGTTCAGCCGGGTCTTGGTCAGTTCGATATACCAGTCGCAGTAGGTGTCCCAGATGAAGTCATAGACCTTGGCGGAGGCCACACCGATCTCGAAGCTGTCCAGATTCTCGGTGACTTCCTTCACCAGCCGGTTCAGCTTGCTGAGGACCCACTTGTCCTCCCGCTCCAGCTTGTCGGCAGCGGGCAGGTCGTAACGGTCGATGGTGAGGTTCATCAGCACGAAGCGGCTGGCGTTCCAGATCTTATTGGCGAAGTTCCGCATAGCCTCGCACTTTTCGGTGTAGAACCGGGTATCGTTGCCGGGGGAGTTGCCGGTGATGAGGTTGAAGCGCAGGGCGTCGGCGCCATACTTTTCCGCCATTTCCAGGGGGTCGATACCGTTGCCCAGAGACTTGGACATCTTGCGGCCCTTATCATCCCGCACCAGGCCATGGATCAAAACGGTGTGGAAGGGGATCTTCTTCATCTGCTCGCAGCCGGAGAAGATCATTCGGGCCACCCAGAAGAAAATGATGTCATAGCCGGTGACCATGACGCTGGTGGGATACCAGTAGTTCAGGTCGGCGGTCTGCTCCGGCCAGCCCAGCGTGGAGAAGGGCCACAGGGCGGAGGAGAACCAGGTGTCCAGCACGTCCTCCTCCCGGGTCAGGTGGGTGCTGCCGCACTTTTCGCAGACGGTGGGATCTTCCCGCTTCACGTTGATGTGGCCGCAGTCATCGCAGGTCCACGCGGGGATCTGATGGCCCCACCAGAGCTGACGGGAAATGCACCAGTCATGGCAGTTTTCCATCCAGTTGGTATAGGTCTTGGAGAAGCGCTCGGGGACAAATTTCACTTCGCCCTCGTTCACCACCCGCAGGGCCTCCTTGGCCAGAGGCTCCATCTTCACAAACCACTGGGCGGAGATCAGGGGCTCCACGTCATTGTGGCAGCGGTAGCAGGTGCCGACATTGTGGTTGTAAGGCTCCACCTTCACCAGATAGCCCTGCTCCTCCAGATCCTTCACGATGGCCTTGCGGCACTCGTAGCGGTCCATGCCGTTGTAGGGGCCGCCGTTTT
>OGDU01002223.1_pt1 | contig 12939 bp, 10 predicted proteins | sample 1570371 | NCBI WGS metagenome assembly OGDU01 (sample SAMEA2581977, study PRJEB24529) | metagenome | biome: Human gut stool | place: China | collected 2011
GGGAGTACTGATTACATTGATATGTTCATCGTGAGCATTGATAATCTCTTTTACAATGGAAAGACCCAGCCCGGTTCCCTTTTTATCTTTGCCTCGGGATAGGTCGGATTTGTAAAATCTGTCCCAGATCAGCTTCAGATCTTCTTTCGGGATACCGATTCCTGTATCTTTTACGGAGACAAACAATTTATTTTTCTTCTCTGAGGTCTCAATGTGGATCACCGAATCATGGTGGCTGAACTTAATGGCGTTGTCCATGAGATTATAGAGTACCTGCTGAATCTTGCCCATATCTGCATGGACATACATTTCATTGCCGGTCAGGATCATCTCAATAGCAATGGATTTGTTATGACAGGTGCCCTCAAAGGTACTTGCAGTATTACGGATCACTTGATTGATATCAAAATCTGTTTTATCTAAGAGCATTCCTTTGGTGTTAAGATTATTCAAGGTTAAAAGGCTGTTGGTCAGCTTCGTCAGTCGTTCTGTTTCATTCAATACGATAGTAATGTATTTTTCGTGCATTTCCGGTGGAATCGTGCCATCCAGCATGGCTTCCAGATATCCTCTTATAGAGGTCAGAGGGGAACGGAAATCGTGGGATACATTGGCTACAAACTTTTTCTGATCATCCTCGGAACGGGCAATTTCGCTTGCCATATAATTCAGACAGGAAGCCAGATAACCGATTTCATCCTCACTATCCACCTGAAATTCATAATGCATATTACCGGCAGCATACTGCTCTGTGGCATGAGTGATCTTCCTCAGAGGAATATATACGATCTCAGTGAAAAAGATCAGAATGATCAGGGATAGCAGGAACAGGATTGCCAGGGTGATATAGGAAATATTCAGCAGGCTGTTACAGGATTTCTGAATATCATTCATATCAGTATGGATGACTACATAACCTTTTACCTTGTAGTTGGAGGTAATGGGAGCAAATACAGTAAGTACATCCGAATCAAAATTACCGAAGAAATCACCAACAATGTAATAAGAGCCGCTGGTTACGGTCGAATCAAAATTCTCGATGACTACCACATTCTCCACATCTAAGGGACTATTGGTATCCAGTACCAGTCGTCCGGAGGGATTGATGATGCGAATCTCGGAATTCAGGTAGACCGCCAGGGAGTCCAGCTGCATTTTAACAGTCTCCAAAGTTGTTTCACTGGTGTACAATCCGCCGGCATAGGTTCCGGCGATCAGGGTTGCTTCGGAATAGAGACTTTCTGCCTTTTCCCGGATCAGGTGTTCTTTGGTCATATTGGGAACAAAAGTTGTAACAATGATGAAACCAAATACACCAAAAATAAAATATGCAAGTATAAATTTTAGATAAAGTGTTTTTTTCATAACAAATCCTGCTTTTGGTATGACTTAATTACGTACTTCGAATTTATAGCCGATGCCCCAGATGGTGCTGATCTTCCAGTTGGCATGATCCTTGATCTTCTCACGGAGACGTTTGATGTGCACATCCACGGTACGGGTATCACCGATATATTCATAGCCCCAGATCTGATCCAGGAGCTGTTCTCTGGTGAATACATGATTCGGTGAGGATGCTAAAAAGTAGAGAAGTTCCAGTTCTTTCGGCGGCATTTCCACAGTATGTCCCATATAGATGACGGAATAATTGGTCAGATTAATGGTCAGATCCGCATATTCCACACACTTGTCGTTGGAATTTTCTGTGGGGGTATTGGAGGGCTTGTAACGTCTGAGGACTGCTTTGGCGCGTGCCACCAGTTCCTTGGAGTCAAAAGGTTTTTCCATATAATCATCCGCACCCAGTTCCAGTCCCAATACCTTGTCGAAGACTTCACCTTTTGCGGAAAGCATGATGATAGGAACGGAGTATTGTGCCCGGACCTCTCTGCACACCTGATAACCATCAATGCCGGGAAGCATCAGATCCAACAGAATCAGATTCGGAGCAAAGGTCTCCATAGCCGGCATCACCGATTCTCCGTCATTGACGATCATGGTATCAAAACATTCCTTCGTCAGATAGAGGGAGATCAGTTCCGCAATATTATTATCATCATCTACAATGAGAATTTTCTGTTTACTTACCATGTAGTATAGGCCTCCTGTCAGTTATTATTTAAAAGTAACAATGGTTACGCCGGCATCGCCTTCACCGTATTCACCTAACCGGTATTCTTTGACGTATTTCAGACGTTTTAAGTGAGACTGTACGGCACTGCGCAGGGCACCGGTGCCTTTTCCGTGCACGACTCTCACACTGGGGAGATGAGCCAGATAAGCGTCATCCAGGTATTTATCCAGTTTTGCAATGGCTTCATCTACCGTACATCCCAGAAGGTTGATCTCGGAGGACACGGAGAAGGACTTGGACATTTTCAATTTGCCGGTGTTGGTACGCTGCAGGGCAGGTGCTGTAATAGTCTCTTCTTTTACCGGTACGAGATCATTAACATTCGTCTGCATTCTCATAATTCCGCATTGTACGAAGAGGTTGCCCCTGGCATCCGGCAGAGTGTTTACGATTCCCTTGAGATTCATAGAAATGATCTTCACGGAATCTCCTTTTTTCAGTTTCTTGGGATCCACGGTCTTCTGGTTGGCCGGCTTCTTTTGGTTATTACCAAGAGCCAATTTTCCGTTCTTTTCGTTGATCTTGTCACGAACCTTCTGTCTCTTTTTCTCTAGTTCCTTGATGTCGGCGGAAGCGCCTGCTTTATTGAAATCACGGATGGTTTCATCAGCTACATCCTTTGCTTCCTGGAGAATGGCTCTTGCCTTCTCATTAGCATCGCGGAGAATTTTGTCTTTAGCCTGGTCGATTTTTTCGTTTTTCTTCTGTAACTGTTCTTGTAAGGTACGGATCCGTTCTTTGTACTCCGCAATCTCCTGCTGTTCTTTTTCAATGGTCACGCGGCTCTGTTCCAGATCGGCGATGACATCTTCAAAGCTTTCGTCCTCTTTGCTGATCTGCTCTTTTGCAGCATGGATGATCTCGTCGGACAGTCCGAGTTTGGAAGAAATGGCGAAAGCATTACTTTTACCGGGAATACCGATGAGCAGACGGTAGGTGGGGCGAAGGGTCTCCACATCAAATTCACAGCAGGCATTTTCTACAAAATTCGTGGAAAGTGCGTAGATTTTCAGCTCACTGTAATGCGTGGTAGCCATGGTGCGGATGCCGCGGTCATGCAGATAATTTAAGATAGCAATTGCCAGAGCGGCACCCTCCGTAGGATCTGTTCCAGCACCGAGTTCATCAAATAAACACAGGGAATCCGCATCTGCGTGCTGCAAAATGTGGACAACTCTGGTCATATGAGAAGAGAATGTGGACAAACTCTGCTCAATACTCTGCTCATCTCCGATATCTGCGTATACTTCCGAAAAAATAGACAGTTCGGAACGATCCAGTGCCGGAATATGCAGTCCCGCCTGCCCCATCAGGGTAAACAGTCCCACCGTCTTCAGAGATACGGTCTTACCACCGGTATTGGGACCTGTGATCACCAAAAGGTCAAAATCTTTACCCAGACGGACATCAATGGGGACCGCCTTTTTCTTATCCAACAGTGGATGACGGCCCTTACGGATCTGGATGTAATGCTCAGTGTTGAAAATAGGCTCTGTGGCATTCTGTTCCATGGCAAGTTTTGCCTTGGCAAAGATAAAGTCCAGCGTAGTCATGATCTTCTGATCCGCGGCAAGCTCTGAGGTATGAACAGCAGCCTGGCTGCTCAGATCACCCAGAATAACTTCAATCTCCTCCTGCTCCTGCAGATCCAGTTCTTTTAACTGGTTGTTCAGGTTCACAACAGCAGCCGGCTCGATGAAAAATGTGGAACCGGTGGAGGACTGGTCATGCACCATACCGCTCACCTGGCTCTTATATTCGGCTTTTACGGGGATACAGTAGCGGTTATCACGCATGGTAATGACTGCATCCTGTAAAAAGGTACGGTAAGCGCCGTTTACCATAGAGGTCAGCTGGCTGTGGATTTTTTCGTTGGTGGACAGCTTGGAACGACGGATACTCTTTAATCTTGGGCTGGCATCATCAGCCATCTCTTCTTCCGACAGGATACAGCGGTTGATTTCGTTAGCCAGCTGTGTCATAGGAGTAAGGCCTTCAAAGTAGGCATCCAGGCTGTCATTTGGGAAGTCTTCCCGTTCTTTTTTTCCATAGGTTTTGATCCGGCTGACATTATCCAAAAAGGATGCCAGCTTCAACAATTCGGACATAGACAGAGAACTGCCGATTTCCAGAGAACGGATGGAAAAACCTAAGTCTCTGTTACTTCCAAATGAGGTGCTGCCGATACGGAAGAGACGGGCTAAAGCGTCTTTTGTCTCCCGCTGTGCGGTTCTGATAGCAGATAGGTCGGTGGAAGGCACCAGATCGCGGCAAAGCTTTTTACCGGGCTCAGAGTCGGCCTTCTCCGTGAGGAGGTCGATGATCTTATTATATTCTAAAGTGGTGAGTACTTTTGTGTTCATGTGGGGCTCCTTACTATTGAAATTCAAAATATGGACTATCGTCCTTTTTGCTCATGCAGTACAAGCTCGAAAATGCTCCGCATTTCCTCGCTGTCGGGTTTATAATAATACGATTTCTACGTGCTGCGCACTCTCGAAATCGTTACATCCATTCGCAATCCGGGCTATCGCCCTTCTTGCTCATGTCTGTTTGCTCCTCTCATAGTGACCATGCCTTGCCTGCAAGCAGTCATGCATGGTCACTATGGATGAGCTTATTATATCTCATTATACCATTCAGTTGCGTTTTTGGGTACAGTTTTGTATAATTGAGATATTAGAGTCCTAAGAAAAAGCCGGTGTATCTGTAGGCAGCAGAGGAGGCATATTTATGGCGGATTCCCAAGAAAATAAGCAGAAGGAACAAAATGACGTTTCTGAGAAAAAATTTATGATAGAAAAAATCAAGGAACGTCCGGTAAATAAGAAAAAGCTGTTGCGCAGGACTTTGATCACGGCTTCCATGGCGGTGATCTTCGGTCTGGTAGCATGTTTCACATTTCTGGTATTGGAACCGGTGATCAGTAACTGGTTGTACCCGGAGGAGGAACCACAGGTGGTGGTATTCCCCGAAGATCAGGATGAGATGTCTCCTGAGCAAATGTTGGCAGAGAATATGCAGCAGGAAAATCAGAACAGTCAGTCCTCTTCTGTTTCCGGTCAAGTTATAGAACAGGAGCAGATTCGGGAACTGTTATCCGGAATCATATTGGATCTGGATAATTACAAACAGATTTACAGTGCTCTTACCCAGTATGTAGCAGAGATGAACCGTTCCATGGTTACTGTGACAGGAGTGTCATCCGGTGTGGACTGGTTCAACAATGTAAACGAGAGCAAAAACCAGTCATCCGGTGTGATCATAGCTCAAAATGGCAAGCAATTATTGATATTAACCGATTATTCTCCGGTAAAGCAAGCAGATGACATTATTGTCACATTCAACGAGGGCACCCAGGCAGATGCATCTTTGAAGGAAAAAGATGAGACAACAGGTCTGGCGGTGATTGCCGTAGAACTGGATACTCTGAATAAAGATTTTCTGAAGAATGATATTACAATTGCTACTTTTGGATCTTCTAATATCAAAGATATTGCCGGACTTCCGGTGGTGGCTCTGGGGCGTCCCATGGGTACGAACGGCTCACTGGGATATGGCATCATTACTTCTTCCGCCAGTGAGTCGGCGGCATCGGATACCACTTATCGGATTCTGCAGACGAATATTGTAGGCAGTCAGAATGCAGGCGGCGTATTATTCAATCTTCAGGGACAGGTCATTGGTATCATTACCAATGGCAAATCTGCCACAGATATGAAAAATATGGTATGTGCTTACGGTATTACGGAATTGAAGCGTCATATCGAGAAAATGTCGAATGGAGAAAAATTCGCCTATCTGGGTCTTAAGGGTGTGGATGTCACAGAGGAAGCTAACAGCGAACTTGGGGTTCCTTACGGAGCTTATATTAAAGAGGTAGAAATGGACTCTCCTGCAATGCTGGCGGGAATCCAGCAGGGAGATGTCATCACAGGATTCGGTGAACGCATGATCATCAGCTTTGACGAGTATACGAACTCTCTGCTCAGTATGAAACCGGGAGATAGTGTAGAACTGACGATTATGCGGCAGTCACAGCAGGAATATAAAGAGATGAAATTCGACATCACATTAACGGTGTTGAAATAGATTGACAGAAAGGTTTGGACAACAATATGAAATTTATAAAAGAGTTAAAAGAAGGCGACAGAGTATTTGATATTTATCTGTGCAAACATAAACAGGAGGCTGTTACCAAGAACGGTAAACCCTATGAAAGTGTGATTTTACAGGATAAGACCGGAACTATCGATGCCAAGGTATGGGAGCCGAACAATCCGGGTATCGGTGATTATGATGATCTGGATTACATAGAGGTATACGGTGATGTGACGAATTTCCAGGGGCAGCTACAGATCAGCGTGAAGCGTATCCGTGTCTGTCGTGAGGGAGAATACAATCCTTCCGATTATCTGCCGGTGAGCTCCAAAGGCATCGACACTATGTACAATGAATTAAAGACTCTGATCGGAAGTATTAAGAATACCTATCTACATCAGCTGTTGCAGGATTTGTTTATTGACGATGCTGATTTTGCGAAGAAATTCTGCAACTCTTCTGCAGCCAAGACGGTACATCACGGTTTTGTAGGCGGACTGTTGGAGCACACTCTAAGCGTTACCAAGCTGTGTGACTACTACTGCTCTGCTTATCCTATTTTACAGAGAGATCTGCTTCTGACAGCAGCTATGTGTCATGATATCGGAAAAGTAAAAGAGATCTCTGCATTTCCGGTGAATGATTATACCGATGACGGTCAGTTATTGGGACATATCGTGATGGGCGCACAGATGGTTGGGGAACGTGCCGCTAAGATCGACGGATTCCCTCACAATCTGTTAGCAGAATTACAGCATTGTATTCTGGCTCATCACGGCAAACTGGAATACGGCTCCCCCAAGGTGCCTGCACTGATCGAGGCAGTAGCTCTGAATTATGCGGATGATACGGATGCCAAAATGGAGACCTTTAAGGAAATTTTGGAAAATAACAGTGAAAACAGTGGCTGGCTGGGTTACAACAGATTGTTTGAATCCAATCTGCGTGCTACCAAAATGGAGTAAATGACAATTCTTCTATGAACAGACAGGAAAGTGAGGAAGCATATGGAAATCAGTGCATGTGTAAAATATGTAGGTGTAAACGATCATCAGGTAGATCTGTTTGAGGGACAATATAAGGTTCCAAACGGAATGTCTTACAACTCCTATGTGATCCTGGATGATAAAATCGCAGTTATGGACACAGTGGATGGATTTTTTACGGAAGAATGGCTGAACAATGTAGAACAGGTTCTTGACGGGAAAATGCCCGATTATCTTGTTATACAGCATATGGAACCGGATCATTCCGCCAGTATTCCGGCTTTTCTGAAAAAATATCCCAAAGCCACAGTAGTATCCACAGCTAAGGGATTCCAGTTCATGGAACAGTTTTTCCCGGAGTTTTTCGCCGTGCAGGGATTACCTGCGGAACAACGCATCGTTGCGGCGAATGATGGTGTCCTGGAGCTTGGACAGCACAGCCTGCATTTTGTCTATGCTCCCATGGTGCATTGGCCGGAAGTCATGATGACTTATGAGGCAACAGAGAAAATACTGTTTGCGGCAGATGGCTTCGGTAAATTCGGTGCTTTGGACGTAGAGGAAGAATGGGCGGACGAGGCACGGCGTTACTATATCGGAATCGTCGGAAAATACGGTCCGCAGGTACAGGCTGTTCTGAAAAAAGCGGCAGGACTGGACATTCAGACCATCTGCTCTCTTCACGGTCCGGTACTTAAGGAGAATCTGGGATTCTATCTGGAAAAATATGATAAGTGGTCTTCTTATCAGCCGGAAGAATCCGGAGTGGTGATTGCCTATGCTTCTGTCTACGGCAATACCAGAAATGCTGCAGAATACCTCGCGGATGTTTTGCAGGAAAAAGGACAGAAAACAGTACTATATGATCTGGCAAGATGCGATAAGGCAAAAGCTGTTGCCGATGCTTTCCGTTATGACAGACTGGTGCTGGCGGGTATTACTTATAATGGAGACCTTTTCCCCTGCATGCGCAGTTTTATCGAAGGTCTGACCGAGCGTAATTACCAGAATCGTAAGGTGGCAATCATTGAGAACGGCACCTGGGCACCCATGGCAGGCAAACTGATCCTTGGAATGTTTGAAAAAAGCAAGAATCTGACATTTACGGAGACTACAGTTAGCATCAAGTCTGCCATGAATGCGCAGAACAAAGAAGAAATCGGAAAACTGGCACAGGAGCTTTTCTAAGATTTCGGAGTAGGCGTTTTGGCAGAATGGTACAAAGCATATTAGAAAATGAGGATGTTTGAAATTTGATTCGCGATTCCTCCGACGAAAGGAATCGTCTGCGGAATGGAGATTAGTATGGAATATAAAAAAAATGATCGTGTAACGGTAACCATAGAGGATATGGGAAGTGACGGAGAAGGGATCGGTAAAGTAGACGGTTTTACTCTCTTTATCAAAGATGCCGTTATCGGCGATCAGGTGGAAGCCAAGATCATAAAAAGTAAAAAACATTACGCTTATGCCAGATTAGAGAAGGTGTTACAGCCTTCTCCTTTTCGTGTGGAACCGAAATGCGCATACCACAGACAGTGCGGCGGCTGCCAGCTGCAGGCACTCTCCTACTCCGAGCAGCTGCATTTCAAGGAACAGAAGATCCGCAATAATCTGATCCGGATCGGTGGGTTCGATGCGGAATACATTGATGAACGCATGCAGCCTATTGTAGGCATGGAGGAACCCTTCCACTATCGTAATAAAGCGCAGTACCCCATAGGAACTGATAGAGACGGTAATGTCATCACCGGTTTCTATGCCGGACGCACCCATACCATCATTGCCAATACAGACTGCGCCCTTGGTGCTTCCGAGAATCAGCAGATCCTCGAAACCATACTCTCTTATATGCGTAAAAATAAAGTAACTGCCTATGACGAAGTCACCGGCAAGGGTCTGGTACGTCATGTATTGATCCGGAAAGGCTTCACCAGTGGACAGTTGATGGTATGTCTGGTCATTAATAAGAAAATGACGAAAATGTCATACTCTACTGCCGGAGTACAGAAGAATACGAATGAGTTTTTACCAAATCAGGGAGAATTACTGGCTGCACTGGCAAAAATCCAAGGTATGACAAGTGTGTCAGTCAGTATCAATACCGAGAAAACCAATGTGATCATGGGTACCGAGATCCATAATCTCTGGGGTGAGAGCACCATTGAGGATACGATCCATGTAAGGGACATGCAAAAAGAAAATTACCCTTATACAGGGGATGCATTAACCTTCAAGATCTCTCCCCTCTCCTTCTATCAGGTAAATCCTGTACAGACTGAGAAGCTTTACAGCCTGGCACTGGAATATGCGGGACTGACCGGAAAAGAGACCGTTTGGGATCTCTACTGTGGTATCGGAACCATCTCTCTCTTCCTGGCGGGCAAAGCCAAAAAGGTATGCGGTGTGGAAATCATCCCCCAGGCCATCGACGATGCCAGAGAGAATGCAAAGAGAAATCATATTGAAAATGCAGAGTTTTTCGTGGGCAAAGCAGAGGAAGTCCTGCCGGAATTCTACAAAAAGGCAACCACAGAAGCATCTTCCGATGAAATGCTCCATCCGGATGTGATTGTCGTGGATCCACCCCGAAAAGGCTGTGATGATGCCTGCTTAAACACCATGCTCCGTATGCAGCCAGAACGCATCGTATATGTCAGCTGTGACTCCGCCACCCTTGCCAGAGACCTAAAGATCCTCTGCGATGGTGGATATGAGATCCGGAAGGTCCGAGGCGTGGACCAGTTTGGGATGACTGTGCATGTTGAGTGTGTAATAATGATGCAGTATTGTGGAAAAGAGAAGAAAAAGTAGGGTTTGACCACAAGATGTTGTGGTTTGAGGGCAAAAATTAGGCTGAAAAATGGCTAGTTTTTGCCTGATTTTTTTGCCCATTTTTAAAGATGCACAGCACTCGCCGAAGGCGTGTGCGGGTAAAAAAATGGTTTTGGGAGTGATTTGGAGAAAAACGTAGGAGGGAGTGGTAAGCAAAGGCAAAAATGAATATGGGTAGGAATGCAAGGCGGTACTTATTTTAGAAAAGAAATAGGTGCCGCCTTATTTTGGTTTACGGAGGTAGAAATGTCAAAATTGTTTTGTTTAAGTCCCGGACTTCGGGTACTGGAAAGGCAGATGCAACAGCCGCCGGGATACAGACCGAGAGGGTATGGTATCTGCATTATTGAGGAGATGGATTGGAAAAGCCGGGGAAACTATTCTGAAATTGTGTTATCAGTCGGATGCAGTTGGAACATCTGAAGAAAAGAGTGGAGGAAATCTTCACAGAAGTGGATAAGGAACTGATTTTCCGAAGCATGAAACACAGAAATGATTTTTATTCTCTGTTGATGAGAAAGAGATCAAAAACATTAAAGCACACACCAAACTATGCTGCCGCTGTATTTCTTTTGTCAGCGGATGAAGAACTCTGGGATAAACGATGCCTTGCTGGTAAGAAGTTTCGATGAGTTGAGAGATCAGTCACGGGAAGCACTAAAAAGGCTGAACCCTGCATTTGTATTTTATGAGAGCGGAGTGGATAAGAGACATGTGCCTGTTGGATGGTTTGAGTTTAAGAGCTACGGGCTTGATACAGATGTATATAATTTAATGTTTGTCTCAAGAATTGGGGGGAAGATGCTGCATGGTATTTTTAACTGTGACTACGAAGATGTACTTGAATGGAGAGAAGCGGCGAGACAGATGATGTATTCAATTCTTGATCTTTCGGAGGAGGAAAAACAGTTATGAGGGAACAGCGGGTCGTATTAGAGCCATTTGGATTATCAGAAATTCTACAGTGCAGTGGAGTGGTGTGCGCAAACCAGCATGGTTTTATGATGGTCAAGGGATATATGAAAAAAGAAAAGGAGCGGGAATACCTGAAGCTGCTTGGCTCCTCTGTGTGGGCATCCGTAATAGTATACGATGAGTGGGGAAAGGCTGGAGTTTTATTTACCGGAGTTGTGACAGATGGGGAGATCAGTGTTGAAAACGGACTAAAAACTCTGAAAGTTAAAATTAAGACAGGCAGCTTTCTGATGGATTTAGAGACACATATCCGGACGTTCCAAAGTCCTGGCTGTACCTATGATGAGATATTTGCCTCCTTTGGAGCTTCGTATCAGGAATATGGATATATTATGGAGACGGGGAACAGAAAAAGCATCAACCGATTTTTGTGTCAGTATCAGGAAACAGACTGGCAGTTTGCAAAGCGTCTTGCAAATTTATGTCACACCGTTGTTTATCCAAACTATATTGGTTCTGGTGAAAAACTGTATTTTGGCAGACCCATGGGTACAAACAGAGGCAGCGTGACTTTGACGGAATGCATGATCCGGCAGACAAAAACGGGCGTTGCCTATGCGGGAACACTGCGAGAGATTTATGATATTGGAGACAGTGTAAATTTTAATGGAAAAAATCTATATGTAATCCAAAGGGAAACGTTTTATAATAAGGGTGTGCTGTATCACACTTATACATTTGGTACAGAGAAAACGGAGGAGGAAGTGGAGAACCGGCATCTAAGCGGTGTATCGCTTGAGGGAACGGTAACTGGAGTGAAGGGAACATCGGTCACACTGACCATCCACAAGGACGAATGTTCCGGCGCAGGCAGATGGTTTCCATATGCGACTGTTTATTCATCTCCGGATGGGAGCGGATGGTACTGTATGCCGGAAAAAGGAGACCGTGTGCGGCTGTATTTTCCATCCGAGGATGCCGATGAGGCTTATGTGCTAAATGCTATGCATTTCGAGAATTGAGCCGGTGGGCAAAGGACAAATCCGGAAAACAAGTCGATCAGAAATAAACAGGGAAAAGAGATTTTACTTAAACCGGACGCAATCCTGATCACAAATAATCGTGGAATGTCACTGGAACTGTCGGATGATGACGGGATTTCTATTATCAGTGACAAAAAGATTATGTTTGAATCAAAAGAGGCAATCGAGATTACGAGTGTAAGTGCCAATATAGATCTGGTATCTCCGCAGAAAATCTCCTTAAAGCAGGGAAATACCAGTATGGTGCTGTCAGACAGCATGATCATGCAGGGAACGAAGGTCAGGCTGAATTAAAAGTCAGAGGGGATTGGATGGACAGAACAGAGAAAATCGATCAGGTCATAAACGACTATCGGGCAGAAAGATTCGCAGAGCGGAAAGAGGAGATAAAAGAGTATTACAAGGCAAACAAAAATGAGATCTGCCGGGAGTTTACAAGGAAAGTGCGCCGGGGGATTCAAAGCTGTCAGAAAGAACAAAAGGCAGTGAAGAATATCATCTTGTCTGTCTTGTACAGTAGCAGTCTGACAAAAAGCTATGAGCTGCAGATCGCATTTTGCGATGAAAGAATGTTTTTTGATGATACCCCGGTATATGAATACTGGACTCCGGCGTTCATTTTTGAACATGTGGAGAATGATATCACAGATTTTAAGAGGAAGGCGGCTGCAAAGATACCACGCATAAAGGAGTATGAACTTGATGATGTGCGGAGTACTTATCTATGGAATCATTATTTTATGGTGATGCTTCTTTTACGGGAGTTGGTTCCTATGGCTGTGGAAGAAGTGTATGGGGAGTGTAATATGCCGGATGCTGATGTTGTAGTTTCATTTGGACGGTATATGGAAAAGAGTATACCTTTGTATCAGAGAGGGAAGACAGATGAAATATTTTCTTCTGGAAACAGATAAAAAAATATCCC
>OGDU01002224.1_pt1 | contig 12939 bp, 10 predicted proteins | sample 1570371 | NCBI WGS metagenome assembly OGDU01 (sample SAMEA2581977, study PRJEB24529) | metagenome | biome: Human gut stool | place: China | collected 2011
GCGCGGTCTCGGCTGCGACTTTAACCCCACGTTTTTCTCGCACCCCATGTGCGACCCGCTTACCCTTGCCAGCCCGAATGAGAAAACCCGCAGATTTTGGATTAACCACGGCAAGGCGTGTATAAGAATTTCGCAGTACTTAGCGGAAGAGTTGGGTCAGCCCTGCGTTATGAATATATGGACGGGCGACGGCTTTAAGGATATTCCCGCCGACAGAATGGGTCCGCGCGTGCGCTACAGAGAATCTATTGACGAAATACTTTCGGAGCCTTACGATTTCAACAAGGTTAAGCCCTGCGTTGAGTCAAAGGTGTTCGGCATAGGCGTTGAGGCTTATACCGTGGGCAGCGCCGAGTTCTCACTCTCTTATGCCGCCGCAAATATGGGCAAGTGCATACCGCTTATGGATAACGGTCACTACCACCCGACAGAGGTTGTATCGGATAAAATTCCCGCGTTGCTCGCTTTCTTCCCCGAAATCGCGCTGCACATTACAAGACCTATACGCTGGGACAGCGACCACGTTGTTCTGCTTGACGACGAGACCAAGGAAATATGCAAGGAAATTGTTCGCTGCGGCGGGCTTGACGGCAGAGTTAAAATAGCGCTTGATTATTTTGACGCGTCGATAAATAGAATTTCTGCATGGACCGTAGGGTTCAGAAACGTTCAGAAAGCTCTGCTTTCGGCATTGCTAACACCCGATATGACCGAAATGCAGAACGAGAACCGCTGGACCGAGCTTATGGTACGCGCAGAAGAGCTTAAAACAATGCCGTTCGGCGATGTTTGGAACGAGTACTGCAAAAAATGCGGCGCACCTGCGGACGGCGAATGGTTTGAAACCGTTGAAAAATATGAAAAAGACGTATTATCAAAGAGAGGTAACTGAAAATGAAAGACATTTTAACCGCACCGTTTGTTGAAGAAATGAAAAAAGTAACCGCCAATATGTACCGCCAGGGCTGGGATGAAAGAAACGGCGGCAACATAAGCTATATGCTGGACGCGGAAACTGTAGGGGAGTACCTTGACCTGAATAACGTTATTCGCACTATTCCCACGGGTTTTGACGCGGCAGAGCTTAAAGGCAAGATTTTTATAGTAACGGGCACGGGCAAATACTTTAAAAACGTTGCCGAAGACCCCGAAACAAACCTTGGAATTATACGCATAGCGGAAGACGGCACCACCGCCGAGCTGCTTTGGGGCTATAAGGACGGCGGCAGATTTACAAGCGAGCTGCCCGCGCACCTTATGAGTCATATTGCAAGGCTTAAACAGAATCCTGAAAACAGGATTATTATGCACACGCACCCGACTTATACGCTTGCCATGACCCACGTGCACGAGCTTGACGATAAAAAGTTCACCCACACCATTTGGGAGATGTGCACCGAGTGCATAGTGGTTTTCCCCGACGGTATAGGCGTTCTGCCGTGGATGGTTTGCGGCAACAACGAAATAGGCGTTGCCACCGCCGAAAAGATGAAGGACTACCGCCTTGTGGTATGGGGACTTCACGGAATTTACGGCGCGGGCAAGGATATGGACGAAACCTTCGGACTTATTGAGACCGTGGAAAAGGCGGCACAGCTTTATATGCTTACAGCGCACCTGCCGCACCTTAACACTATTCATGACGATGAATTAAAGGCGGTTGCCGACGCTTTCGGGCTTAAATACAGAACCGATTTTCTTGACCTTTAAAAAAAATTTTAAAAAAGTCTTGACAAATCGCCCGAGCGGTGATATATTGTTAACAACAAGGAAAACCTGTGATTAAGAAGAGTAGCTTTTCCGAGCATATTTAGAGAGCGGTTGACGGTGGAAATACCGCGATGCGACGTTTAGTGAATGGACTTATGAGGGCGGCACGAAAGCATTTAGTGAGTAGCGGCCGACGGGAACCGTACCCGTTATCAATTCGGCTTACATAATGAGGTGTAAGAAATGAGCGGTCGGCACAGCCGGCAACTTGGGTGGTACCGCAGGATTACAAGTCTTGTCCCATATTTTATATGGGATAAGGCTTTTTTTATTTTTCCGAGGAGGAATTAACTATGATATTATTAACCAAACGATGGCGCCGGTGCAATTTTTCTTAAAACCAAAAAATTAAACTAAAAATTAAAGGGAGAAATTCACCATGAAAAAAATATTTGCTATATTAACAATTGCCGTTTTAATGCTCAGCTTTGCAGGCTGCGGAAGTAAAAAAGAAACAAAAGTCCCGGTTATAGGCATAAGCCAGTACGGCGAGCACGCCTCGCTTGATAACTGCCGCGAGGGCTTTTTACAGGGTCTTAAAGAGGCAGGACTTGAAGAAAACAAGGACTTTACAATTGATTACCAGAACGCTTCGTTCGATAACTCAACCGCCACACAGATAGCGCAGAACTTTTCTTCTAAAAACGTTGCGCTTATGTGCGCAATAGCAACCCCCTCGGCTACCGCTTGCTTTGCCGCGGCTGAGGATAAGGATATACCGGTAGTGTTCAACGCGATTACCGACCCGAAAGAGGCAAAGCTTACCGAGGGCAATATTACCGGCGTTTCCGATAAGCTGCCCGTTGACCCGCAATTGGGGCTTATAAGAAAGTTACAGCCCAACGCTAAAACAATAGGCATTATTTACACCACAAGCGAGCCGAACTCGGTATCAGCCATTGCCGAATATAAGGAAAAAGCGGGCAAATACGGCTTTGAAATAGTAGACATCGGCGTGGCGGATCAGGCTTCTGTTACACAGGCGGCGGATACGCTTATAAACAAAAAGGTAGATTGCATTACAAACCTTACCGATAACAATGTTGTAGGCGTTTTACCCTCAATTCTTGAAAAGACAAACGCCGCTGAAATTCCGGTATACGGCAGCGAAATTGAGCAGGTTAAAAAGGGCTGCGTAGCATCAGCCGGTATTGATTACATTGAGCTCGGCAAAATGGCGGGCAAGCAGGCTGCGGCAATTTTAAAGGGCGAAAGGAAAGCAAGCGAAATGCCCTATGAAACCGTTACCGAATACAGCACCTATATTAACTCTGACGCAACCTCGGCTATGGGCATTACCGTTCCGTCGGATATAGCCGAAAAGGCAATAGAGTGTAAATAATACTTTGTCGGAGAGAAAAAATGCTTGATTTAATTATAAGCACATTGACCCAAGGGTTTATATATGCAATGCTTTCCTACGGCATATATATTACCTATAAAATACTTGATTTTCCCGATTTAACGGTAGACGGCAGCTTCCCTTTGGGGGCTGCCGTGACCGCACTGCTGCTGGTTAAGGGCGTAAACCCGTATTTAACCCTTTTGGCGGCTTTGGCATCAGGCGCCGCGGCGGGCTTTGTTACTGGCTTTATTCATGTGCGGCTTAAAGTGCGCGACCTGCTTGCGGGAATTATTACCATGACGGCGCTTTTCTCGGTAAACTTGCAAATTGCGGGCTCAAACCTTTCGGTTGCAAGAAGCGTTGACACAATTTTCACCGCAGCGCCCACAATGGCGCTTTTCGGCTCGCTCACGCTTATTATGAGAAAGCTTATAGTATCGCTTATAATAATGCTTATATGCAAAATACTGCTCGATTTATATTTCAAAACCAAAAGCGGCTATTTGCTCCGCGCGGTGGGGGATAACAGCGCGCTTGTAACCACACTTGCTAAAGATATGGGCAGGGTTAAAATAATAGGCCTTGTAATATCAAACGCCCTTGTAGCCCTTTCGGGCGCGGTAGTCTGCCATGAGCAGCGCTCTTTCTCTGCTATGATGGGAACAGGGCAGATGGTATTCGGCTTGGCGGCGGTAATTATAGGCACAACGCTGTTCAGAAAAATGAGCTTTGTAAAGGGCACTACGGCGGTAATCGCGGGCAGCGTAATTTACAAGGCGTGTATACAGATTGCAATAAGTCTCGGTCTGCCCGCAAACCTTTTAAAGCTTATAACGGCGGCGCTTTTCCTTGTTATACTGGTTATAGGCAATTTCGAGAAAGGCTCGGTGAAAAAGAATGTTAGAGCTTAAACACGTTTCTAAAATATATAACCCCGGGCTTGTTACCGAAATGTGCCTTTTTGACGATTTCAACCTGACCGTAAAGGACGGCGAGTTTGTATCGGTTATAGGCAGCAACGGCAGCGGAAAAACATCAATGCTCTATATTATATGCGGCAGTATTCCCGTAAACGGCGGGGAAGTGCTTATTAACGGCAAGTGCATAAACCGCCAAAAGGATTTTGAGCGCTACTCGCACATAGGCAGGGTATACCAAAACCCCGCAATGGGCAATTGTCCTAATATGACCATACTTGAAAATATGTCGCTTGCCGATAATAAGGGTAAGCCTTTCGGGCTTTCGTTCGCGCTTAATAAAAAGCGGTTTGAAAATTACAGGGAGCAACTTTCTTCCTTAGGACTGGGGCTTGAGGATAAACTGCATGTTAAAATGGGGTCGCTCTCGGGAGGTCAGCGGCAGGCGGTATCGCTGCTTATGGCGACCATGACCCCGATAGATTTTCTTATTTTAGACGAGCATACAGCGGCGCTCGACCCTAAAACCGCCGAAATTATAATGGAGCTTACCGACAAGGTAGTAAAGGAAAAAAATCTCACTGCCATAATGGTAACTCATAATCTGCGCTACGCGGTTGAGTACGGCTCGCGGCTTTTAATGATGGATAAAGGGCATATAATTTTGGATAAATCGGGCTTTGATAAGAAAAACGCCTCAGTTGATGAAATTCTTGAAATATTCAACAGAATAAGCATTGAGTGCGGAAACTGAAATAATGCGGAATTAAAAACCACCCGTCTGTTTTGGCGTATGTCAATACAGACGGGTGGTTTTTGACTTTAATTATGCTCCGGCGACGTATTTCGGTATATCAGCAGTTGCTTTACGTTCTTCAAACGCGTTGTATTCCGCTATTGCGAAGCGTGTATGAACACATACACCGGCTATAAAATACGGCATTGTAAATACAAGCGGTATAACGGTAAGAGAGAGCAACAGCCAACCTGCAAAGCTGAAGAAAAGATATATAAAATCAAGCATTGTCCTTTTATATATAACGCACGACATATGAATTGCCTCGGATGCATCCATTTCCTCATCGGCAACCGAGAGTATGGGCGCCGCATAATACCGCAGCATTATAAAGAACAGCAATACCGTTGCTACGGTCTTTAAGAAAAGGGACAAATAGTAGAGGTTGGAGGTCCAAAGCGGTATGGGAATATCAAGCAGGTCATAAACCTTTGCGCTGCCGAATATATCAACTATTTTGGCGGGAACAAAAAGAATTATTGCAAAGAAAGCAAGGCGCAGGCACAGCCCTGTTATAAGCCGCATAGCGCGCATATACTCCGCTTTGCCAGAGAAAAAGTAAAATACCGCAAGCGGGCTGTCGTCCGCGCCGAAAAGCAGACGCCAGAAAAACCTCACAAGCCCGTGTGTAAGCGGGAAGAGCAGGAGAAAGCAAAGTATTGCCTCGCAGATATACGCGAACGTATTACCTCCGACATAGCTTGTGAGTGACGCAATGCCCGAAATAATTATAAAAGCCGAAATCACCGTCATACAGGCGGCAATGGCTTTAAGCCAGTTGTTTTTAAGTGCTGTTCGGGCAGTAAGCTTTACTACCGAGCTTGACGCTGTCATTATAAACACATCCTTTACCTATACTATACCGCTAAAAAATGAAGATTTAATTACAAAACTGTTAATTTGGCATATGCCGCCATAAGTTTTTTAGTACCCACGGTGTTAAATGCCACCTCAAGCAGCATATCGCCGCCCATAGGCTTTACGGAAAGTATAAGCCCCTCGCCGAAAACCTTATGTGAGACCTTCTGACCCGCCGCGTATTTCGCGGCGCTTGTTTTAGGTGCGGCGGGCGCTTTGCTGTAAGCGTTAATATCTAAATATGATGTGCGCCCTGAGCTATACTCAGATTTTGCGGTTGCGCGACGATACCCCTCAAAGCTGCAAAGCTTTTCGGGTATTTCCTTTAAAAAGCGGGAGGGCATATTGCGGTTGGTTGAGCCGAAAAGCATACGCATATAGGCGTTTGTAACGGTAAGGGTCTTTTTAGCGCGGGTAATTGCAACATAGGCAAGCCTGCGTTCTTCTTCCATTTCTTCGGGTCCCGCGTAAATTGACTGATTGCCGGGAAAAATGCCTTCCTCCATACCGATAAGGAAAACGTTATTAAATTCAAGTCCCTTTGCTGAGTGAATGGTCATAAGTACTACACGGTCTTCCGTAGTATCAAGCGAGTCAATATCACTTACAAGTGCTGTTTGCTCTAAGAAATCGGAAAGACTGGGTTCCTCCGTATCCTGCTCGTACTGGGCTATTGTGGAGGCAAACTCCGCCACGTTTTGCAGCCGTTCTTCCTGCTTTTCGGGTTCTTCGTCGCTTTCTGTCAAGGATAAGCGATAACCCGTTTTTTCAAGAATTTCTGCAAGCAGGTCGGATATTGAAATATCCGCCGACATTTCGGTGAGCTCTTCAATAATATCGCAAAAGCCGCGAAGTCTTACCGCCGAGCGGGATAAAGCGGCAAATTCATCTGCCCGTTTAATTACCTCAAACAGAGATATGCCGAGCTCTGCGGCTATCTGCGCGGCGTTTGCCATAGTGGTTTCGCCTATTCCGCGCTTAGGCTCGTTTATAATTCTGCGCAGGCGTAAATCGTCGTTATTATTGTTTATAAGCTGCAAATAGGCGATTACGTCCTTTATTTCCTTACGGTCAAAAAAGCGCAGACCGCCTATAACTCGGTAGGCAATGCCGCTGCGGGCAAAAACATTTTCAACAGAGCCTGACTGCGCGTTCATTCTGTAAAGCACGGCGTGATCGGAAAATTTGCCGCCGTTTTTAACGTTTTCAAGAATACGGTCGGCAATATACCGCGCCTCGCCGCGCTCGTCGTCTGCCGTAAACACGTTTATTTTCTCGCCTGTGCCGTTATCTGTCCAAAGGGTCTTGCCCTTTCTGCCATGGTTGTTTTTTATAACCGCGTTTGCGGCGTCCAGAATATTTGAGGTGGAGCGGTAGTTCTGCTCAAGGCGGATTACGCGGGCGTCCGTGTATTCATCCTCAAAATTCAGTATGTTTTCAATTGTAGCGCCGCGGAAACGGTAAATGCTCTGGTCGTCGTCTCCCACAACGCAAATGTTATTTTCTCCCGACGACAAAAGCCTTACAAGCTCATACTGAGCGTGGTTTGTATCCTGGTATTCATCCACCATAACATAGCGGAATTTGCCCGTGCAGTAGCTGAGCGCCTCGGTATCGGTCTGCAAAAGCCGCACGGTGTTGAAAATCATATCGTCAAAGTCCATAGCGTCGGCTTCAATCAGCCGCTTTTGATATATTCTGTAAAGCTCGGCTACGGTTTTAAGGCGAAGATCATCACCTGCCTGCGCTTTGTATTCGGCAGGGGAGATAAGCTTTTCCTTAGCGTCGGATATTGCGGAAAGCACGCGTTTGGGCGGTAAAAACTTTTCGTCAATTTCGTGCGCTTTCATAATTTGTTTCATAAGTCTGCGCTGGTCGTCGGTATCGTATATGGTAAAATGCGAGGTATAGCCGATGCTCTCGGCGTAGCACCTTAATATTCTGCCGCAAACCGAGTGGAATGTGCCCGCCCATATATCGTTTGCGTCTTCGCCCAAGCGAGCGGCTATTCGCTCTTTAAGCTCGCCCGCCGCCTTGTTTGTAAAGGTAATGGCTAAAATTTGCCACGGGCGAACCGGGTGCACTGAAAAAATGCCGTTCGGTACATAATCGGTAACGCCGTTTAAATAGTCCTCACCCGCTTTAATATCCTCCTCGGTAACAGCGGGGCAGTAGGTGCTTCTGTATCCGTCCCCGAATTTTACAAGGTTTGCAATTCGGTTAACAAGCACGGTAGTCTTTCCGCTGCCCGCGCCCGCAAGTATCAAAAGCGGGCCGTTAACGGTTGTGACCGCCTCGAACTGCATATTGTTCATATGTATAAAATATTTTTTTATAACTTCTTTTCTCAAACTTAAAAAATCCATTTTTTCTCCGGTCAGGCGGTTTCTTTTGCGGCTGCATTGTGACTTTTGATACGGTCGGGCAAAATATAGGCAAAGGGGAATGCGACGGCACAGACTGCTAAAGCCGCAATTATATCGATTATTGAATGTTGCTTTAAAAACACGGTGGAAATGCTTATAAGTATTGTGATAACAAGCAGAACTGTCTGCCATAAAGGCGTTTTAAACGGTTTGCAATAAAGAGTGGTGAAATAAACCGCAAACGAGCCTATAACGTGCAGAGAGGGGCAGACATTTGTATTCGTATCGAAATTATAAAGTGCTTTTACAATATCAACGCAGAAATTATCCCGCTGAAATTCGGTGGGGCGCAGTTCCTGCTTTGTGGGGTAAAAAATATATATAACGGTGGTAATTGTGTAGGTTATAATGATAAAATACATCAGCTTTTTAAAGGCGGGAATATCAAAAAGCAGGGTGTAAAGGTGTATTCCCACCAAAAAGACAAACCAAAAATAATAGGGGAAAACGAAAAATTCGCAAAACGGAATTTTTGCGTCAAAAGCCACCTCAACGGGGTGGTAATTAAGTGATAAACCGCGCTCCAAAAGCCAAAATGTCGCGCCGTAAACGGGCCAGTAAAGCAATAACAGCAGGTGCTTAAATTCGGGCGTGTTTATATTGTTCGGCCGTAATTTTCTATAATCTACCATATACACAATCTGCATCCTTAACAATATAGTCTCTTATAATATCGGCAGCGCAGCCGCAAAACTCGTTTTTAAGCGTTTGCGACATTTTATTGAGCTTTGACGGGCTTTCGAGATAATCGCACACCGCGTCGCACAGCTCAATAGCACCATCGCGCATATCGGCGCAGCCGTTGGAAATGAAAAACTCAATATTCCGCGTTTCGCAGCCCGGCACGGCGTCAATAAACAGCATGGGCAAGCCCTTAACCGCCGCCTCGGTGGTGCTCAGTCCCCCGGGTTTAGTTAAAATCAGCTCCGCCGCGTCCATGTAAAGCGGCATGCGGCTTGTAAACCCTATTACCCGCACGTTATCGGGCAGGGGATATTTTGTAAGCGAGCGGTAAAGCTTTACGTTATTGCCGCAAATTATAACAAGAATTGCGTCTTCAGGCAGCTGCTGCGCCGCGGACGGCGGACCGAATTCGGCTGGCGTTACGACTTGGGGCATGTCCGCACGGTCGAACAGTTCCAGACGATGGTCGAGACGTTCGATTACGAGACGTTCAAGCCCTATATTGAGAAGATGCTGGCCGGCGAGAAGAATGTCGCTTCGCCGGGCCGCGTGAAGCTCTTCGCCCGTTCGTCGGGCACCACGTCGGACCGGAGCAAGTACATTCCGGTCACGGAGGAGTCGCTCTGGTGGAACCATACGCTGGGCATGCGCGACGTGGCGACGGTCTTTTCGGGCAACAATCCGAAGACCGGGGTTTTCGAAGGCAAGACGCTGACGCTGGGCGGGTCGTGCAGCCGCGAAGGGCGCAATCTGGTGGGCGACCTGTCGGCCATACTGATACACGAGACGACGTTCTGGAGCGGCTGGTTCCGTGCGCCGCGTATGGCCACGGCGCTCATTCCCGACTTCGACCGCAAGGTCGAGGCGATCTGCCGCGAGTGCGTCGGCGAAAACATCACGGCCTTTGCGGGCGTGCCGTCGTGGAATTTGGCGATGATGCGTCGCGTGCTGGAATATACGGGGCGGCAGAACCTGCTCGAAGTGTGGCCCAACCTCTGCATGTTCGCCCACGGGGGCGTGGAATTCGGCCCTTACCGCCGCTCGTTCGAGGCGCTGATACCCTCGGAGCGGATGCAGTACATGGAGACCTACAACGCTTCGGAGGGCTTCTTCGCGCTGGCCGACGATCCGTCGCGCGACGACATGCTGCTGATGCTCGATTACGGCAACTTCTTCGAGTTCCGCAGCGGCGGGACGATCGTCCCGCTGGAGGGCGTGGAGTGCGGCCGTGTGTACGCCATGCTGATCACCTCGAACAACGGTTTGTGGCGTTACGAAATCGGCGATACGGTGGAGTTCACCTCGACGAATCCCTACCGGATCCGGTTCGCGGGCCGCACGCGGCAGTATATCAACGTCTTCGGCGAGGAGCTGATCGTCGATAACGCCGACCGTGCCCTGATCGCCGCCAGCAACGAGACCGGGGCCGTCGTCGGGGAGTATACCGTGGCGCCGTGCTACATGTCGCTCCGGGAGCGGGGCGCCCACGAGTGGATCGTGGAGTTCGAGCGTGAGCCCGACAGCCGCGAGCATTTCGCCGAGGCGCTCGACCGGGAGCTGCGGGCCGTGAATTCGGATTACGACGCCAAGCGCCGGACCACGCTCGAACGGCAGCGGCTGACGGTCGTGGACCGCGGGCTTTTCCTCGCATGGCTGCGCGCCCGCGGCAAGAACAAGGTGCCGCGGCTGGTCAACGACCGCCATGTGGCCGAGGAGATACTGGCGTTCGGCGGGGAGAAGAAGTGACGGCGGACGTTTTTGCGGCGCGACGCCATGATGACAGGGCGCCGGAACGCTCCGGCAGGACAAAAATGTAAAACCAATATCGTATAATATGTATATAGCAATTGCAGGCAACATCGGAAGCGGAAAGACGACGCTGACCCAGATTCTGACCAAGCGCTACAATGCCAAGTCGTATCTCGAAGAGTGCAACAACCCCTATATCGGCGACTTCTATGAAGATATGAACCGCTGGTCGTTCAATTTGCAGATGTACTTTCTGGGAAGCCGCATCCAGCAGACGATGGACATGCTTTCCGACGGCGGTTCGGGCGTGATTTTTCAGGACCGCACGGTTTACGAGGATGCGCATATCTTTGCCGGCAACCTCCATGAAATGGGGCTGATGCCTACGCGCGACATCGAAACCTACATGAAGATTTTCAGGCTGGTGACCGAGCTGATTCCCAAGCCCGACCTGCTGATTTATCTCAAGGCGAGCGTTCCGACGCTGATTTCGCAGATCCGCAAGCGCGGCCGCGAGTACGAGATGAACATCGACGAGCTGTACCTCAAGCGGCTGAACGACAAGTACAACAACTGGATAGACAACATATACGAAGGCGACGTGCTTGTGGTAGACAAGGACCATGAGGATTTCATTTCGGACCCTGCCGTGCTGGATAAAATCTGCGCGCGGCTGGATGCGCTTAATACCCGGAAGTAACGCATGACGCTGCCTGCGAAGTTTGCCGAGCGCGTTTTGCGCGATCTGGGCGATAGCGAGGGCGCGGCGCTCTGCGCGGCGCTCGACACCGAGCCGCCCGTGTCGGTGCGCCTGAACCCGGCCAAGTGCGGCGGTACGGAGAACGGCGGAGCCGGGCGGGAGGAGGACGCGGACAAGGCGGCCGGCCGTTCGGACGGAGTGCCGCCTGCCGTGCTGGCCGATGCCGACGGCCGGGTGCCGTGGTGCGGCGACGGATATTACCTCGCGGCGCGGCCGCAGTTCACCTTCGACAGCGATTTCCATGCGGGGGCCTACTATGTGCAGGAGGCCGCGTCGCAGTTCGTGGGACATTTGTTGCAGGGTGTCGAAGTCGCCGGCAGGCGGATTCTCGACCTTTGCGCTGCTCCGGGCGGCAAGACGACGCTCTATGCGTCGCTCGCGGGGCCTGACGGACTGGTCGTCGCCAACGAGATCGACCGCCGCCGCGCTCAGGTGCTGGCGGACAACGTCCGCAAGTGGGGTACGGGCAATGTCGCCGTGACGACCTGCGAACCCCGGCAACTGGGCGACTTCGAGGCGTGGTTCGACATGGTGGCCGTGGATGCCCCCTGCTCGGGCGAAGGGATGTTCCGCAAGGATGCACAGGCCCGCGCCGAATGGAGCGAGGGGAATGTAAAGCTCTGTGCTGCAAGGCAGGACGGGATATTACGTGAAGCATGGCGTGCGCTCAAACCCGGTGGCAGGCTGATATACAGCACCTGCACGTTCAACCCGGCCGAGAACGAGCAGAACGTCCGCTGGCTCGCCTCGCAATACGACTGCGAAGGGACGATCGACGTCGGGACGGCTCCGGAGTGGGGCATCGAGCGAGGAGAGACGGACGGCATCGGCACATTCCGCTTCTATCCGCACCGGACACGCGGCGAGGGCTTTTTCGCAGCCGTCGCGCGCAAAGCCGACGGCAGGCGGCGCCTGCGGGTCCCGAAACCGCGTAAGAGCGTATTCTCCGAACTGCCGAAATCGTCGGTGCGGGAGGTCGCGCGTTGGGTGGGACAGCCCGAACTCATGCGCTTCGCAACGGTCGACGACACGGTTTACGGTTATTACGGACGCGCTTTCGCAGCCGTCCGGGAAATCGCGGAGAATCTGCCCGTCGTCCGCTCGGGCATTCGGATGGGTCAGCTTTTCGGAGGCCGGCTGAAGCCGGACCACGCGCTGGCCATGTTCCACGACCTGAACCCCGAAGCCGCTCCGACCGCCGTTCTCGACCGAGAGCAGGCGCTCGACTATCTGCGCAAAAGAGAGACCGACCCGACTCTGCTGAGCGAGGGGATCAACCGGATCGCCTGCGACGGCCTGACGCTCGGATGGATCAAGCGAATCGGGAACCGGTCGAACAATCTTTACCCGAAGGAACTGCGCATCGCGACGCTCTGATTCCGCACCGATGATTTCGGCTGCCCGCAGAAAAGCCGTTCAGGTCCCGAATACGGGGAATCCCGGCCATACGGCCCGTTTGAACGCTCCGGTACGCTATCGTACCGGCTTTTCAAATCTCTTTTCTTTCGAAGAGCTTCCGGGAAACGGACATCGCAAGGCACTTACCGCGTTCTTGAAAATCCGAAGGCCCGGGAATCCGCCGCGCCGGATACCGACCGCCCCCGCAACGGGCAGGCCGGAACCGGGGAAACGAA
>OGDU01002254.1_pt1 | contig 12779 bp, 8 predicted proteins | sample 1570371 | NCBI WGS metagenome assembly OGDU01 (sample SAMEA2581977, study PRJEB24529) | metagenome | biome: Human gut stool | place: China | collected 2011
TTGTCAATCGGGTTTACACTGCTTGTTGAAAAGTCAAATTACAGCCGTGGTGCGATGATTCAGGCGATTTACCGCAGTAATTTTGTCCTTATGGGACTTCCGATTGCGGCGAATATTTTCGGCAAGGATAAGCTTGGCATGACGGCCGTGCTTGTTGCTGTTGTTGTTCCGATTTACAATATGCTTGCTGTCATCACGCTTGAAATTTTCAGAGGGCAAAAGATAAATGTGCTGAAAATTTTAAAAGGCATTGCCAAAAATCCGCTGATTATCGGCTCTGCACTCGGACTTTTGTCTGTTGCGTTCAATATAAGCCTTCCGGAAACAATTGACAAAACGGTTTCGGATATTGCGGCGGTTGCAACTCCGCTTGCGCTGATTGTACTCGGTGCGTCTGTCACATTTGACAGCATAAAAGGCTGTTCACGCAACCTCATAATCTGCATAATCGCAAGACTTGTTGTTGTGCCGGCACTTTGTCTGGGTACGGCGGCGCTTATAGGAATCAGAGGTGTTGACTTTGTGTCGCTTATCGGACTTTTTGCATCGCCGTGTGCGGTTTCGTCATTCACAATGGCTCAGCAAATGGACAGTGACTTCAAACTTGCAGGTGCGGCGGTTGTGTTCACTTCGGTTTTAGCGTGTTTCACGATGTTTTTGTGGATTTTCTTCTTCAGACAGCTAGGTTTCTTTTGATAATCTGCATAAATTTCAGACACACGATTTATTCAATGTGTAAAGTTAAACGATATTATTACTATCAATAACAAAAAATAGTATAACAGTCTTGACTTTTATTACTATTAGTGTTAGAATACTCCCATAGGGTAACGGTTTACAGGAAATGACTTGAAATCCTGCAAGGTTAAACTGTTACTTTATTAAACAGCTATTTCCTTCTTTTTTTATTATTTTGTGGGCGTAAGAAAACGGAGTGCGTAATGCACTCCGTTTTCTTTTATACGAATTTTCTGAATATAACAAAATAATTGCAACACCGTAGCATCCGCCCATACATTTAAACGCAACTTCTATATATACAAAAACAGTCGGGCGACAATGATTTGCATTTTGCAAACTGTCTGCCCGACCGCAATTTTCAATTTTCCATTTTCAATTTTACATTTAATTAAAACTTCCGCTCGGGCATAATATGTTTTTATTATTACATACTATCTTCCCGAACCGGGTGCAGCGACACGCTGCCGATCAATCTGTTTTTTGATTTTATCAAAGGTTACACCGTATTTTTCGGCAATGTCTTTGGCATAGCTTACACCTTGAGGCGGAGCGATGAAAACCTTGAACGAACGCTGTCCGTTTTCGACACCTGTTACCAGACTTTCAATCTTGCTGTCGCCCTTTACGGTTGTGTTCACCTCGTCAAGATTGCGAGCCAAATCATGCATATGGGTATTAAAAATCGCCCTTGTGCCGAGATATCGCATTGATTTGACAACATCACGGGCAATGTACAAGCCCTCGGCAACATTGGTTGTTGCAAGGCTTTCGTTGAGCAAAAGCAGGCTGTAACGGCTTGCCGAGGAGAAAATTTCGGCAAGTCTTTTGCTTTCTTCACCAAGTCTGCCGAGGTCAACTGTATCGTTTTCATCGGCAGGAAAATGCGTAAAAATGCTGTCGCATGGGCTGAATTTCATCTGCGTTGCAGGAACATATATTCCGTTCTGAGCAAGCAGAAACGCAAGTCCGACCGCCTGAGTAATCGTGGTTTTACCGCCACGGTTCGGACCTGTCAGAATGTAAATTCGCCTGTCATCGTTAAAATCAATATCGTTTGTGACAATATCCAAATTCTCACCGTTTGCCGATTTTATGCCGAGTTTGAGGTTGTAAACATCTCTAAGACAGCAGTTTCTGTCCTCTTTCGGCAAAACTTCTGCCTTGCACAGCGGAAGATTTTTCTTTTTCATCTTATCACAAAGCTCTGCAAAACGAATATAGAAAATGATTTCGGGCATAAGCGAAACGAACGAGTAGCCGTTGACATTGACATATCTGTTGAGCATTGATTTTATGTCATTTACGGTTCTGCGGAGGATATCGGTCACAACATTTTTGAGTGCGTCAGACATAGGATCTGCGCCGGTCAGCGAGCTGTTCATAGTGTGGTTTACATCCTGCTGAGCGCCCACAACAAACTGTCCCAGCCCGAACTGCGAGGTTGACGGATTGGACGGATGAAAGCTTAAAAATCCCGAAACATCGTTGCCGTGGTGCAGTTCGCTGTCACGGTTTGTAAACTTCATAAATCTTTTGAGAATACCGCTGTCGGTAAATTCTTTGTCATTGAGTGAGATTACACCCACACTCTTTGGGCGGAGCAAATCGTCAAGATTCACACCGAGTGTAATGCTCTTGAGCTTTTGAGCCTTTGCAAGCGTATCTATTATATCCTTTTTTAGTTCGGGAAAACCGCTGTCATTGTAAATTGACTGAACATTTTTCTTGAGTTCAAGCAGACCCTGCGACTTTACTTCAATTGTTTCAAGCGTGTTTTTTATTCTTGTAATGCAATCGACATAGCCATCCATTTCACGAAGTCGGTTTACAAGCTGCCACAAGGAAGATGCCTCGGTATCCTTTTGAAAGCGCTCAATTTCACGCAAATCGTTCAGCTTTACAAGAAGTGCGGATAGATCATCACGAAGTTTCGGAAAACGGAGAAAATCCTCAAAAACATCGCAACGATATTTTATAACTTCCTCGTCATCCGTAATATTTATCAGCAGCTGCTTTATGCTGTTGCGTTCATACTGCTCTTTTGTGAGAGCGTCACATATATAATCAACCGACAAATCATTCAGCGCCTCTTTGTTGAGAGTTCTGTAGGATGCATTTGAATTTGTCGGGTGTAATAAGCTGAATTTTTCCATAATTCACCGCCGAAAAAATTTGCCGTATAACGGCTTTAATTGAATGATAGCACAAAAAATTTTTGTTTTCAACCGAGAAATCGAAAATTTGCACTTTGGCTGATTGTGTGATATCATAGCTTTGGAGCAGATTGCTCTCAAAACCAAAATAACGGTCGGGAGGATTGACTTATGGATAAAAAGATGCTTGACAGAATTAACGAGCTTGCAAAAAAGAAAAAGGAACACGGACTTACCGAGGCTGAGCAAAAAGAGCAGAAAGAGCTGTACAAAATATATCTCGGTGAAATCCGCACACAGTTCAACGCAACACTTGACAATGTAAGCGTTGAGGAAAAGGACGGCACTGTAAAACCGTTCAAAGAGGCATACAAAAAGCCGTACGACAAAAACTGATTTTGACATTCAAACAGAAGTCATGCGAAAATTTAATTACACAGTCAAACAAAAAAGCAGTTCCGATTTTGGAACTGCTTTTGTTTTATAAAGTTATCTAATTACTTGTATCTTCTTCCGCCCTTTTGGTTGTTCTTTGGAAGCTGAATTTCGGCAGTATCGTACTTACTGCGTCTTTCGGACTTTCTGCCTGAAGATGAGTAATCATCGGCATAATCATCGTTACTGCTGTAACGCTGTGGCTGTGCAGATTTGCTCTTTGGAGCGTTACTTCTGCCGCCGACTGTGACTCTCTTCTTTCTGTTGAGAACAGTTGAAATTACAAAGTACACAATGCCTGCAACACCGAGTGAGAGTAAAACGAGTGAAACATAGAACATCCAATGACCGTTGTCACCCTTGCTGTTATTGTTCTTGATGAAGTTAAAGTCATCACCGTCAGAACTCGATGTGTCGGTATTTTTAAGATTTTTTGCGATATCCGACCAGTCGTTGCTTGAAAGAGTTTTTTCGTCAATGTTATCGTCAGACTTGATGAGCGACGCTGACGGAGCAGTATTTGACGGAGCAACATAGGACTGACCGCCGCCTACATATGACGGCTCAGAGTAGTAGTAAGTCTGACTGCTGCTGTAATTATTGTCATAACTGTTATTGTTGTAGTCATAGCTACTGTCATAGTTATAGTTGTTGTCATATGACGAATCACTTGACGAATAGCCGGGATCTACATATGATGAACTGTCCGAAGAATCCGGATACACAGGATCGGGCTGTGGCTGCGGCTCAGGCTCAGGCTCCGGTGATGGTTCCGGTGATGGTTCCGGTTCGGGCTCCGGCTCTACGGGATCAACAATAACGCTTGAATCTCCGCCGGGATCAACCTCCTCACCGACTGCCGATACGGAAAAGCTCACAGCAGAAATGCTCAAAAGTGCCGTCAGAAAAATTGCGCAAAGCTTTGAATGTTTTTTCATAAAAGCCCCTTTCTTCAGAATAATCTGAAAATGCGTCTGTTGTATGTCCGATATCAATTATTTTGAGCTTTTAACGGATGCCGATGTTGTTGACGCCGCTGTTGTAGGCTCAACCGCAACGAAGAAGAGTTCGGGCTTATACTTGTCAATAACCGAAGTGTTTTCTTCATACTTGAGTTCCTCTGCAAGACTGTCAATGTACTTTGAAAATTCGTCCGACTTCATTGACGCAAGTACACCGGCTCTGTTTGATTCGTTGCCGATATAGCTGTCAACATCCTTGTTGACGTCTTTCTTATAAACGAGATAGTAGATTGCGCTGTCGCCGCTGCCGACCTTAAGAGTTTCAGCCTTGCCTGTTTCAAGCTTGCCGATAGCCTTTTTAAGCTCGTCACCGATTGAGCTCTTGTCGAGAACTTCTACCTTTGAAACAGAAGAATCTGTTCCCGAACCGCTTGACTTTTTGTATGATGCAATAACATCATCAAAAGAACCGCCCTTGTTAAGGTCATTCTTGTAACCGTTAAGCTGATCCTCAACCTTCTTGATTTCCTTGTCGCTCATTGCAACATTCTTTGATGAACCTGCCTCATCTTTTGTTGATGTATAAAGGTTCACGGGAAGATATGAGTAGTCCGTATAGTTTTCCTTGAAATACTTTGTAAGGTCGGCGTCGGAAACTTCCTTTGAACCGCCCTTGCCGTAAACTGCTTTGAAGAGAGCCTCATACTTTGTGTTGTAGAGAGTTGTGCAGTATGCAAAGCTGTCGAGTGAAACGCCGTACTTTTCATACTGCTTCTTCATCGGCATTACATAACCCTGTGACGCATACGGACCGACATTCCAGTATGATTCAGCCTGACTTGTTGCGGAGTCAAGAGTTGCCTGACCGATGTTTACATTTTCCTTTTTAAGCTGTTCGTCAACTACGAGGTAGCTGAGGCACATTTTCTTAGCCTGATCTTTAATCCACTCTCTTGCAACCTGCTCGTTGCCGTCATCGTCCTTGATTTTTTCATCAAGCCACTTGTCAGATGTCGAATCATAATCGTCAAGCTTTTTAGCATATGACTCAGCCTGACTGTAAGCTGCATTGAGTGAGTAGATATAAACGCCGATGGCAAGCTCGTTGTCGCTTGTCTTATACGACCATTCTTTGTTGATTGTTGTGGGTGTACAACCTGCAATTGCAAAAACTGAGAACATCATAACAATTGCAAGTAAAAATGAACCAACCTTGATATTAGGCTTCATAGTTTTTTACCGTCCTTCTGAAAAATTAAATGCAAAGTGTCCTGCAAACACACTTTCACAGGATAATGTACCTTACGATTATACACAAAAAAATCGTCATTGTCTACATTTTTATAAAATTTTGTTGAGAATTTCCACCGAAAAACAGCATTTTTGTAGTTTCGGGAGGTTTTTTCTTAACAAATTACGGCTTTATACCATAAAATTACTGCACACCGAAAATTTTGGTGAGGATTTCAAGCGGAGCGGAACTGTTTTTGCACTCAACCGCAACGCACGGTTTTGCTCCGGCAACAAGCTTTGCCTTTCCGCCCAAAGCAATGAGCAAGTCGGCAACCTGAGGGGATTTGAGTTCGTTTACAAAGAGCATGAGCGTTGTGCCGTTCTGTCTGATTTCGTAAATACCCATTGAGTAAGCCTTGTTACGCACAAGGGCAATGTCGATAAGTCCGAGAACCGAGTTCGGAATCTTGCCGAATCTGTCCTGCAGCTCGTCAATAACATCGTCTGCGTCCTCGTTACTGCGGATATCGGCAATTCTGCGGTAAACATCAAGACGAAGTGTAAGACTTTCAACATAGCTTTCGGGGATATGAGCGTCAACCGAAATATCGATAAGACAGTCGAGGTCTTTTGTGACATTCTGCTCACCCTTTTCCTCGCTTACTGCCTCATCAAGAAGCTTGAGGTACATATCGTAACCGACCGATTCCATATGCCCGTGCTGCTGTGCACCCATAATATTGCCCGCACCTCGCAGTTCAAGGTCACGCATTGCAATGCGGAAGCCGCTGCCGAATTCTGTAAATTCCCTGATTGCGGCAAGCCTTTTCTGCTGAATCTCCGTGAGAACCTTGTTCCGTCTGAAGGTAAAGTAGGCATATGCCCTTCGTGAACTTCTGCCCACACGGCCTCTGAGCTGATGCAACTGCGAAAGTCCCATACAGTCGGCATTTTCTATAATAAGGGTGTTGGCATTCGGCAAATCGACACCCGTTTCGATAATTGTTGTGCAGACAAGCACATCAATCTCCTGTTCAAGCATCTGTCGCCAAACTTCGCTGAGTTCGCCCTCTTTCATTTTGCCGTGACCGATTGCAATTTTTGCCTCGGGAACAGCCTCCTGAATTTTTGCGGCACATGAAGAAATTGTTTCAACATTGTTGTGAAGATAGAACACCTGACCGCCACGGCGGAGCTCACGGCGGATTGCCTCGTTGATAACCGCATCATCGTGTTCAAGCACATAGGTCTGAACAGGCTGACGGTTTGTCGGAGCTTCTTCGATAACGCTCATATCACGCAGACCGCTCATCGCCATATTGAGGGTTCTCGGAATAGGAGTAGCCGAAAGCGTAAGCACATCGACATTTTTGCACAGTTCCTTGAACCTCTCCTTTTGGGCAACACCGAAACGCTGTTCCTCATCTATGATTGCAAGTCCGAGGTCACGGAATTCAACATCCTTCTGCACAAGTCTGTGAGTTCCGACAATCATATCAATTTCTCCTCGCTTTAGCTTTTGGAGAATTTCTTTCTGCTGTTTTGCTGTACGGAATCTTGAAAGCAGTTCCACACGAACGGGATAGCCCTCAAAACGCTTGATTACCGTCTGATAATGCTGCCATGCGAGAATTGTTGTGGGGCAGAGCAATGCACATTGCTTTGAATCTGCAATACACTTAAAGGCGGCACGGAGTGCAACCTCTGTTTTGCCGAATCCGACATCACCGCAGAGAAGTCTGTCCATCGGCGACGAACGCATCATGTCATGCTTGATTTCCTCACAACAACGCAGCTGGTCGGGAGTTTCGTCATATTCAAAGCTGAGTTCAAAATCTCTCTGCCACTCGTTATCTGCCGAGAAGGCATAGCCCTTGGCTTTCATACGCTGTGAGTAAAGCTCAATAAGCTCCTTGGCACTGTCCTTGACAGAGGTTTTAACCCTTGCCTTTGCCTTTTGCCAGTCGCCTGAACCGAGTCGGTTTAGCTTAACCCTTGAATCCTCTTTCGGACCTATATATTTTGCAACCATATCAAGCTGTGTGACAGGCACATAAAGCACATCGCCCTTTGCGTAGTCAATCTTGATATAGTCCTTTATAACTCCGTGAGTATCAATTTTTCTTATACCGCCGAACACACCGATACCGTGAACATTGTGTACAACATAATCACCGGGGGCAAGCTCTGAAAGGCTGTAAATTTCCTGTCCCGTCCTTTTCTTCTTCTTTTTGGACTTTTCGGGACGGTACGAAACCTGACTGTAGGTTATTGCAAAAAACTTTTGTGACGGATACTCAAAGCCCGCACTCAATGCACCCTGCATAACAAGCAATTCGCCCTTTGAAATCTTATCCGCACCCTCGCTGTAAACAGCGTTTATGCCGTCTGCGTTAAAGGTGTCACAAAGATTTTTGGCGGCTCTTTCTGTTCCTGCAAATATGACGCCCTTGCTTTCGGGGGTAAAAAGTCCGTCAACATCTTCTTTTAGCTGTTTATACGAACCGCCCCATGCCGAGAGCTGTTTTGTTGAAAAGCTGATGATTTCCGACAGTTTGATAGGCATACTTCCGTGAACAAAGTTTTCAAGCACGATTGTTCCGTGACTTTGCAAAAACTCGGTACATTCGTTGAATGTGAGCGCAAAGCGGTCAAAACCTCTGCAAAGAGTTCCGTCCTCAAAGCCTTGCATAAGGGTTTCATTGCTGATAAAGTCCATTGACTTTCCCCGTTCCTGAATTGCAGTAAATTCGGACGCAAAAACGAGGGTATTTCTGTCGAGATAATCAAAAAGCGACTCGGGTTTATCGTAAATCTGATTGATAAATTTGTCCGCATTGGCAATCATTGCGCCGCTGCGGATAAGCTCTGCCTCTGAAAAAAGTTTTTCCTTGGCTTTGGCGCTGTTCTTGGAACGGAGGAGCTTTGCCTTGTGTTCAATTTTATCTGCAAGGGCGGCTCTGTCCTCAATTACTATTTCGGTTGAGGGCGAAAGCGTAATTTTGTCAGCCTTTTTAAATCTTCTCTGTGTTTCAATGTCAAAATAGCTGAGGTCGGTAATTTCATCGCCCCAAAATTCACATCTCACGGGATAGTCGCTGTCGGGCATAAAGAAGTCGAGAATGCCGCCTCTCAGCGAAAACTGACCGCTGCCCTCTACCGCATCAAAGCGTTCGTAGCCGAGCAGAGTAAGCGCCTTTGTCGCCTTTTCAAGCGAGAGCTCCCTGCCCTCTTCAAATTCAATAACCGACTGTTCAAGCACATTTCTCGGAACGGTAAGCTGTGCCGCCGCATCAACACACGCAATTGCAACATCACATTCGTGGTTGAGAAGCTTGAGCAAAACTTTAAGTCTTGCGTGCTCGTACTCGTGCGAACGGCTCTGAAAGTCGAGAAAGTTGAAGTCACGCACGGGATAAACATAGGCACGAAGTCCCATGCACGAAAGGTCGTTGCACAGAGTTTGCGCCTCTTTTTCATCGGAGGCAAGACAAAATGCCGTGACGCCCTTGAGGCGGCACAGCGCATAGATAATATTTGATTTGTTAATTGTTGAAAGTCCCGAAGCACAGACCGTTCTGCCCGGCTTGACATTTTTTTCAAGTGTTTTGAAAACGGGTGACTCTTTGAGGACATCAACAAGAAAGTTGAGATTATTCATTTCTTTGTCCCTTTTCAGTTGAACAAATTCATAGCACGGTCGGTTTTGCCGTCAATAATCAGCTCGATTGCTTTTTCGGCATTGTCAAAAATTTCATCAAGCTTTTTCATTTCATCGGGAGTGAACTTTGAAAGCACCCAGTCGGGATTTGGCTTTGCGCCTATGCCAACCTTGATGCGGGGGAATTTATCGCTTCCGCTGAGATAGATGATACTGCGCATTCCCCTTTGACCGCCGTCACTGCCCTTTGAACGGATACGCATTTTTCCGACATCAAGCGAAATGTCATCAAAAATTACAATGACATTTTCGGGTGGGATTTTGTAGAAGTTCATCGCCTCAACAACTGCCTGACCGCTGTTGTTCATATATGTTGTGGGTTTCATCAGCATAACTTTTGCGCCGTTTACAGTGCAAGTGCCGATAAAGCTTTTGTATTTTATTTTGTTCACATCACAACCGAGCTTGTCGGCAATGCGGTCAATTGCAAGCCAGCCTGCGTTGTGACGAGTGTTTTCGTATTTTCTGTCGGGATTTCCGAGTCCCACTACAATGTACTCGATTGAACCCGTTGATTTGTTTTTTCCGAACATATCCGTTTTCCTCTTATTTATATTATATGTATTCTGAATGTATTCTGAAATTTAAATTAACCTTTTCCGAAGCTTACAACAACCCAGTCATCGTTGCCGAGATGATAAGGATTTCCGCAATACGGGCAGTTGCGTTCTCTTGTTGCATCAAAGCTTGCGCCGCAGCTTTTACAGGTTACTTTTTTCATTGTGAAAACTCCGTCATCCATGGCGTTCACACTTCTGCAAACGGTAAGTCTGAACTTTTCGTTTTTAACCCTAAATGAAGAATTTTTGTTTTTCACGGTCGTTGCGTAAACGGTCATATCAACATAGCAACATCCGTTTGTGACATTGAATGAATTAAGCTTTGACACTCCTCTGTACTTGATGTCAACAATATCTCCGAAAGGATTTTTCATCGGATTGCCCTCATAGACTGCGAGGTTTGTGTAATCATCGCTGAAAATCATAATCTTGAGCAAAGCAAGCACCTTGCCGATAAAGTATTCATATGAGAAGTTGGGATTAACCTCTTTCATAAGCCACGGAAGTCTTTTCTGACAATTGAAGTGCGGACCTATCATAGGAATGCTCTTTGCCGCACCGACAAAAAGTCCGAAAAGCGTTTTTAATGCCCATGCAAGATACCCCGCCAAAAGTCCGCCGAGCAGTACGGGGATTGCTCTTATGCCGATTTCATAGACCATATTTGCGGTTGCGGGATCAAAAGTTCCGTCCTTTACAACCACCCATACCGTAAATGCCGCAACGGCGGCAATTCCGCCGAGAAGGTACGGAGCAAGCACTTTTTTCGTTGACTTGTTCGCAAGCGAATATGTTTTTACAAAGTAGAAGTTTGTGACCTTCGGGAACAAATCGTCCATAATAAAGCGAGTTTTGCAGTTTTTACAACCGTTGAGAAGCTCTCTTACACTGCTTACCGCACCGCAGTTCGGACACGAACACGCAACCTCGGAATTTTGGTTTTCAAGCCTTGTAATCATTGTGTAAAAGAAAAATCTGTCCTTGATTTTTTTCTTTTTCTTTCCGTCTTTAAAGTATTTCTCCGTAACCTCATATGTCTTTGACGCAACGTTACTCTTACATTCGCCCATATCGTAGGCAGTACAAGCATTTACGGGGACTTCATTCTTCACCGTTTCCTTATCAGTAAAAGCGGTCTGAATCTTTACACCCTTTTCGTCAAGTCTTTTCTTCTGTAGGTCAAGCGCAAAGTCGAGGTCGATTGACGCAATATCCGGATTTTTGCCCTCATTGCACCACAATTCGTACTCATCGACAAAGCGGTTCATTATTTTGTTATCTGAATCGGAGCCGTAAACTATACCAAACAAAATTAAATCACCCTCACATATTGTACCGTTTTATTCCTGAAAAATTTGCAGTAAAACAGCGAAATGGCGGGTTAGTCAAAACCCGCCTGTTTAATTACATAATTAAATTGTTCGCCTATCAACCGAAAGCGGCTGTGAACGGCTTGTCGTTGTAGATTCTTGCGATAGCCTCTGCAAATGTAGGAGCAACAGGAAGAATTGTGAACTTGTCAATCATCTTTTCCTTCGGAACAGGAATTGTGTCAAGAAGAACAACTTCTTTGATTGCGCTGTTCTGGATTCTCTCGATTGCAGGACCTGAAAGAACTGCATGAGTAGCGCAAGCGTAAACCTCTGTTGCACCGCCCTTTTCAACAATAGCGTTAGCGGCATTGCAGAGAGTACCTGCTGTGTCAATCATATCGTCAACAAGGATAACCTTCTTACCCTTTGCGTCACCGATGATGTTCATAACTTCACAAACATTAGCCTTTGGTCTTCTCTTGTCGATAATAGCAAGACCTGTGCCGATTTTTGAAGCGAAGTTTCTTGAACGGGTTACCGAACCGAGGTCGGGAGATACAACGATATAATCATCATTTTTGCCGCCAATTTTCTCTCTCATATGGTTTGCGAGAAGTGATGCGCCCTGAAGGTGGTCAACAGGAATATTGAAGAAGCCCTGAATCTGATTTGCGTGAAGATCCATTGTAAGCACACGGTCAGCACCTGCACAGGTGATGATGTCTGCACAAAGCTTAGCCGAGATCGGATCTCTTGCCTTAGCTTTTCTGTCCTGTCTTGCATAGCCGAAGTATGGCATAACAACTGTGATTCTTGCAGCAGATGCACGCTTCATGGCATCAATCATTATGAGCATTTCCATAAGATTGTCGTTGACGGGAGCACAGGTTGACTGAACAATAAAGCAGTCGCTGCCACGAACAGATTCGTGAAGAGAAACAGAGATTTCGCCGTCTGAGAACTGTGTACAGTCACTCTTACCAAGCGGCAGACCGAGACAGCCTGCAATTCCCTGAGCTACATCAACATTTGAACTGCCGGTGAAAATTTTAATGTCCTTACCGTGAAAATTCATTGCAATAACTCCTTTGAATTTTAATGTGTGTAGTATATGTTTACCAATGATTAACCGAGCAATTAACAGCTGTAACCCTTTGCCCTTGCAATTTCGTTAAGCTGTTCAAGCTGAGCCGGATCGTTTGCACCCAGAACCGTATCACTGCACTGAGCCGTGAATGCTCCGACCTTTCTTCCGTCCTCAAGCAAAAGCTTGATTGCGTCGGGAAGATAATATTCCTTTGCGCTGTTATCCGACTTGATTCTGTCGAGAACCGAAAGAAGAAGCTGACAATCAAACCAGAAACCGCCCGAGTTTACTTCATTTATTTTGAGAGTTTCCTCATCGGCGTCTTTCTGCTCTATTAGTGAACGCAGATATCTGTTTTCGTCACGGCCAATTCTACCGTAACCTGTCGGATCGTCAACCTTTGCGGAAATAACCGTTGCGGCACAATCGTTCTCAATATGAGCCTTCAGGGAATCCTCAATAGTCTTGCTGTCCATAAACGGAGCGTCGCCGTTGAGAATAACAACATTGCCGCTGTGCTTTTTAAGAAAATCCTGTTCCATGATCGCCAGTCGGCCACTTCCGTCTCCATCAT
>OGDU01002257.1_pt1 | contig 12771 bp, 9 predicted proteins | sample 1570371 | NCBI WGS metagenome assembly OGDU01 (sample SAMEA2581977, study PRJEB24529) | metagenome | biome: Human gut stool | place: China | collected 2011
AGAAAGCTGCAGCAATTATCCGTCACCTTTCATAAGGAAACCGAATCGGGCAAGATACAGTCAAAGGTAATGCGGGATGTTGAGGCAATTGAAAACTTTACGGGGCAGATTTTCACCACCACGCTTACCGTTGTTACAAATATGGCAATATCGCTTGCAATAGTAGTAACCAAGAATATATATGTTTTTCTTATGTTTTTGGTTTGCGTGCCCTTTGCGGTATTTTTGAGCAATATCTTTAAAAAGAAAATGCGGGCGCAAAGCCACGATTTCCGCAAGAAAATGGAGAGCACTGCGTCGGATGTGCTCGATATGGAAGAGCTTATTCCCGTAACGCGGGCGCACGCGCTTGAAAAAAACGAAATTAAAAAGCTCACCGCCAGTGTTACCGATATAGCCGAAAGCGGCTACAAAATGGATAAGATATACGCCGTGTTCGGCTCGGTAAACTGGGTTATGTTCTCACTGTTTCAAATGATATGCCTTTTCTTTACGGGCTTTCTGGCGTTCAGAGGGCAGATAACAATAGGCGACGTATCACTCTATCAAAGCTATTTCGGCGCGCTTATAGGGCAGGTTTCAAGCATAATGGGGCTGCTGCCCATTATTTCAAAGGGTGCCGAGGCTATAAACTCAATAGGCGAAATACTTAATTCCCACGATATTGAGAATAACGACCGAAAAATAAAGATGCAAAACCTTGAGGGCAGCTATGAGTTTAAGGACGTCTGCTTTAAATACGACGACCGCACGCCTGTATTAAACGGCTTTTCGCTTACGGTAAGCCCGGGCGAGACGGTGGCGCTTGTGGGCGAATCGGGTTCGGGCAAATCAACGGTGCTCAACCTCGTTATAGGCTTTAACCAAATAGACAGCGGCAGCTTTAAAATAGACGGAATTGACGCGGATAAAATAAATATGCGCTCTTACAGAAAATTTATATCGGTAGTGCCGCAAAGCTCCATACTTTTTTCGGGCACCATAAAGGAAAACATAACCTACGGCAGAAAAAACGTGACAAAGGATATGCTTGATTACGCCGTAAAGGCGGCAAGGCTTGAAAGTGTTATTGAAAAGCTGCCCGACGGAATAAACACTATGGTGGGCGAGCACGGCGCTAAGCTTTCGGGCGGTCAGCGGCAGCGAATTTCCATTGCCCGCGCAATAATAAGAAACCCGCGCGTTATAATTTTCGATGAGGCTACAAGCGCGCTTGATTCGGTAACCGAAAAGGAAATTCAAACCGCAATAGAAAACCTCACCGCCGACAGAACCACATTTATTGTGGCGCACCGCCTATCCACCATAAAAAATGCCGATAAAATCGCCGTTATGGACGGCGGCAGATGTGTGGAATACGGTACATACGATGAGCTTATGGCGAAAAAGGGCAGATTTTACGAGCTTAAAAAGCTGCAATCGTAGCGCACAGACTTTAGATTTTAGACGTTAGATATTAGATATTAGACAGCGGCGTTGCCGCTTATAGGCTCCCTCTGACGAGGGTTGCTCCAAGGTGTGTACAAACCAAAGGCTCCCTTCTTTTTGACGTAAGTCAAAATAGAGGGGAGCTGTCACGTTAGTGACTGAGGGGTATTTTTTGGTGTATAACAATCCCTCAGTCAAAACCTGCGGTTTTGCCAGCCACTGACAGTGGCGGTCCCCTTTTGTCGCTGCGCGACATTTTCCCCGCACTGCGGGGACATTCTTCCCTTTAGGCAAGGGAGCCTTTTTAGTTTAAATTGATAATTTCACTTTACTTTTGCCTTAATATGCTCTTTTAAAATAATGTTGATATACTGCGATAACGAGCGGTCGTCCTGCTCTGCTTCTTCCCGTATTATTTCTAAAATATCGCTATCTATTGTAATACTTATTTTTTCCTTTAACGGTCTCATAATATCACCCGAGTTTATCTAATCATTTGCTCGACAAATGCCATGAGAGTTTCGGTTTGCTTTGCATCTAACTTTTTAAGCTTTTTAATAAGCTCGTTTAACTGCGCGGGATTAGCCGACTCGGTTTCAAAAAACTCCGCAGGCGTTATTTTAAGGTAATCGCAAATATTGAAAAAGCTTGAAAGGGACGGTTTTCCTCTGCCGTTTTCAATATTGTTAATATAACAAGCGTTTTGCCCCAACGACAAAGACATTTCTCTCGCGGAAACACCGCAGTTTTCTCTCAATTCCGTTAATCTTTTTCTGAAACTAATTTCGTTCAAGAATATCACCTATTCGTTTTTTGTTACATTATAAGCGACACTTCGATTGATAATTATATCTATTATCCAATATTTATATTGATATATCTATTTATATTCGCTATAATTGAAAATATACCATTTTGAAAACGTAATAAGGAGATTGAAAATATGTTTTTTGATAAACGTCCGACCAAGTATGTTTTAATAGCGGGCAGCAGAGATTTTGAAGATTACCGAACAGCAAAGAAGTACATTGATTTTTGTTTAAATAATATTAGAAAGCAGTATAAAATTATAATTATTTCAGGCGGTGCAAAGGGTGCCGATAAGCTGGGCGAGCGTTATGCGCACGAAAACAGAATGAAGTGTATATATTATTATCCCGATTGGGAAAGGTACGGAAAAAGCGCGGGACCGCGGCGCAATTCGGAAATGGTGAAAAAAGCCGATTATGTGATTTGCTTTTGGGACGGAAAAAGCAAAGGAACAAGGTCAACCGTAGATTTTACCAAACAAATGAAAAAGCCGTTGAGAATTAAATATATTATTTAATAAATTGCCTATTTAATTCCTTTCAAAGTTGTGTTATAATAAACTTTGAATATTTATAGATGGGATAAAGCTAATGGAAAACAGTAACATAATATGCGGCAGAAACCCAGTGCTTGAGGCTTTGCGCTCGGGCAGGGAGATAGACCGCCTTTTGGTAGCCCACGGCACGGGCGGCGGCTCTGTTACGGCGATAATAGCAAAATGCCGCGCTAAAGGCATACTTATAAAGGAAATAAGCCCGCAAAAGCTGGATTATTACTGCGGCGGTGCAAACCACCAGGGCGTGGCGGTAATGTTTGCCTCGCAGGAGTACGCCACGGTGGAGGATATGTTTGCGCTGGCGGAAACGCGCGGCGAAAAGCCCTTTTTAATAATTTGCGATGAAATTGAAGACCCGCACAACCTCGGCGCGATTATAAGAACCGCTGAGGCAACTGGCGTTCACGGGGTGATAATTCCCGAGCGCCGCAGTGCTTCGCTCAATGCTACGGTTGCAAAAGCTGCCTGCGGTGCGCTTGAATATGTGCCTGTGGCGCGAGTTACAAATATTGCGAATACTATTGACGCGCTGAAACAGCGCGGCGTGTGGGTTTTCGGTGCCGATATGGACGGCGACGATTACACAAGAACGGATTTTGATACCCCATGCGCGCTGGTTATAGGCAACGAGGGCAAGGGAATAGGCGCGCTTACCGCCAAAAAATGCGATGCGGTTATAAGCCTGCCCATGCACGGAAAAATAAATTCGCTCAATGCCTCGGTTGCGGCGGGAATACTTATGTATGAGGTAGTGCGCAGCCGCAATGCCGATAAAAAGCCAAGGAAGTGATTTTAATTGAAGATGTATAAGGGAAAGCATAATGACGATCTGTTTTCACTTATTGATAATAACGATAACTTCGGGGAAAGCAACTCCCTTAATTCATTTCAAAACCACGGTGCTCTGACCCCCGAGGAGGTGCTGGGGCAAAACAGCTTTACGCCCGCAAACGCCGAGCCGACAGGCGCGCTTGAGGCGCTTAAAAAGCGTATGCTTGCGGCACAGCAGGAGGCAGTTGAAAAGGCGAAACAGGAGCCGGAAAAGACCGCTGAGGTAAAAGCGGCAGAGGAGCCTAAGACCCGCCCCGAACCGCCCAAAGCCCCGGAAGTGCCGGAAATAAACACCTCGGTAAGCTCAGACTCGCTTTTTGATTTTGATTTTTTTGATAATACTAAGCCTGAGCCTGAAAAGGCGGTGGAAAAGCCCGTAATACCCGAAAAGCCCGCCGCACCCAAAAAGCCCGAAAAATCGCTGCTTGAAAAGTGCCGCCCGTTTATTTTAGACGATGAAGGGCACGACTCGGCAATGAAGGAAACGCCGACCTACAAGCTTGAAAGCGTGGCGGATATTTTAAACAACCAAAGCGCCAAAACGCTTGACAGGCTTTCGGAAAAATATGAAATTGAATTTGACGATTTAGGGCACAATAAGCCCGCCGCGCCCGAAAAAGTGCCCGAGTCCCCCAAACGCGAGGTATTTGAAGAAAAAATGCCCGCCGCGCGGGATATACAAACCAATGTGCCGCGTATTATATCGGATATTGATTCGGACAGCGGTGAGAGCGCAGCCGAAATGCCCGATATTTCGGGCACGGCGACGATTAAATTCACCCCCGTGACCGACAGCGACTCAACCTCCCGAATCAGCATAAGCTCGCAAACACGGTCTATTGATCTGACGGGTGAGCTGTCACGCCTGCCCGAGAGCACCGATGACGACGCAGACCCCGAAACCCGCCTTGAGCAAAACGAGTTTGAGGACTACAAGCCTGCCGAGGAATTTGAAGACGAAAGCGGAACAAAGCACTTTTTGCGGAAATTATCGCTTATTAAGCGCGGCAGCTTTTTGCGCTGTGTATCAACGGTGCTTTTAACGCTTATAACGGCGTTTGCGGAGCTGCCGTTTATGTCGGCGCTGCTTATTGCACACACAAAAGTCAGTATGACGGTATACACCGCCGTGCTTGGTATAATAATACTTATAAACCTTGATATGTTTAAGAGCGTCCCGAAAATTTTCAGCCGCTTTTCAACGCCTGATATTTTCGCGGTTACCGCCTCGCTTTCGGTAATGCTTTATTCGGTTATAGGCATACTGAAAAACGAAATAACGCTTAATATGCTGCTGCTTGCCGCGTTTATACTGTCAGTGCGCTCTGTCGCCGCGTTTTTCCGTGCGGCGCACACCCTTACAGGCCTCAGGCAAATAGCGGGCAACAAGCCGAAACGCGCGGTAAAGCTGATAAACGACCCCGCCGTTACGTTTGCTATGGCGAAAAATTCGATTGAGGGCGATGTTTTGGCGGCTGCCCCACGCAGAACGGCGCATATTGACGATTATATGAAATACACCTCGTTCCGCGTTTATTTCAGCGGCAAGCTGCCTGTTATAACGGTGGTATCGCTGCTTTTATCGGTAATACTGGGCTTTGCCTGCGCCGCATATTTTGACGGTATGCTTTACGGCTTTTACAGCGCCGCCGTGGTGCAGTGCATTGCCGCCGTGCCGGTGCTTTTCCTTATAGACGATATGCCGCTTTACTCCGCTTCGAAAAAGCTTGCGCGCAAGGGTGCCGAAATAGCGGGAAAAATGGGCGCCGAATACCTTGAAAAGGTAAACGCCATAGTTTTAAGCTCTGAGGACCTGTTCCCCTCGGGCACGGTTACGCTGCATAATATGCAGCTTTTATCGGATAACAGTATTGACGATACCATAATGCGCGCAGCGTCCCTTACCGACAGTCTTGCAAGCCCGTTAGCGCCTATATTCAAAAAAATTGCGGGAACGGTTGGCGACTTTGTAATGCCCGATTCCGATACGGTTAAATATGAGGACAAAATGGGTGTTTCCGGCTGGGTAAACAACAAGCTTTTATTTGTGGGCAACCGCACGCTTATGGAGGCGCACGGAATTGACGTCCCGAGTATTGAAACCGACCGCAAGCTTTTACGCAGGGGGTATTTTCCCGTTTATGTTGCAACCGACGATAAGGCTTGCGCCCTGCTTGCCGTGCAGTACACGGTAAAGCCCGAGCTTGCGCGGGAATTCAGAAAAATATCCGCCATGGGTATTACAATGCTTATAGACAGCTCCGACCCGAACCTGACGGAAGAAATGATATGCGATTATATGGGGCTTTACGATGATTCGGTAAAGGTTATGAGCACAGCCGGCTGTCATATGTATAAAAACGCAGTAACATACACAGAGCATTGCTCCGCCCCCGCCGCTTACAAAGGCAACCCCGTTGCGCTGGCAGCACTGGTGAGCAGCGCGGTTAAAATAAAGAAATCAAGCCTTTTACTTGCGGTGCTTTACGCGCTTAGCTGCGTAGCGGGCGTGGTTATGTTTGCATATACCTCGTTCAGCGGCTCAGGCTCTGTGCTCGGCAGCGCGGCGGTATTACTTTACTGTCTTATAAGCACGGTGGTCTCTGCAATACTTTATCTTACAGGTAAACCGTAATACAGGAGGAAGAAAAATGTCAGAAAAGAAGAAATTTTACATTACCACGGCAATAGCCTATGCCTCGCGAAAGCCGCATATCGGCAACGCTTACGATATAGTGCTGGCGGATATGATAGCGCGCTATAAAAAAATGATGGGGTTTGGCGTGTTTTTACAGACCGGCTCTGACGAGCACGGGCAGAAAATTGAAGAATACGCCAAGGCAGAGGGCATAAGCCCGCAGGAGTATGTGGATAAAATCGCCGCGCAGATAAAAGAGGTGTGGAACAGCCTTAACACCGATTACGATAAATTTGTACGCACGACCGATAAGGACCACGAAAAGGTAATACAGAAAATTTTCAAAAAGCTTTATGACCAAGGCGATATTTACAAGGGACATTACGAGGGTAAATACTGCGTTCCCTGCGAGTCGTTCTTTACCGCCTCGCAGTTAGTGGACGGCAAGTGCCCCGACTGCGGCAGAGACGTTATAGACTCCAAGGAAGAAGCGTATTTCCTAAAGCTTTCAAAATATCAGGATCGGCTGCTTGAATATTACGAGCAGAACCCCGATTTCATAAAGCCCGAATCCCGCAAAAACGAGATGATAAACAACTTTTTAAAGCCGGGGCTTTCCGACCTTTGCATTTCGCGCAGCTCCTTTAAGTGGGGCATACCCGTGCCGTTTGATGAAAAGCACGTTATTTACGTTTGGATAGACGCGCTTTCAAACTATATTACGGGTGTGGGCTATGACCCCGACGGCAGCTCAGAGCAGTTTGAAAGGCTGTGGCCTGCCGACCTGCACGTTATTGGTAAGGATATAGTGCGTTTCCACACAATTTACTGGCCCATAATTTTAATGGCGCTGGGGCTTCCGCTGCCGAAACAGGTTTTGGGGCACCCGTGGCTGCTTGTGGGTGAGGACAAAATGTCAAAATCCAAGGGCAACACAATTTACGCCGACGATATGACAAAGCGCTTCGGAATAGACGCGGTAAGGTATTATCTGCTTTCCGAAATGCCCTTTGCGCAGGACGGAACTATAACCTACGAAAGCTTTATTACAAAATACAATGCAGATTTAGCCAACACCCTCGGCAACCTTGTAAACCGCTCAATTGCAATGACGAATAAATATTTCGGCGGCAAGGTGGCAAAGGGCGAAAATACAGAAGGTTGTGATAAAGAGCTGATTGATACCGCGAACGATACGGTTAAAAAGTATTATGAGCTTATGGATAATTACCGCAACGCCGACGCGTGCGAGGCGGTTATGAACCTTGCAAAGCGCTGCAATAAATATATTGACGAGACCGCCCCCTGGGCGCTTGCAAAGGATGAAAGCAAAAGGGCATACCTTGAAAACGTCCTTTACAATCTGCTTGAATGTATCCGCCTTTTGGGGCTTATGCTTTCGCCCATTATTCCCGATAGCTCAAAATCAATTGCGGAGCAGTTAAATAACGGCAGCACCGAGCTTGCTTTCGGCGCTGTTACCGAGTATTCCGTAGGCACGCCCACTCCGCTTTTTGCCCGCTTAGACGCGGAAAAGGTTTTAGCCGAAATAGCGGCGGAAAAGGCAGCGGAGCAGAAAAAAGCCGAAAATGTTGTGACTATGGAGCAAATAGGAATTGAGGACTTTGCGAAGGTAGAGCTGCGCGCGGCAAAAATCACGGCTTGCGAGCCTATTCCCAAGGCTAAAAAGCTTTTAAAGCTGACCCTTGACGACGGCAGCGGCTTATCGCGCACAGTAGCCTCGGGAATCGCTATGTATTATAAGCCAGAGGAGCTTATAGGTCACACGGTAATTGTGGTGGCAAACCTGAAACCCGCAAAGCTTTGCGGCGTAGAGTCAAACGGAATGATTTTAGCGGCGGATTGCGCCGATAATGACGTAAAGGTACTGTTTATTGATAACGTACCCGCAGGCAGCAAAATAAGATGACGGATTTCCCGAATTACCCATATCAAAAGCCGCTGATTTTTGACAGCCACGCGCACTATGACGACGCGAAATTCGACGAAATTCGCGCAGAGCTTTTAGCAGAGCTGCCCGCTCACGGCGTTTGCGGCGTTGTAAACTGCGGGTGTGATACCGAGTCCTCAAAAGCAGCGCTGGCGCTTGCCGAAAAGTATCCCTATTTTTACGCCGCAGTGGGCATACACCCCGAGAATATAGGCGGCGGAGAGGTAGCGGAAATCGAAGAGCTTGCACGCCGCAAAAAATGCGTGGCAATAGGCGAAATAGGGCTCGATTATTACTGGGTGGACGATAACAAGGAGCAGCAAAGGGCGCTTTTTGAAGAACAGCTTGCTTTGGCGAACAGGTTAAACCTGCCCGTAATAGTGCACGACCGTGAAGCCCACGCCGATACGCTGGAGCTTTTAAAAAAGCACCGCCCCAAGGGTGTGGTGCACAGCTTTTCGGGCAGCGCGGAAATGGCAAAGGAAATTTTAAATTTGGGTATGTATATAGGCATAGGCGGCGTTTTAACCTTTAAAAACGCAAAAAAGCTGCCCGAAATTGCAGCCGTTCTACCGAGCGACAGATTTCTGCTTGAAACCGACGCACCCTATTTAGCGCCCGTGCCGTACCGCTCAAAAATAAATAATTCGGCGCTTATCTTACTTGTTGCCGAAAAATTAGCGGAGCTGCGCAATACCGATTGCGAAAGCATTTTGCGCAGTTCTTTTGAAAACGCCGAAAAAATATTCGGAATATAAGTATAATTTTCACCCCGCCGGCAAATAATAAAGGCTGAAAGCGGGGTGATTTTTGTGGAAAACAATCAGAACAAGAATAACCAGAACAACAACCAGAATAAGAACAACCAGAACAAGGAACAGAATAAGAATAATCAGAATAATCAGAACAAGAAGAACGAAAACCAGGATTACTGATAAAAGCATTCACGGCAGACGGATAGGTTTATCCCCCTGCCGTGCTTTTTTTTGATTGGTATTTAACCTTATACTTTACCCCAAAATCATTCTGCCAAAAAAGTGTTGCCTAATATATGAAACCGCATTGCGCAGACATTTATCCATTATAAAGCACAGCCCTGCTGTTATTACTGAAAATAGCAGCAGGGCTGTAAATTTGTTATTCCGAATTCCGCATTACGCAATAAAAATCATCCGAATGTGGGGTTGTTGCCTATGTTTACTATGCTTACCCAGCTGTTGCCCGGGTTTACGGTGAGCTCGCTGCCGTCGGTCTTTGTAAATTTAAAGCCGTTTTTGGCATTGCCCTTGCTCCACTTAATCGGGGTGGAGGTACCGTTTACGCAATAGTAGCCGTCGCCGCTCTCAAGCATTACCTGGCGGTGGTAATTATCGGGATAATTGCGAATGGTAGTGAAAAGAATAAATACGTTTTTCATATCCACCGTTTCGCCGGTGAAATAATCCTTGCGAATGGTGTTGCCGTAATATCTTGTGTATTTGCCCTTTGCCTCATCATACTTGAATACCGTGCGGTAGCTGGCAGACGCCGGAATGTTTATGGTTTTTGCCTGACTTTCAAGCGTTACGGGCGCGTCCTCCTCGGCAAAGCTTGCCCACGGGGTAACGTCTGTTGAGGTTGTTTTGTGCCCGTCCTTTACAAGCGAGCCCCAGAGCTTTTCGCCGTAAGCATACAATGTGTGCTCAGAGGCTAATCCGTTTTTAATGCGCACACCGTAATTCTTTACCATAAGGTCAACGTCATCAGTATCCTTTAAGTGCGGGGCGCAGTATTTATTATCCTGCCCGCAGTGAATATAAATTGCATTGTGACCCATTGCAAGGTCAACATAGGGGTAGCGTGCCGAGCGTATTGCGCCTATCTTTTCAGCAGTGGTTATATCCTGAAAAACTGCCATAAGACGGGTTATTCCGCCCTCAACCTCGGTTTCGTAAATAATATCTGCCTTGCTAAGCCCTGTTTGCACCGGCTGGGCGGTTGAAATATTGTTTATCATAATTGCGACCGGACGGTTTTTGGTTTTTTCCTCAGATATACCCGAAACGCCTGTAAGCGGGTTTTTATATGTTACGGGCTTTGTTTCGGAGACTACCGAGGGCTCCGAGCCCTTATCTACACTTAATCTGTCCTGTTCCTTTTTGCAGCCTGCCATAGTGAGCATACACAATGCCAGCGCCAGCGGTAATATTCTTTTCAGCATTAAAATTCCTCCGTGAAAATTACACTTGACAGGGTAGCCCCTGCCAAGTGCTTAAAATGATACTTTACAAGTATAAGCCTTTTAGCGGAAAATTTCAATAGCAATTTTTATTTTGTAACCATTTTGTTTTCACTCGCTGCGAAGTGCGGTTACGGGGTCTTTCTTAGCTGCTACCTTTGAGGGGAACAAGCCCGCTATAAGGGTCAAGAGCATACTTATAACAACAAGCGCAACACCGCCCGCTATCGGCAGCACGGCAAGCCCTGAAATATCGGTTATGGCGGCGATTATCGCGTTTATGGGAATAAGCAGCAGCAAGGTCACCGCAATGCCTATTGCCCCCGCGGCAAAGCCCACTATAAGCGTTTCGGCGTTGAACACGCGTGAAACGTCCTTTTTCGAGGCGCCCATAGCGCGCAGCACGCCTATTTCCTTTGTGCGCTCCAGCACCGAAATATAGGTTATAATGCCTATCATAATAGAAGAAACTATAAGCGAAATGCTTACAAACGCAATTAAAATATAGCTTATTGCGTTTATAATCGTAGTAACCGATGAGAGCATAAGCCCTATATAATCGGTGTAGGTTATTTTCTCGGCGTCGCCCACGCCCTTGTTGTATTCGGTTATAAGGTCGGAAATTTTTTCTTTCGCCTCAAAATCCTTGGGGTAGATATTTATAACCGAGGGCTCATCAAGGCTTGATACGCCCATAAGCTTTAGGTTGCCGTCATATGTGGCGTTGTTGCTTTTTTCCTTTATTGCCGCTTTAAACTGCTCGGTTATCTGCTCCTTGGTCTGCCCTGCGGCGGTCATTTGGCTTATATACGCGTTATACTCCGCCTGCTCCTTTTCGGGCAGGGTGGCTATATATGCCGTTAATTGCTCATAGGTCATATTATCCGCATCGGTCTCAAAGGGTCTGCCGGTGAAAACGTTCTTTTCGGGCTCAGCCTTTTGCGCCTTTACTATTTCGCTGTCATTCACCCTGTTTATAAGGTGCTCCATAAGCGATTCGGGGTAGCCCACAAAGCCGCTTGTTTGATTTGCAACCGACGAATCGGCGGGTCTTATTATTCCCACCACGGTTATATCCTCTGCCGCTGTGTTAAGCTTTGAAGAAACGTAAAGCGAATCCTCTGTTTTATCGCTCCAGGTGCCGTCGGCGCTCTTTTCAAAATAATCGGTATTGCAAAGCAGCTTGAATTTAAGCCCTAGAATATCGTCGTATGAGTAGCTTACTTCTGCGGTAGGCTCTATTTTTTCACCCGCCTGCGCTTTTTTCATCATTTCTTCAAGCTCTGTCGAATCCTTTAGTCCCAAAGAATACAGCGCGTAGTCGCTTATCTGGTTATTTTTATCCACTGCAAGCACAATTTCGTTGTATTTCTCAGGCATACGCCCAGCAATAACGTCATACTGCTTTTTCAAAAATTCCTTGTTTTCAAAAAGGCGCGTCCATACCTCGGTATTGGAAAAAGAGGAGGACATTTGCATATTCCCGCTGCCACTGCTCTGGCTTTCGGGGAATACGGTGGAAAACACGGTATTCGGGTTTACGCGGTTGCCCTTTTCATCGTATATATTCATAACCGTTGAATATTTATACTCAATCTCGCTTGTATTATCCGAAAAGGCGGAGGTTTTTTCTATATGTTTTTTAAGCTCTGACAAATTGTTTGCCGAAATGCCGTTCACCATGGTAGACATCATTTCGGTCATAACGTTGTTGCTGTAAATTCTGCCGTCCTCGCGGTCGCCGCTCGGCTCGTTTTTCCCCATAAGGTCGCTTACCAATTGGCTTACGTCCATTCCCGCCTGCTCAATCGTTATGGGGTAGCTTGAAAGCGTTTCCTCCTCAACACGCGCGATATACGCGTTTACGCCGTTTGAAAGGGATAAAATAAGCGCTATGCCTATAATGCCGATAGACCCCGCAAAGGCGGTTAAAAAGGTTCTTGCTTTTTTGGTCATAAGGTTGTTAAGGGATAAGGAAAGCGCCGTTAAAAACGACATTGAGGGGCGCTTACCGCTTTTCCCCGCCGTTTTTTCCCCCTCGCCGCCCGAGTAGGGCATGGTATCGTCTGTAATATTGCCGTCAAGCAGCCTTATAATACGCGTGGAGTACCGCTTGGCAAGCTCGGGGTTGTGGGTTACCATTATTACAAGTCTATCCTTGGAAATTTCCTTTAAAAGCTCCATTATCTGAACAGAAGTCTCGCTGTCCAGCGCGCCGGTAGGCTCGTCGGCAAGCAGTATTTCGGGGTCGTTTACAAGCGCGCGGGCAATGGCTACACGCTGCATTTGCCCGCCCGACATTTCGTTCGGCTTTTTATTAAACTGGTCGGCAAGCCCTA
>OGDU01002264.1_pt1 | contig 12705 bp, 8 predicted proteins | sample 1570371 | NCBI WGS metagenome assembly OGDU01 (sample SAMEA2581977, study PRJEB24529) | metagenome | biome: Human gut stool | place: China | collected 2011
CGTGGCATGGGTACGCAGTTACTATATAGAAGTAGTCCAAAACCTCTTCCCGCAATTGGAGAGCGGTTCACTGCTTCCATGCATATTGACCAGCGGTCTGCTGTTTCTGGCAGTATCACTGCTGAACGTACTGGCAATACAACGGAAAGTCAGTAACCTCATCAGGTTAAGAAGATAAAGCCAGGCTCATCGGAAAACAGATAGATAAGTCCCGAAAATCAGGGTATTGCTCCTATCCCAACACTCGAAACAAACTTTATCCGTTTTCCTTTTCATCCAGCTTTTTCAGCCTCAACAATGCCTCCATATAGTAGTAATCAGCATAGATGATAGAGGCATCAATCTCCGACTTGGCAGGCCAGTGTCCGGTAGAGTGCAACAAGAAAGAAGGTTTGCTCTTTCTACTCTGATATTTATCCGAACTAAGACTTTTCAACATCTTTATGGCAGCACCCTTGTACTCCCTCCCCTTTTCACCAGGCAGATAAGTAGAAAGCTCCAATAATGCGGAAGCTACTACTGCGGCAGCCGATGCATCACGTGGAGCATCCGGAATGGCAGGGTCATTAAAATCCCAGTACGGCACATAATCTTCCGGCAAATTCTTGAGATATACATCCGTCACCTTTTGCACAAAATCCAGATAACGGACATCTTTTGTTTCACGATAGACCGTAGTATATCCATAAATTCCCCAAGCCTGCCCACGGGCCCACATTGAATTGTCCGCATACCCCTGATGGGTACATCCCCGGATAAAATCTCCCGTCAACGTATCGTAAACTGCTACATGGCAGGAAGTATAATCCGGACGGAACTGGTACTTCATGGTCTTATCGGCATGAGAGACGGCTATATCTGCCAAATATGGATTACCACCATTCTTGGCTGCCCAGAACAGCATCTCCAGATTAATCAGGTTATCCATAATCGTATTATGCCCACCGAACATCTCCACATTGCGCGGCCACGAAAGGATAGTGCCTACACGGGGATTGAACAAGGTAGCCAATGTATCGGCAGTGTCCAATATCACCTGTTTATATGCCGGATTCTTGGTCAGGCGGTAACCATTTCCGTAGCTACAGAACACGAGGAAGCCCAAATCATGGTCGAAAGCCGGAGTCTTGGAAAGGAACTCCAGAGAGTTCGTGAACTTCTCCGCTTCTTCCTGAATCTGTTTATCTTTCGTATATTCGTAATCATACCACAATACTCCGGGCCAGAAACCGGCACACCATTCTTCCTTCGTCGCTTTCCGACAATTCCAATGATGTTCGTCAGTCATGATATTACGTGGCATCATTGTATAGTCGATGCCGGAGTCAGTTTTCAGTTCCGCAAGCGTACGTTGTGTCTGCTCTGCACAATAGTCCAATGCCTTATTCACATCCAATGTACCGGAAGGCTGATGAGCACACGTACAGAAACCTAACATCACAGCCAAACCTACTACAATCTTTTTCATCTTAATCTGATATCTTCGAGTTAATTCTTAATCTTTATTTCTCTTTGTCAATTATTGATTGGTCAATTACTTATTCATCCGAAACCAATCGACATCTGCCCATCCCCGATTGCCTTCATTCGGAGTCACACAGAATAATCCGACTTTGGCTCCAATCCATTTGCCTTGACGGGCTGTGAAAGTCTCTCCCACTGTCGTATATTTCTTCCCGTCCAGACTATAAGCAAATGTACAAACGGCTCCTTTCCGAACCTTTACCTGTAAATACACTGTTTGCCATTCATTATCTGCTACTCCCGGCATCTTTAGATATTTTACCGGAATGTTTGCCAATTCTTTTATCCGTTCGGGATTTTGCTGTTCCGCATCCTTACAAACTGCCTGTTGCAGAATAAACTGATCCCCCGCCTTGCGAATAGAAAGATAACTATAATCCCATCCCATCACAATAATTCCGGTTTGTTCTCCATCCTGCTTGGCAGTAAATGTCAGCTTGGTCGTAGCTGTAAATTCTTCAGCCGGGAACTTTTGCATCAACAGATTAGGAACTTCCCAGAAGTTCACAAACTCTTTCGAAAGGCTGCCTGCATAAAGACGGATAAATCCCAAATCGGTAGTAAAACCGTAAGTGTCTTTTTTATTGGCATGCCATTGCCATTGTAATCCCAAATGCCGGGTATTGAATTCGTCACTCTCCGGCGGAGTAGCGATCGGATAGGTCTTTCCCACATTCGGTTTCTTATAAGTCGTTACAGGTTCACCGCAACCGTCTTTATCCTTGTCCACTCCGATTACAGGCCAGTCATTTACCCACATCATCGGATTCAGATGAATCACACGTCCGTAAGCGCCTTTATCTTGAAAATGGACGAACCAAGATTCTCCTGTATTGGTGTCTACCCAGCCCCCCTGATGAGGTCCGTTTATCGTTGTCTTTCCTTGTGCCATCACGATTTTCGATTCGTAAGGGCCATAGATGTTTTTTGAGCGAAGTACCAATTGCCAACCGGTTGCTACCCCTCCTGCCGGAGCAAAAATATAATAGTATCCGTTGCGTTTATAGAGCTTCGGTCCTTCTACGGTATGATTCTTTCCATCATTTCCGTCGAACACCATCACCGGATCGGAAATAACTTCTGTTCCTTCCGCATTCAGTTCGCAAATGACGAGGATACTGTTCACCCCACTACGACTTCCGGCATAAGCATGTATCAAATATACTTTTCCGTCTTCGTCCCACAAAGGAGTTGCATCAATCATTCCTTTCCCTGCTTTCACTAATACAGGTTTGCTCCATTTTCCTTTCGGGTCTTTGGTTTTAATCATATAGATTCCATAATCCGGATCCCCCCAGTAAATATAAAATTCTCCGTTATGAAAACGAATGGCCGGTGCCCATACGCCTTTACCATGCTGTGCCTTATCGAAGAAAGGTTCCGGCTCCTGAACCGGTAACGCATAGTTTACTAACGACCAATTAACCAAATCATTGGAATGAAGAATAGGAATTCCGGGAATACAATTAAAGCTGGATGCTGTCATATAGAAATCATCTCCGGCCGCACAGATATCCGGGTCTGAATAGTCAGCATGAAGAACCGGGTTCTGATAAGTTCCATTCCCCTTATCAGCCACCCAGGTCTTAGAAATTTCTTGTGCGCCTGCCAATGAACTGCAAGCCATCATTCCTGCTAAAAACAGAATCTTTTTACGCATATACCTTACTAATCAATTTCATTCAAAACTAGATTCGTTATTCCTAAAAACAGGTTCTTTCTACCTTATATAAAAACCAAACACTTTTAAAACTGAATCCTATCTCTGATTTCAAAACAATCTATTTACTGACCTATTTACTTATATATACGAAAGGGATTAGGTAAATACCTAATCCCTTTCCAACTTTTTTCTATTTATCCAAGATTATTGTAAAACAATCATGCTATATTACCAACAGCTTTTTCTTTACTCTTTTGCAAACATCAGGGTTCCGAAACCTAATTGGTCATAACCGCCGCTATTAGGCCCATAATCACCTGCCCCACCATCGGAATTACCGCGTGATGCATTTTCACGCATTTTATCAACCCACATCTTAGCATAGATGCTTGATTTACCATAATCCTGCGCCAAACGGTTCACCAGCTCCCATGCAGGACGCACTTCACCACGTGAATCCTTTCCTTCTCTTCTTTCCTGTGCAGAAATGGTATCCCAGCTTCCACTACAATTTGTATAAGTAGTATAAGGCAGATCATTATCTGTATATCTGAAACCGGTCATCTTCCAACTGGCACTTGAACTACCGGTTTCAGCACCACCGATATTGTATTTAGCTACATATTCACACATAGCCAATGCACGTCCGTCATCAAAGATGAAAAGGTCTTCACCTACATTCTTTGCCATCTGACAGAAAGCACCCAGCAGACTGACACACAAGGTAGCATGTCCTTGATCACGACCTGATTCCTGACATTGTCCCAGCATTTCATTACTATCCGGATCTAAATGTATGAAAGGAACGCCATTTCCTATATTTCCCGAACCAATACCAAATTTGAAATATTGGATAGCTTCATTGATTTTAAAGTTATCATCCGCCAAAATACCGATAGAAAGTAAAGCTGTCATCGCAGATAAATCCCAGTTGAGCCAATAATGAAGCGCACATTCATTTCCATTGTGCGTAGACAGGAATTTTGTGATATGAGGATAAAAGACATCTGCAATCCATGCTTTAAACTTAACGAAATCAGCTTCCTGCCATCCTGGATAAGAACGCATAATCTCCGCTGCATTTGCTATTTGATGTACCTGAATAAAAATCAAGAACTCGTTCGGATCTATAAATTCACCTTTATCATTCACGATAAATCCTGTACATGTTTTAGCCCAGTCATTCAAAATAGCAACAGCAGCATCTGCATACTGTGCACCGTCAGTCTCCGACAATTTCCATCGAAGGGCCAATTGATAGGCTGCGGCAGCGTCCTTCATCAACTTCGTGTAGTTATTCCAGTCATTGGGATATTTGCCTGCCCAATTATTTTGATCGAGACGCGCCAATAATTTCACCGGAGAAGCCTTATAATTTGATTGTGACAAGCTATTCCCACCACGACTTAAATGATCGAACGCATTTTTCCAAGGTTGCGCACCGGCTTGCACTTTTCCTTTTACAAACTCAAAATCCGTTTCTGTATGAAGCATACAAGGATGCTCCAAAGTCGTAACATAATCCTTCACTTCCGGCCAACTACTCATATCATTAGAGCCGTCTTCTATTTCGCTACATGCTAAAAGCGTGGTAGAAGTCAGGGCAAAAAGCCCTGCTCCTATTATTGTATATAATTTCATCTTATTCATGGTAGTTATTCGTTAGTATTGTTTTCACTATCTACAAAAGCTTGAAGTTCCTCTATGGATTTGAAAGAACGAATCCAGTAAAGATCATAAGTCTGAGCAGTTTCCGGGAAATCGGCAATTACAAACTTACATTGCACTAAATCAAAGACCTGATTCCAATCTGTAGGAGTCACAGTTTTATATTTTGACTGTAAGTCGTAATACAAGACATTTGGCTCCGTAGTCGAAATCTCACTTGCACCCAGAATCTCGTATCTATTATTAGCATCTCCGCCTGTTCCAAAATATTCAGGACCGATTTTCTTAATACCATCATCAAAGATCTCTAATTTAATACAACCATTGGGTTTGTTCTTTCCTGGAACCAATTGAGATTTAAATCCTACCTTAATGGCAAAATATCTATAATCAGCAGGAGTTACATTTACAATTTTTCCTTTACCACTTCTTGCAAGCCATAAGTCACCACGGTATCCGGAGCCCATCTGAACAGTAGTCTTATTTCCGTCAGATGAAACAACAGACGCATTGTTGCCATCCAAATACCAATTATTATCCAGTCCGTTACCCAAACCATTACCTAATGAATACCAGAAACGTCCATCGGCAACTGTGACAGTTACATTTTGTACAACAGGGCCATAAGAAGCTGTTATCACAGCAGAAGCGGTCTTAGTAGTATGTACTTTCAATTTACCAGTCTTATCCACACTAATCACCTCCGGATTATCACTCGCCCAAGTCAGCAGCGAAGCAGTAGCATCTACCGGTTCCAATGTGTACTTAATCTGATATTCCTGTCCATATCCCAATTGATTAAGTTCCGTATCTTCAGTAAACGTCATTCCGGTAATTGGAGTTACTATCTTAACCCCTATCTCGCAACTTGCAGACACCGGATTCGAACTGAAATCATCAGCCGTTACTATAATAGTCGCATCCCCTTTGCTGATTCCGGTCACCAAACCTGTCTTTTCATCCACCGTAGCCACTTCCGGGTTACTACTTGTCCATTTATAACGCTTGAACGTAGTAGTTGCCGGTTCCGAAGAAACAGTTAATTGATATTCATCGCCTGCCGCAATCTCCTCTGCTGGAACATTAGTTATATTGATGGCTGACATATAGGTATACTCGTCCATAACTTCAACTGTTCTAGTGATGATCGTAGCTTCCGGACCGAAACCGATTTCCGGCGTTAATGTAATAATAGCTTTTCCTGCTTTATCCTTAGTCACGACCTTACCTTCCCGTGTAACAGCAACAATAGATTCATCCGACGAAGTCCATTGCACATTAGCATTGGTTGCATTTTCAGGTGCAATACTCCAAGAGAGTTGCAGTTCTTTGTTCTTCAGCAGACAAATTGTTTTATTCCCTGCATCATATTGAGTTTCGTTAAGAGTAATGGTGGATACTGTAATCATTTCGTCCATCTTTCCTCCTAAATCCTTATCATCATCACATGAAGTCAGACCTAAAAACGAACAAGCCGCCAGTCCAACAAAATATTTTATATAATCTCTTTTCATGATTCTTATTCTTTAAGTTATTCAGACTTGATTATTGCCATCCCGGATTCTGTCCCAAGTTCGGATTCAACTGACACTGATCTACCGGAAGCGGATACAGGTCATTTTTACTACCCCAGCGCCGACTATTTTCCAAGATCAAACAGCCATCGGAATCTTTTGCCATATTAGAAGCGCCAGCCCATGAAGTCGCAAAATCAGTTCCTGTCCATTTCACTCCTAGAATAGGTTTAGGCATCTCTACAATAGCAGTATTCCAACGCTTCAAATCATCAACTCGGAAACCTTCATTGTACAATTCGATGGTACGTTCACGACGGATTTCCTCTCGCATATTCAAACTGTTTTCTGAAGCAAAAGACGTAGTCAGTTTAGGCATATCCGGGTTTACACGGAGACGAACCAAATTCAACGAGATATTCAAAGCATCATCCAAAGCTTTGCCGGTGGTTCCCAACTCATACATAGCTTCGGCATAATTCAATAAAACTTCTGCATAACGAATAATCGGGAAATCGTAACCTTCAAATGTATCGGCCACCTTACGTTCCGTACCCCATTTTTGGTTTTGATAACCGGAACCTTGGAATACATTACATGTAATGGCATTGGTCGCATCTTCCCCATCCATACCTTTCCAATCAATACGCGGTTTGTCGTTATCCCAATATTTAGTGCCATGAGCCAGAAGACAGTTCTTCATGCGATTATCACGATTTTCAAATTCCGTAGTCAGACCTCCATAACCTTTAAAGACGTCAGCACTCTTGGTATGGTCAATAGGTAGCCCATTGCTACAAAGATACATATTCACAAATTTACGGTTAATATATTGCACGTTCGCTACACAACCATGTGTAATATTAGTCCCGATCGGAGCAATCGTTTCATCATGACGACGATAGAATATATATTCTTTATTGGCACTCTTAGTCAGATTCGCAGGATTAGACTGTACATTCTCTAAAATGAACAGGTATTTATAAGCCATCTCTCCCAATGCTGCTGGTTTGAATAGCTCGAATTGCTTACTGTCGATAACTTTTTTCGCCGCATCCGCTGCAATACTCAACAATGCTTTGCCACGTTCTTCATTATTGCGGTTTTGTTGCCATGTGCCTTCATATAAAGCGACACGTGAAAGGAATGCATAAGCTCCCCATTTTGAAATACGTCCTTCTTCATCCGTCGCAATAATTTCCGGCAATACTTCAGCCGCATCCTTCAAATCCTGAATCACGAAGTCAATCACTTCGCTACGGTCATTGCGGCTCATGCGTAACTCGGGTGAAGTAATATCCAGCGGTTCTTTAGTGATAATCACATCTCCGAACAACTGCACCAAATCAAAGTAAGAATAAGCACGGAAAAACTTGGCTTCCGCTACATAGCGGCTGATATCACCGTTACCGGAAAAAGACGCTGCTTTTTGTAGCAACAAATTGCAACGGCGAATATGGGCATAATTACTCGTATAGTTACCGTCTGAAGTAGGAATCGGATTGCTACCGTTACTGTACATATTTACAGAACTGGAAGTCATCAAGTCCGAACGCCAGTCAGAATGTGCACCATCAGAAATAACAGACTTGAAATCACGGGTCCAACCATAGAAATTAGTTGCAAAATATTTAAAATCATCTGCCGCCCCCCATAAGTTGCCATCTGCCAGTTGGTCCTGCGGATCAAGATCCAGACACGAATTCAGTGTCAGACCAAGCGATAAAATTAAAAGAGCTTTCTTATATAGTTTCATATTCTTCATACATTAAAAAGTTAGATTTAATCCGAAAGTCACTGTACGGACAAAGGGGAAACGTCCTGCTGCTGATACCTTACGGCTAGCCTCCGGATCCCATCCGTCGTTAATCTTAGAATATTCCCAAAGATCAGCACCTGCTACATATATACGACAAGAACTAATTGCTTTCGTTTTAGCCAAAAAGGCAGAAGGAACATTGTATCCCAATGTCACATTTTTCAGACGAATGTAAGAACCATCTTCCACTGACCAGGAAGAAGCCTGATAGTTGTAGTCATTGATTTCATTCTTATTACTATATGTCGGATAATAAGCGCCCCGGTTCTCCGGACTCCACGTGTTACCTACCGATTGATTCGAAGTGTTCAGATATAATGCTTTCATCGGTATACGCCAAATCTCATTACCGTTATTATCTCCCGTACGGAAGATTGTACGTTGAGCAGCACCCTGGAAAACTAGTGATAAATCAAATCCCTTCCATTCTGCTCCTACATTAAAAGAGAAAGAGATTTTCGGATCATCTGTACCTAAATAAACAATATCATTCTGATCCAGTTTGCCGTCATTATTTACGTCAGCATACATATTATCTCCCAAACGGAAGTTTTGTTCTGTCAGTCCGATAGTATTACCAGTCAGGAAGCGATATAGATATTTTTGACGTTCTTCTTCTGTCTGTGCTTTGCCGGCATAACGCAAACCAAAAATACTATTCAACGGATAACCTTGCTGTTTATCAACAAAACCGGATTTCAGAACTGAAACTGCACCAATATCCGTCAGTTTATTCGTATTGAAAGAATAAGTACCTCCTACATGATAAGTGAAGTCTTTTCCAATCTTATCAGACCAGTTTACCATGACTTCCCATCCATGTGATCTGAATTTTCCATTGTTTGACATACCTGCGTTATCACCCAGAACTCCCGGATAAGAAACATTAATCAACATATTATCATTACGTTTCATGTACACTTCGGCAGTACCTGTCAGACGAGAATTAAACAAAGAGAAATCCAATCCTAAGTTATAATTCTTAATGCGTTCCCATTCACGTCCCAGAGAAGCGATTTTACCATTCGTATCTATGATAGTGCCTTTGTTAGGACCGATATAAGCTCCGCTTTGAGATTCAAATTTATAGAACTGCGTACCATCGTAACGATCAATACCACTTTGGTTACCAACTTCACCATAAGAAAGACGGATTTTCAAATCATTCAACCATTTGATGTTCTTCATAAACGCCTCTTCCGTAATACGCCATCCACCGGATATTCCATAAAAGAAGTCCCAGCGATTTTCCGGTTTAAACTTGGAAGAACCATCATAACGCATATTTACTTCCAATAAGTATTTTGACTTATAGTTATAGTTTAAACGAGAATAGTAGGACATCACAGCCTCATGCCACTTCGTACCATGTTTGTCTGTCAGATTTACCAGACCTGCCCCATTTACAGTTTCCAACGAGTTCTGTATATCTTTCACCGATACACCAAAATAATCATATTCTTTCAATTCATATTGAGCACCAACCATTGCACTTACATTATGATGCTGCGCAAATGTATTGTGATAATCAACATAACCTGCCATAGAATAGAAGTCTGTACGTGAACTTGTTTTCTCGTAAGACGACTCTTCCTGTTTGTAACCGTCGGCCTTGGTGTTTATCTTGGTTCCCGCATAATTATAAGAAGTAATAGCCATCTTCTTTATATCACGTGAAGCTACTCCGGAGTTATAACCGAGATTTGCTACTACATCCAGATGTTTATTAATATTGTAAGTGAATTTCTCACTGATATTAATTTCAGATACTTTCAGTTTATTATCTCCACCCAATTCGGCAAACCAAATCGGTGACAACCAAGTTCCCCACGAATAAGGTTTTCCATCAATCGTAGAAGCCGGAAGTCCCGGTTGCGGATAACTGGAAGTCAATGTTCTATTCAGTTGTGAAGGAGCCACCTGATCCTGGCGGTTATAGGCTATCACAGATTCAATAGAAAAGTTATCAAAGACTTTCAGTTTATTAGTCAAACGAAGATTGAAACGCTGATTGTTATTATTTCCCCACTTCAAGTTACTGTCATCATACATATACCCTACGGACAAGCGATATAAATTCTTTTCTGTACCTCCAGAAACAGCTAAGTCATGTTGCGTAGAATAAGAATTGCCGAACAACACATCTTGCCAGTTGGTATCCATGAACACGAAATCCATTACATCTGAATAGCTGGGAGCAAAAGGATTTGCACTGTGGTCCAAATCAATGTATTTACCTTCATTAGCCAATGCCATTTTCGCATATTTCACCCATGAGTAAGAATCCGGCTGACCATCGTTCTGACAAGTCTGTAACACTGCATTTGCCCACTCGTTCATAGTCATCAGCTCCGGCTGCAATCCCACCATCTTGTAAGTGTATGAACCGCTATATTCTATTCTCGCTTTTCCTTCCTTTGCCTGCTTAGTGGTTACCAATACCACACCACCTGCAGCCCGGGAACCATAAATAGCAGCCGATGCATCTTTCAGAAAATTGATAGACTGAATATCAGAAGGGTTGATATTACGCAGTGCATTTACACCATCATAAGCAACTCCGTCAATAACGATCAATGGCTCCGCATTATTTGCAGAAACAGAACCACGCAATTTCAAGCCCCAGCTCTCATCTCCCGGAGCTGCCGAATTGCGAGTGATCGTAACACCCGGAACCTGACCTTGCATTGCCTGTAACGGACTTGACATCGTTCCTTTATTCTTCAACATTTTATCAGATACCACTGTTACAGCACCAGTCAATGTCTCCTTCCTTTGTGAACCGTATCCCACTACCACAACTTCGTCCAACACTTCGCTATCTTCCTGCAATTTTACATTTATCACAGTTTGTGCAGCCACATCTATAATTTGATCCTTATAACCAATATAGCTGAATTTCAACTTAGCTCCAGCAGGTACACCAATCGTATAATTTCCGTCGATATCCGTAATAGTTCCTTCTGTTCCTCCTATTACAGTAATATTCACACCAATCAATGGTTCGCCTATTGCATCAACGACTTGACCTTTCACTTTCTTTTGAGCCTGTGCCACTACTTGACTATCTTTCATGTTTGTATCGGCCCACGCCTTTGAAACAGGACAAAGTCCCAGCATTAATCCTAACGCAAACACTGCTGTTTTGTTAGGTCGCGAATTAAATATTAATCCTCTTCGTTTCATAAAATTAAATTTGAGGTTTAAAAATAGTATTAAATTTTTGTTCTCTAAAATAAGGTGAGGCATACAAGTACCTCTTTGTAAATTCTGACTCCTTTTCCATAAGCACAAAGGGTTATTTATTAATGAATAAGATTATATACAATTCCGGAAAAACTCGCGCATTTCACGACGTCCCAGAAACAGATGGTTTTCCACCGTCCTGCAACTTAAATTCAGTTCATTTGCGATTTCCGGAGACGTTTTATTTTCGAAGCGGTTCAATGTATAAATTAACCGACGTTGTTCGGGCATAGCAGCCAAGCGGGTTCGTTCCATTGTCATTAAATCATCACCGATAATTTTTTCTTCGGTTTCATTGGTAGAAGTAGACATAGTATCATAGATGTAGCTGTCTATCTCCTGCTTCTTATAATAACGACGGATATAGTCGATTACAATATTGCGGGCAATAGTGAACAGAAAATATTTCACTGTGTCGGGACGGAGCATTTGTTTGTAGTCCAGCAGACGTACAAATACATCTTGGGTTAGATCCTCCGCTTCGTAGCGATGAGTGATACGATAAGTAATATAGGTAAGAATCACCTGATAATATTCTTCATAAGAACGGGTGATAATGTCGTCATAAGTGTTAGCTGTTGTCTCCATAATACTATCTTTTTCGGTTTTGATCACGATGCAAATATAGAGGTGATTTTGGATATAACAGCTCGAAAACAGGACAGAGTAATCTCCAAGAATCCAGATAGACTTATTTGCATATATATCATTATATATCAAGAAGTTACATTCACAACAAACAGAGTCTCATTTTATAATTTGATACTCTATTTACTAAAAAACAATGTATTTTCGCTCTCCTTATACCCATTTGCTTTCACCCCCTTCACCTCTTTACTCCCTTTCTTCACCATTTTGGCCTTTCCTTCATCTTACATTCAGGCTAATGATGATGCAGGACATTAAGAGATAAGTTCCTTTTCATTAATGATAAACTTGTTTTGCCCTTGTTGCAAAGTTGCTTTTGGTTAATGATAAACTATAAATGAAAGTTCTGATTATATAAATGCAAGTTTTGTTTTTATAAATGCAAGCTTTGATTATAAAAACAAAACTTGCATTTAAAGTTTGCTTCCTATAAAAAACAACTTTGCAATTAAGGAAAAGGAAGTTTAGATAGGGAGAAGAAGAACTTATCTAATAACAGATTGGAAATAGGAAAAGAATAAAAGAGAAGGGGTTCACCAAGTGAAAGGGCAGGGTTCACCCTCTAACCCCGATGAACAGGGAGAAGTGAAGGGTGAAGGTAATATGGATGCAAAATAGATTTC
>OGDU01002271.1_pt1 | contig 12677 bp, 10 predicted proteins | sample 1570371 | NCBI WGS metagenome assembly OGDU01 (sample SAMEA2581977, study PRJEB24529) | metagenome | biome: Human gut stool | place: China | collected 2011
AGACCCGCATTATAGCCGCCGCTCTTCAGCTCGTTGTCGCCGTCCAGCTCGATGGCGGCATCGTGGTCACCCTGCACGGTGACGGCGGCTTTGCCCGCATCGACTGGGCTGTCACCGCTGCTATCCACCTCGGTCTTGCCGCTGCCATCCACCTCGGTCTTGCCGCTGACGTCGATTTTCAGGTCGTCGAAGGTGACGTCCACGTTGCCCTCGGAGGTGTCAATGGTGACGGTGTTCTTATCCGACTCGCCGGTGATGACGGTCTCCCCCTCATCCTTCTCGAAATCCTTTTCACCCTGCTTGACATTGTTATAGTTTCCGCTTTCATCGCTCGCACCTTTGACCGTAATGTCGCCGTCGGCGATGTTCCATGTTTTCGCATAGGCCGGGATGCCAGAACTCACCACGATGCCCGCGATGACGGCGGCGGCCACGCCCCGCCGGAGTGCGCTTTTCAGTCTCATAGTACATCTCCTTTCGTTTTGTGTATCATGCAATGCCGTCGATGCGGCTCAGGCTCTCCTTTGAGATGCTTATTTCTTTGGGCTGCCCCAAGTCCTCCGGCAGCCAGAGCTTTATCTCACCCTGGGTATCCGGCAGGTCGTCCCAGTCGTCACCAAGGTCGGTATAGCTCCGCAGGTCACTCTCCAACAGATTGGTATACTTTGTGCCATCCGGGACGGTGGTTTCCAGCAGGAAAAGCCGTGGCTTATCCTCCTCGGGAGCGATGGCCTCAAATCGGGAAGCCAGCTGTTTCAGGGACTCCTCAAGCCCGATTCTCGGCGTTTCCGTTCTCGCAGGCTCGAGCCACCAATCCAAACTCGGGCGGTCGTCCCTTTTTTTCGCGAGTTGGAAGTCCATCATATCCAGCTCTTGTTTCAGTAATTCGTCGCGTTCACGTCTGAGCTCTTCACTCGTTTTTTGCTCTACCCCTTCGTGGGTCAATATCAGCCGCTCCTGCGGCTCTGGCGTCTGCACCGGCACCCACTCCTGATAGCGCTCCGACAGGTCGTCCCGCGTTTCGCCGTCCAGCCGGAGGCTGATGTCCTCCCTGTTCTGCTTCAGCTCCACGTCAGCGTCCTCGCCCGCCGCGTCGGCCATCTTGTCCACGCTATAGTGGGTCATGGTGTCCTCATAGCGGAAGAAGATGTCCTCCACGCCGTCCTCCCGGAGACTGGAGATGTCGGTGGTGACGGTGGAGCGGGGAGCGGCGCTCTCAATAAGCACCACACCCCCCGGGGTGAGGACCTCTCCGGCGTCGCCGGCCTTTACGCTGCCGACCATGGGGTCGGTGCTCTCAATAATGGCCAAAGCAGAATCCAACCGCTGGATGGTGTGGATGGTGACCTGGCTGGAAAAGAAGCCGTTGACCACCATGCCGCCGGGCAGGGGTTCGGGGGCGTTCTCCTGCACCGGGGGCGGGACGTCATCATCGTCGTCCTCGTCGTCGTCCGGCTGGGGCTTGGGGGTGGAGGTGTAGTCGTAGCCCATCCCCTCCATCACGGTGCCGTCCGCGTTCAGACGGGTCAGCCGTCCTCCCGTCACCTTATGTTCATCGTCAGAAAGGTTCTCCGTGGGTACTTCGCCGTAGCCGCCGCCGATGGCCGGGGCCTTGGCGTCCGTCATCTGGCTTCCCGCCTTGACCGTCACCTCGGCGTCGCCGCAGATGTAGAGGTCTCCCGGGTTCGGGTCGTCGGTGTCGTCCGACGCGCGGTCTGCTCCGTCGCCGATGCCTGCCGCGTTGCTCCCGCCCACAGCCTCGATGGTGCCGCCCCGGATGGTGATGTTGCTGCCGGTGCTCTCCTTTCCCCCGCCAATGCCTGCGCCGCCGAAGCCGCCCTCGGCGGTCAGCGCACCTTTGGTATCGTTGTCGTCCTTGATGGTCAGAGTGCCTTTCGACTCGTGTTCGTTCTTCTCAAGACCCGCATTATAGCCGCCGCTCTTCAGCTCGTTGTCGCCGTCCAGCTCGATGGTCGCATCGCCGCCGCCCTGCACGGTGACGGCGGCTTTGCTCTCCTGGACAGGGCTGTCATCGCTGCCATCCCCCTCCTTCTTGCCGCTGACGTCGATCTTCAGGCCGTCGAAGGTGACGTCCACGTCGCCCTTGGAGGTGTCGATGGTGACGGTGTTTTTATCCGACTCGCCGGTGATGACGGTGTTGGTGTCGTCCTTGTCGATGGTCTCGCCCTGTGAGACCTTGTTCTTTCCTTCGGCGTCGCCCGCTTTCACGGTGATGTCGCCGTTGGCGATGTCCCACCGGGCCGCATAGGCCGGGATGCCGGAACTCACCACGATGCCCGCGATGACGGCAGCGGCCACGCCCCGCCGGAGTGCGCTCTTCAGTCTCATAGTCTGTCCTCCTTTGGTCTGTTCGTCTTTTGAAGAATCAGCCTTTTTCGATACAAGCTTACCAAAAAATCCGGAGAATGTAAATAAAAACTGCGCGAATCGTGGTGTTTTCGGCGTGAATGGCGCAAAAAAGCCCTCCCGAGCGGGGAGGGCCATAGCCTATCTTATTCCGAGTAGTGCGCCAAAAACTGCTTGGTGCGCTCCTCCTGGGGGTGGTCGATGAGCTGGCGGGCCGGGCCTTCCTCCACCACGACGCCGCCGTCCATGAATAGGATGCGGTCGGCCACGTCGCGGGCGAAGTGCATCTCATGGGTGACGATGATCATGGTGGTCTTGCGGTCGGCGAGGTCGCGCAGGACACGGAGGACTTCGCCGGTCAGCTCCGGGTCAAGGGCGCTGGTGGGCTCATCGAAGCAGAGGATGTCCGGGTGGAGCGCCAGTGCGCGGGCGATGGCCACCCGCTGCTGCTGACCGCCGGAAAGCTGGTGGGGGTAGTGTCCTGCCCGCTCCGACAGGCCCATCTGGGCCAGCAGGTCACGGGCCTGTGCTTCCAGCTGGGCGTGGATGGCCTTTTTGTTGGCCTTGTAGTCGGGCTGCTCCTTTGCCAGAAGCTCCCCCGCCAGCATCACGTTTTCCAGCGCGGTGTACTGGGGGAAGAGGTTGAAGTTCTGGAACACGAGGCCGAAGTGGAGGCGCTTTTTCCGCACCTCGCTCTCCCGCTGGGTGGCAGGGTCGGCGGCGTCCCACATGGTCTCGCCGTTCACCCTGATGACGCCGGTGTCGGGACGCTCAAGGAAATTCAGGCAGCGCAGCAGCGTCGTCTTGCCCGAGCCGGACGAGCCGATGATCGCCAGCGCCTCGCCCTGTTCCAGTGTGAGCGAGATGTCCTTGAGAACTTTCGTCTCGCCGAAATTCTTCCCGATGCCGGAGGCTTCGAGTAATGCCATAATTCAGTATCCTCCTTAGCAGCGGAAATAGTCCATCTTTTTCTCGGCCCAGTCCAGCAGCAGGGTGAGTGCGCCGACAAAGACGAGGAAGAAGATCGCGGTGGAGAACAGCGGCCAGATAAGGCCCTTGGCGCTGTACTCCTTCGCCATCATGATGATCTCCTTGTTGGCGATGACGTTCGCCAGCGAGGTATCCTTCACCAGCGTGATGACCTCGTTGCCCATCGGGGGCAGGATGCGCTTGACGACCTGCAGGAGCGTGACCTTGAAAAAGATCTGGCTCTTGGTCATGCCAAGCACCTGACCGGCCTCGGTCTGGCCTTTCGGCACAGCCTCGATGCCGCCGCGGTAAATCTCAGAGAAGTAGCAGGCGTAGTTGATGGCGAAAGCCACCACCGCCGCCACCAGACGGCCCGAAGAGCCGGAGGGCCAGGGGTTGGTCATACCCAGCAGGCCGGGGCCAAGGTAGATGACGATGATCTGGAGCATCAGCGGCGTACCGCGGATGACCCACACGAAGGTCTTGACGACGCCCCGCAGCGGTGCGCACCGGCTCATGGAGCCAAAGGCCACCACAAGGCCCAGCGGCAGCGAAAACAGCAAGGTCAGAAAGAACAGCTCACAGTTGAGCGCGAATGCGCCGGTCAGACGCTCCAAAATCACAGTCACAGAATCACTACACCTATCCGTTTATAATGTAAGTTACTCAGCCAGAGTCAGGCCGTACTTGTCGGCCAGAGTCTGCATGGTGCCGTCAGCCTTCAGCTCGTCGAATGCATTGTCCACAGCCTCGGCCACGTCGCTGTCCTTGCGGAAGGCCACGCCGTACTCCTCGACGTTCAGCTCATCCACCATCTTGAGGTTTGCGTAGTCGGTACCCTCGCCGATCATGGCAGAAGCCAGAGTCAGGTCGAGGATGGCGGCGTCAGCAGTGCCAGCGGCGACTTCCATCAGGCAGTCGGTCTGAACAGCCTTGGAGATGAAATCCGCCTGAGACAGGTCGGCGTTCTCGGTGATGGTGGTCTCACCGGCAGAGCCGGCCTCGGCCACCACGGTCTTGCCGATGAGGTCGGCGGTGGAGGTATAATCGGTGCCGTCCTTCACCACGACGACCTGGGCGTTCTTGACGTAGGGCTTGGTGCAGGCCATATTCTCCTCGCGGTCATCGGTCAGGGTCAGGCCGTTCCAGATGCAGTCGATGCTCTTTGCAGCCAGCTCGGTCTCCTTGGTGTCCCAGTTGATCTCCACGAACTCCGGCTCGACACCCAGCTTCTCACAGACAGCGGTGGCCAGCTCGGTATCGAAACCGGTAAAGTTGCCGTCGGCGTCGGTGTAGTTCATCGGCTCATACACGGTGTAGCCGATGACCATCTTGCCGTTGGACTGGAGGTAAGCCAGGTCGCTGTCAGCGGCCACGGAGCTTGCCGGGGCGGCAGAGGCGGCGGCAGAAGAAGCAGCCGTAGAAGTGGATGCAGAACCGCCGCAGGCGGCAAGGCTCAGTGCCATCGCACCGGCCAGAAAAGCAGATACCAGACGTTTCATGTTGTATTTTCCTCCCTCAGTTTCAGCAGAAGCAGCGCTTCGTTTTACCGCTTTACCATGATAAATTGTTAAACTGTGACTATAGAATAGCGCGTTTTGCCCCGTTTTGCAAGAGGAAAACCGATTTTTTCGCGTTTTGCCCGCAGACCGCCCCTTTCCGATCGGGTTTTCGGTGTATTTGTACAAAGGACAAAAAGAAAACCGCCACCTCACGGTGACGGTCAGACTTCCCGTTCAATTTATAATGACGCATTCTCAAACGCATCCCCTGCGGCCTTTTGCAGGGCGTCGATGGAGATGGTGCAGAGGGCCGCGAGGTCGGCGTCCGAGCCGTCGGCAGGGATGTCCGCCACCTCTTTCTCAGTCTTGCCCTTGAGGTAGCTGCAATAGCCCTCGCTGTGCTCGTACCACTCTTTGCCGAGGCTGGATGCGTTCCGCATCCCGTAGCTGTCGCCCAGCTCAAGCTTGGAGCGGACGGTGTCCGGGGCGGTGACGCCGCCGTCTGCCGCGATGGTCAGCGCAGGCTCTGCCATGTCGCCGATGGCGCTGGTCACACGGCCATCGGCATCCAGAGTCAGGGCCACGACGGTAAGGTCAACTTCTGCGTTCACATCCTTGTCGTCGGTGGCAGTGATGTCCGAAGAGGCATTCTCCGCCTCCACACCGAGGCTCACCCGGTCGCCCTTCGCCGCGCCGAGGGCGGCCGCATTCGTGCAGGCTTTCGCCACGGCGTCGCGGTACTTATCCACCCGGATAGTGCAGCCGGACAGCAGGTCGGCGTCCACAGCCTTGCCGTCCTTATCCGTTTCCAGCATGGATGCCTGCTCGGGCGTCATGCCGGTGAGGTAGTCGGCGAAGTCATCGGCCTGCTCGGCCCAGCCCTTTTTCAGCGAAGATGCCGCTGCCAGCGGGTAGTCGTCCCCTTTTTGGCGCTTGGTGCGGTAGTCGGTGGGCATGGTGACGACGCCTTTGCCGTCGGCGGTAACTTCCACTTCCAGCTCATCCAGCATCACGTCGGCCAGCTTGCCGTCTCCGTCCAGCAGGACGGCGGCAGCGATGGTATGGATGGTGCCGGTGCGGGCCTCGTCGGAGGCCTCGGTCAGGATGCCGAGGCCGGTCTTCCAGCCGCCGGTCTGGGTGGTGCTGGCACTGCCGGACGAGCCGGACATGGCGTTCGAACTGCTCATGCTGCCGGAATTGCTGTTGCCTTTGCGGCAGCCGGACAGCAGCAGTGCCGCCGCCACGGCACAGCTCAGAAGAGCTTTTTGTCTCTGTGTCATAAGCGTTACGCTCCCTTTCATCTCTTTGGGAGTAGTATAGCCCGACAGGAGTCTCTTTATTTATATATCTTTTTGTTGGAAACTGTGTTATACTTGTCCTGCGGCCTACCCCGCCCAGTTTTATGGGAAGGGAGGTGTTGCCCAATGGCATATATTTCCACATTTATCCTGTCCGTCGGAGCAAATGTAGCTTCTTACTACATTTGTAAGTGGCTTGACGGATGGCTGAAGGGCCGTAAGCACTAAAAAGGACCCCCTTTCGGAGATTGCCGCTCCGGGAGGGGGTCTTTTCCTTTTGGGTGTGCCAATGACATATTGGCTTCCACATTTACCATCTTTATTATATGCGATTCCCTGCAAAAGTCAAGCACCACGCAGAAAATTTACAACTGTGCTCTGAGACCGACGTGTTATCTGGCAAAGTTCCAAAATACCAGCGTGTTATCGTCACAAATCAAACTTTGCCACGTTGGCAAACTTAAGGCTTGCTGGCAAAGTAGGTAGTTTGCCAATCAGGAGAACTTTGCCAGGTTGGCAAACAATCAATATTAAACGATATATCATTTGATTTATGGAACTTTGCCACTTATTCCACCGCAGTATCGCTCACATCAGCGGGCTCAGCAGGCGGAGCACACTGTCCAGCAGCGTCCCGGCCAGCGAGGTGCGGCAGTCGGCCAGCTGCACTTCCCGGCACTCCGGCAGGGTGCGAAGCACATCGTCCCGCAGAGCAATGACCTGACTGTTATAGAGCAGCAGCGCCCCGCACTCAAAGTGGAGGAAGAGGCTGCGGTAATCCATGTTGATACTGCCCACCACAGCGGCGCGGTCATCGCTGACGTAGCACTTGGCGTGGAGGAAGCCGGGCGTGAACTCGTAGATGCGCACCCCCGCCCGGAGCAGCGGCACATAATAGGAGCGGGTCAGCCGGAAGATGAGCTTCTTGTCCGGGATGCCCGGCAGCACCAGCCGGACGTCCACGCCCCGCTTTGCCGCCGCCTTGAGGGCTTCCAGCATGGTCTCGCCCACCGCGAAGTAGGGCGTATAGATATAGACATACCGCTGGGCCTGATTGATGATATTCAGGTAGACCGTCTCGGCCAGAGCCTCTTCGTCCAGCGGGCTGTCCCCGTAGGGCTGTATCACTCCGTCCGACTGGGCAGACAGGGACTCAGCCTGAGGCATAAAGGGCGCATAATCCTCCTCGCTGGGGCGGAAGGCGTTCCAGTGGTCGAGGAACATCACCGTGAAGTTCCAGACCGCCGCGCCCTCGGTGCGGAGAGCTGCGTCCTTCCAGTAGCCGAACCTCTCTTCTTCATTGATATACTCGTCGGCCAGATTGATGCCGCCCGTATAGGCTGTATTTCCGTCCACGACCACGATCTTCCGGTGGTCGCGGTGATTCATGACCAGCGACACCAGCGGCACCACCGGGTTGAACGGGATACAGCGGATATGCGCCCGCTCCATCTTTACCACGAAATCGGACGGCAGACCCAGCAGACTGCCGAAATCGTCGTAGATGAGCCGGACGTCCACCCCCTGCGCCGCCTTGCGGACAAGGATGTCCTCTACCCCCTTCCACATCTTGCCGGTGCGGACGATGAAGAACTCGAGGAAGATGAACCGCTCTGCCTTTTCGAGGTCGGCCAGCAGGTCAGGGTACATGGCCTCACCGCAGGGGTAATATTTTGCGGTGGAGTTTTTCCATGCGGGGTATGGCCCGTACTCCGAAACATACCGGCTCAGTCCCCTGCTGGCGGGGTCGAGGGCGTCGGTCTGGCCCGGCTGCTGGGCGAGGTCGGCGGTGTGCTGGCGCTCCACCGCCTGCATCCGCTGGCGCATCCGCTTGGCAGGGGCCTTGTTGCCGAATGCCAGATAGAGCGCACCGCCCAGCAGTGGCATCATGCCGATGAGGACGAGCCAGATGATCTTATAGTCGCTGTTCTCGTCCTTCCGCACGAGGTAGAGGGTGATGAAGAGGCTGAGGACGTTCAGCCCCGCATTCACCCACACCTTTCCGGCGGTGAGGGAGAAGAAGGCCCAGAGCAGCCAGCCGATCTGCAGCAAAACAAGGGCCACTGTAACCGTGGCCCTGTTGATGACACGATTGAAGAACCGTACGACCGGCAGCCGAAAGAACATCTGCGCCTCCCCCGCTGCCTTTCGGCAGCATTTTTATGGGAATAGTATAGCGCAGAGATGCGGAGATTTCAAGCTCAGGCGTCCGCGTCCTCGAAGCCCACCATGAGGCCGCCCAGCTCGGCGTAGTAGCTGCACAGGCCGCCGCACTCGGTCACCCGCACCTGTGCGCCCTCGAAGACAGCCCGCACCATGTGCATCAGGCGCTCGGCGGCGGCGGGGTTGCCGCAGTGGGCAATGATGACCTTGCCGTTCGTGTAGCCGTGGCTTTTGAGCTCCAGCACGATGCGCTCGAGAGCGCCGTGCTCGCCGCGGGTCTTGCAGAGGACATCCAGTTCGCCCACATCGCTGGCCTTGCCGATGACCCGGATGTTGAGCATCCGCGCCACAGCAGCCACAGCGGGCTTCACCCGGCCATTCCGGGCCAGATTCGCCAGCGATTCCAGCGAGAACAGCAGATGGGTGTGGTGACGGTAGCGCAGCATCTCTTCGCACACCTCGTCAAACTCCCTGCCCTCTTCGATGAGCGCACGGATATGCTCTGCCAGCAGCACCAGTTCCGGGCCGGCAGACAGGCTGTCCAGCACAAAGACCTGAGCACCCGGGTGCTCTGCCTGATACTCTTCTGCGGCCAGCTGGGCGGCGTTGCAGCTGCCCGACAGGGTGCCGGTGATGGTGATGGCATAAATTTCATCTGCGCCCTCATAAGCCTCCAGCCAGTCGCCGATGTTGGGGCAGGAGGTGCTGGTCTTGCCCTTATAGGTGCGCAGGGTAGTCGCCATTTCCACGGCGTTCAGCGTGCCGTCGTCGAGGTATTCCCTCTCGTCGGTCACGATCTTCAGAGGCACAGCAGCAAAATCCACGCCGTCCAGCTTGTACAGGCTGGCGGAAGAGTCCACAACGATTCGTTTCATCTCATCTATCTCCATTCCGGCGGGTGTCCGCCGCATTTTTTACGTTCGGTGAGTCCACTATATCAGTTTTTCAAAAACCTGTCAAGTGATTTGTAAAATTCTTAATATTGTTTTCATAAACGGTTGACCCCGACTCAAAAATGCGCTATACTACCACCATGAATCAGGAAATGAAACGCCGTGTCACGGCCTGCGCCGCCGGGTTTTCCCTGCCGCGCTACCGGGAGCTGCCCTCCGTGGGGCTGTATCTCGACCAGACCGTGCAGCTCGTCAACAGCTGCTTCCGGGGCTTCCCCGGGGTGGAGCTCACCCCCTCCATGGTGAGCAACTACGTCAAGAAAGGAGTCATCTCCCACCCCGTCAAAAAGAAGTATTCCCGCGAACAGCTGGCTTCTCTCATCTATATCGTATTGTCTAAAAATGTCCTCTCGCTGGAAAACATCGACACCCTCTTTCAGATGCAGAGGGCTCACTGCACCGCCGCCGAAGCCTACGACTACTTCTGCGACGAGGTAGAGAACTGCCTGCCCTACATCTTCGGTGCCGGCAGCACCATCCGCGACCTCGACCCGGATGCCGACGACGAAAAGCGTCTGCTGCGCGGTACCATCGTCGCTGCCGTAAACAAGATGTACCTCGACTGCTGCTTTGTCGCCATGCGGCAGGAGGAAGCGCTCTGGCCGGGGATACTCGGCGACCTCGAATAAAAAGAAAAACGTCTGTACCTCCAAACGAAGTACAGACGTTTTTATTATGCTCTGATTTTAGGTATCCTGCAGCTCACCACGGCTTGCGGCCTTGAGGTAAGCGAAGATGAAGCCGTCGAGGTCGCCGTCCATGACAGCGTCCACGTTGCCGGTCTCGTAGTTGGTGCGGTGGTCCTTGACCATCGTGTAGGGCATAAAGACGTAGGAGCGGATCTGGTGGCCCCATGCGATCTCGTTCTGGACGCCCTTGATGTCGTCGATCTTATCCATGTGCTGCTGCTTGGCGATCTGGTACAGCTTTGCCTTCAGCATTTCCATCGCGTAGTCGCGGTTCTGGAACTGGCTGCGCTGGGTCTGGCAGCTGACCACGATGCCGGTGGGCTTATGGATGAGTCGGACAGCGGAAGAAGTCTTGTTGATGTGCTGGCCGCCGGCACCGGAGGAGCGGTAGACCTGCATCTCGATGTCCTCGGGGCGGATGTCCACCTGGATGGTGTTGTCCAGCTCGGGCATGACTTCCAGCGAAGCAAAGCTGGTCTGACGGCGGGCGTTGGCGTCAAAGGGAGAGACGCGCACCAGACGGTGGACGCCGTTCTCGCTCTTGAGCAGGCCGTAGGCGTTGGCACCCTTGACCATCATGGAAGCGCTCTTCATGCCGGCCTCGTCGCCGTCCTGATAATCCAGGACCTCGACGGTCATGCCGTGAGCCTGCGCCCACTTGTTGTACATACGGTAGAGCATCTCGGCCCAGTCCTGTGCCTCGGTGCCGCCGGTGCCTGCGTGGAAGGTCAGGATGGCGTTGCTGTGGTCGTACTCACCGTTCAGCATGGTCATCAGCTGCAGCTCATCCACTGCCTTGCCCACAGCGTTCACAGACTCCTCTGCTTCGGGGATCATGGCGGGGTCGTATTCTTCATCCAGCATTTCCAGCATGGTCTCGGCATCATCGTACAGGCCCTGCAGCTTTTCAAAGCGGCTCAGCTTGCCCTTCAGGTCGCCCACTTCGTCAAAGACCTTCTTGCTCAGGTCTGCATCATCATAAAAGCCGGGGCGGCTCATGGTGTGCTCCAGTTCCTGCACGCGCTTGCGGGAGGCATCAATGGCAAGGGCTTCTTCCAAGTCCTTGACCGCCTTGCCGTAATCGGCAAGCTGCACCTTCAGTTCGTCAATCGTGATCATTCTCTAAATCCCTCTCGAAATGATAAATAAGGTAAAGTCCTTTGTACTTGTCAAAAGACACAGTTTATACACAGATACTTCATTAGTATACCGAGAATCTATGCTAAAGTAAAGGGGTAAATGGATTATCCTGCTGGAATTTTGAAGATTTTCACCTTTTCTTTTCTCTTTCAGGGGAGTATAATACCAGTATGAACCATACAACAGGAGGAAATCATGCCGAAATATTATGGCTGTCCCTGCGAAGGCTGCGGCAGACCGCTGGCGCTGACCGATGATATCGTGGTCTGCCCGGACTGCGGCGCACCCTATCACCGCGAGTGCTACGAAAAGCTTGGCCGCTGCATCCACACCCCCGCCCATGGCGCGGGCTATGAATGGACGTTCCCGTACAAAGACGATGCTCTGCGCACCTGCCCCAGCTGCGGTGAGCGCACCCTGCGCACCGAAGAGCGCTGCCGCTGCTGCGGTGCCGTTCTTCCGCCGGAGAGCCAGTGCCCGGAGCCGCCCACCCAGAGCCAGCCCGGCACCGACGCAGACGGACGCTTTGATTACAACGACCTTTACCGCCAGTATCAGCAGACGGTGGAGGAACCCACCCGCCGCAACGTGCAGGCGGCCTTTGGCAAGGAAGAGCTGATCGACGGCATCCCTTACAGCGACTGGAACGATTATATTGGCAAGGCCGCGCCCGTCTACCTGAACGATTACAGCCGGATGCAGCTGCAGCACACCAAAATTTCGCTGAGCTTTTCGGCGCTGCTGTTCGGGCCGTTCTACTTCTTTTACCGCAAGGCCTGGAAGCCCGCGTTTGCCTTTCTGGCCGCAGAATTGCTGCTGTTCGTGCCCACACTGCTGCAGATGATGCAGATCACCGGCAGCTCGCTGTCTTTGGGCCTGAGCGATTCCACCTATGTGGTGCTGGGCCGCGTGGTGTCGTTGGCCAGCTTTGCGCTCATGCTGGTGCGCGGCATGTTTGCCAAGTGGTTCTACCGCAAGAGCGCGGCGGAGCACATCCGGCGCATCCGCGCGGAGTTCCCGGACGATGCCCAGCGCAGCGTGGTGCTTTCGGCACAGGGCGGTGTGAGCTGGGGTGCTGTGCTGGGGTCGCTCCTGCTGCTGATGGTGTTCGGTGCCTGCTGCAGCATGCTGCTGGGCCCCAATCTGGATGTTCTGCTGAACGCTCTCTCCTGATGCGATTTATAAAGGAGTTTTTATCATGAAAAAGGTAACCAAAGCTGTGATCCCCGCTGCCGGTCTTGGCACCCGTGTGCTGCCGGCCACCAAAGCCATGCCCAAGGGCATGCTGCCCATCGTGGACAAGCCCGCCATCCAGTATCTGGTGGAAGAGGCCGTGCGTTCCGGCATCACCGACATCCTGATCATTCTGGGCCGCAACCAGAGCGTGATTGAGGACCATTTTGACCGCAGCCCGGAGCTGGAAGAGAAGCTGGCCGCCCCCGGCAAGGAAAAGATGCTGGAGGAATGCCTTGGCATCTCCAATTTGGCCAACATCTATTTTGTACGCCAGAAGCAGACGCTGGGTCTGGGCCATGCCGTGAGCATGGCAAAGCCCTTTACCGGGGATGACCCCTTTGTGGTGATCTACGGCGATGA
>OGDU01002286.1_pt1 | contig 12596 bp, 8 predicted proteins | sample 1570371 | NCBI WGS metagenome assembly OGDU01 (sample SAMEA2581977, study PRJEB24529) | metagenome | biome: Human gut stool | place: China | collected 2011
CGTTTAAGCCAGAATACGTCATTCCACAATTGCTTTTCCAAGTTGTCAGTGAGTGCTCAAATTTGATGGGCGTATCATATACCTCTACTCGAATGGAGAATCCTGATTATCGTAATGGTAAGCAACGAAACTTTGTGCTGAAGGTTCCTAAAGCAGATAAAGCTAAAGGCCAATCGCTTGAACTAGCAGGAAAGTTTAAATCTACCATGCCAGTAAGTCCATATGACAATGAAAATGCTCTGTCTGTTGAAAACAGACTAAGAGGAATGGAGTTATTTGAAATAAAATTAAACTAATTTTTTATCTACGAGAGTAAAATTTCAATGTCAGAACTTGTCAAGTTTGTATGATATGTTTCTTGTTGGATACCAATGAATGATATAATTGTTATTTTCGCTTTCCAGAGATATTGCCTTGGGTGTAAGGTAGATATGGGTAGGGTGGTTGCTTGTATGAACTGGCAGCTATTGTTTTCTTTTGCTTCCAAGCAAGCTTTGCTTGGACTTTGTTTCGATGGTATTGAACGACTTGGGAAGGAGTAGCCTGATGAGTTGAAGCAGAATACGATAGATTGGAATCTGCTGATGCCCTGGATGGGTAAGGCGCAACAGATTCGCAGGCAGAACATGAAGGTGAATGCTGTGGCGAGCAAGCTCTTCTCAATGCTGAGAGAGGATGGGATGAGGTGCTGCATTCTGAAAGGGCAGGGGAATGCCTTGATGTATCCGAATCCTTATTCCCGCACTCCTGGAGATATTGATGTTTGGCTTGATGCTAGTAGGGAGAGGATTATGGAGTATGCTTCAAAGAAGTTTGAACTGGGGGATGATATCAGACTGCAGCATCTAGAGACTTCCTTGGATGGTGTGCCTGTAGAGTTGCATTTCTTTCCTTGCTCCATGAATAATCCTATCTATCATGCTAGATTGCAGAAATGGTTTCGAAGGAATGCGGATCTGCAATGCTCAAATGTTGTTGGGCTGCCCGATGGGGCAGGGGATATTGCTATACCAACAACAGCATTCAATGTGATTTATCAGCTGACGCATCTGTATCACCATTTCTTTGATGAAGGGATTGGAATGAGGCAAATCATTGACTATTTTCTTGTAGTCAATGATTTCTCAAAAAATGTATTTTTGAATAATAAATCTTCTAAAATCACCCCGTCCCTCTTTACCATTAAATAGGGCTCCACCTCTCACCTCGACCCTCTCTCCTCAGGAGCGAGGGAGGAAACCGCTCCTCCTCTTCGCTCGGAACCGCTACGCTCTAAGGTTGGCGGACCAAAGCGGTCTTCGCCAGATTGTACGGGATGGGACCGCCGGGAGAGGAAAGTTTATAGTTTACAACTTATATTCGGGGGATTTTGTTGATTTATTGTGAATTTCTTGGTGTTGTAATTTGCAGATAACTTGCAGATTTATTTTGATTTTCTTTGGCGGTTTCAATAAAAAAGCGGAACTCTGCGGCAATAAACTATAAAATGAATAATGACTATGATGGGAATATTACAAGTTGCCTCTTATATATACAAGCGCTATATGGATGATTTTGGCGTTCGTATTGATGAAATGAAGTTGCATAAGCTACTTTATTTCACGCAGCGTGAGTGCTTGATTCAAAAGGGCGAACCCATGTTTGATGCACAATTTGAGGCTTGGAAATATGGTCCTGTCATGGTTCAGATTCGCCAGCATTATAAAAATGATTCTCTCCCAGAATTGATGGATAAAGAGCAGGTTGTACAATATGAGCCAGTGTTTGATATGGTGTTTAAAACTTATGCTCCACAGAAGTCTTGGAGTTTGAGTACTTTAACGCATGGAGAGTTTTCTTGGAAACACGCAAGAGAAGGCTATGATGAACAGGATTCATGTGAGGTAGAGATGAAAACAGAAGACATTATGGTTGATGCCAACAGGGTTCGTGAAAGACGAGCAGTTTTGCGTCAATTAAATCTTTATACTGCATAAACCATGAGAATAACTGAGGAACAAATGGCTTTGATACATTCTCTTCGTTGTGAACGGCTGGCTTCTAATGAAGAGAATTTGCGATTGATCGATTCTTTCTATAGCACTCGAAACAACAATGTTGCGGATGCTTTGCTGAATGAGGCCTATCAAGAAGATGAGTCTGGTGTTGTTGCCTATTATGTGGTGAAAGATAGCGATGCTAATGTGTTGTTCTTCTTTTCTTTGAAGTGTGGATTGTTGTTTGATGAATTCATAGAAGGAGAAAAATTGACTAGGCTCAAGGAACTTTGTTCTACTTTGTCTGAAAAGCTGAATGGGGGAAACGTGCCAGAAGAAGATAGGGATGGATTGAAAGCCATTTTGGAATCTGTTAGGGCAAAAAAGGATTGAAGAAAGATGAAGTGGCTCGTATCCTTCATACTACAACAGATTCTCAGGAAATCAATTCTATTTTCGACAAAAACATCAAGAATGTGGGCAAAACCTTTGCTGGTGTGGAGATTGTGCATTTCTGTGCCAATGATGATTGTCGTGAAGTTTGGGATAAATATAATCTTGACCAAAGTCTGGGAGCAATCGTCTTTTGGCATTTTATCGTTCCTTTGATTTTTGAGTTGAGAAAGATTGTTGGTTGTGAATATCTTTTCTTATTTGCTGCTGATTGTGACCCTGATGAGCATCTTGTGAACTATTATAGCCAAAAGTTGAAATTTAAGAAAGCAGACGAGCATAGTGCTGCAATGCCGATTTATGATTTTACATGTAAGTTCATGTATCAAGAAATTGCGGAATTAGAAAAGAAGCGAATGAAGTTCTATGAGAACTTTAATCATGATGAAGATGCTGTCTAATCTTTTCTGACTGCATCAGGTCATAAAGAACTGGGGCAAAATCATATTGTTTTTTAAACCAGATCACTGCTGTTCCGTTTAGAAATCATCGGGTTAAATAGGCTAGGATACCATATGAGTGCAAAGGTACAAAATCAAATCGAATACCCAATTTCTAGAGCATAAAATATTGGATATTAATAACTTATATAATAATCGTCCAGACTAAACGGGACACTAATGCAGATTTGAGTGAAGCTAAGAAACAAGAAATCCACAGCTGGCTTGAGTGCCTGCTGTGGATTTCTCTTGTTTATATTAAAGTGTAGGATTCGATAATACTGTCGTACTGATCAATCGTAATGGCATCGCCTTGTAGCGGCCGGTGTTATTTCCATTACTACCACTCACGAAACGTACGTTTGATATACCCTTCTTCGAGTTGTATATATCGAAATAGTTATACCAGTAACCATATTCCGGACTTTTTACACTGAATCCTTGTGTTCCAGAGACTAGTGTTTTGGTCCAAAAGACCACGTGCATTGGATATTTATGACTTTCACCTTCCAGATATCCTCCGTATGGCAGATAGATGGTTTTCAACTCAGAGCTTGTTGTATTCATAAATGTACAATAATACGATTCTCCAAGAGCTGTTTTACGCGTTTCTGTTTTAAGTGTACCGGCATTAACCAAGTCCTCAAAGACAGATTTATCTGGTATTTCAAAGCCTTCAGGAGATAGAGTAGAGGATAGATTCCCCTGCTTGACATCTGATTTATTCTTATCCTCTGAAATCTTGAAGTATCCACCGATGGCATCTTTGTTTTTTTGGAACTCATTGATGTCTGGCACATAAGGACTATTGTCGGTAGCACCCAGATTACGGTCAAGCATGATGTAGGTTTTAGTTTGTCCCTGCACCTTCACTACACCATAATAGAACATACCTTTTACCTTTAGCTCGTCATCACCACCCTCTGCTAATTCATATTCTTTTGCCATATCATCTGTTATCGCATGGAAGATACCAGTATGATAAACAGTGTAGGTGATGTTGATATCATTTGCATTTGTTATCGTAAAGGTTCCTTTCCAAAGATCATAATTATTATCGCGATCATCATTCAACGTCACTTTCCAGTAATTTCCGTCAGCGCTAACAGTGAAATGGCCATCGGTATATGTCTGAACATCCCCTGGCAGTTTATCCCCTGTCTTTTTAGGAATCTTATAACTGTAGGCATTCTTACCTACAGTAAAATGAAGACCGTTGTTTCTTAATACGCCTTGCATTTGTTCTGGCTTGATACCTTTAACCTTATCTAGCCAGGCAAAATAGTCCTCTTGTTGATACTTACTGTCATTATTATACATGATAACTTTACGATTAGGGTCGTCTCTCATGAAATCGTAGCCCGCCTGAGTTATCTTCACATCAAGCTTGAGATCACCAGAAGATATCGTAACCATTTCTGTTCTTGGGGTTTCATGAATGTTTGGATCCAGCGTAAACTTCAAAAGATATTTTGTGCCAGAAGATGACAGGCTACCACTTCCACTTTCAGGAGTTGTAATTCCTTCACCCACCTGAGTATAGCCTTTAATCCAGCTATCTTTTTTGAAATTTACATCATATTTTGCAGATTCGAGCGTAGTGACCAAAGTGATTTTTGCTTCAGTATCTTTTGCCTTGAGGGACAGATTATCGCTAACACCCAGTTCATAATCTTTGCAAGCTATCATATTGTAGATGGCAGGATTGTCATCTACAACATCAGCCTCCAGTCTGTTTTCCGGATCAGAGTTGACAGCATCATCCAGTTTTTCGAAACCATAGTCATTCACCTTGGTTACGGTGATGGTATAGTTATGGTTTCTCAAGAGGGCATACTGGTCCTTCTTGGTTTTTGCATCCTTGTAAAGCCCCACTTTATAGTAACCTTCTATACCCTTATATTTAGCCTTGATGATAACGTTAGCTTCACCTGCAGAAGTTTCAGTTACCGCTACTTCACGGTGAGTTCCATCGCCAACATCAGTGCTGCTAAATTCTGTTGTTGGTGCTAAGGCATCAGTAGGTTCATTATAACCAGCAGGAGCAATAGCACTCTTGGCAGCGGTATGATTAATGATAAGACCAGCATCTTTTTCAGGAAAAACAGTCTCTACCGCATTTACCGCATCAGCTACTTTCAAGGTAACCTTGGCATATGGTCTGAACAAATCGACAGTTGGTGTACCATTCAAGAGAGTCTCTAAAGATACGCTACCCCAACATATAGGGTTGTTTGTATCTATTTCTCTATATGCAGCTTGCAGGTCTTTTGCTTCTTCTTCTGTGAGGTCATTTATATTTGTTACCAGATGAACCGTTTTAGTTCCAGATGGGACTTTACTGATTGTTGCCTGATACGTTCCGTCTGCATTCATGCTTCCAATTTTGACATTCGCCATACTTTTGTAAGTATTGCTTTCGCCATAAAAAACTGCAGTAACGTTACTAATGCTTTCATCAGCACCCGCTCTAGTATTAATTTTCTTTTCGGAGAAGTTGGGCAACTCAATGTTCAAGGTTACCCCCTCGGCAGGGATTTCATCCCCGCCGAGTCCGATAGTCTCCATTGCATCCTTGCAGGAAACAAGGCTTAGGAGCAATCCTATCCATATCATTAAATGCTTTATCTTCTTCATTTTTTCTATATTATTTATTCTGTTACGCCATCAGGCTTACCTTGATACCATTTGTCTCCTTGGTAATAACCAGTGTCGCCATACTTCTCGTAGCTATTGCCATCGAAGAGCAGAATATTAGTGTCTTTTAAATAGATTCTGATATCTTTGTTATGCTCTCCTTTAATAGCTTTCAGTTTGATGACAGTTTTCCACCAACCGTTTTCTACTTTCTTGCAAGTCCATGAATTGCCTTTGTCTGAACCTTTGTCAGAAGGATCTTTTATTCTGAATTGGTTCGAACCATCAGCAATACCATAATCCTTATACCATCCCCAAGTTTGCTCTTGGGTATATACTTTGATCTCTATGTCCTCAATTTCAGGCATATCATCATATACATGCCATATAGGGTCTGATGTCGGATCATAGACAATCCAGCCTTCACGGTCTTCATAATCGAAGAGAGGAATACCTGGCTCTAGATGATGAGGACAGCGGTGTAAACTATATCCTTGATCTAGATATGTATTATTACTGAACATAATCAATGTCTCACCTGGCGTAATAGTTCTTTTACCTTCTGATCCATTTGTATTTGATACAGACTGCGCATTTTGAGTGAAGTCTTTGTAATACCATCCGGTGTTAGTCTCGTCGGCCACCATTTTATCTCCAGGCCATCCATTTCTATCGGTCCCTTCCGTAAAAATCCATCCTTTTCCTGTAACTTCATCTTCTGTTTCACCAATCTGGGTATATACATAGATGCGGTGGTTGTCTGGTTGGGGAACACTTGTATCATTTGCATCCTTATTCCATCCATCGCTCCAGTTGTTTGTACCTCCTTCTGCTAAGATTCCCTTGAAATTATCGGAACTGTGATCTCCAGTATATTTACTGCGGTCATTAATCGCTCTGAAATAGATACGATAATCATCGATAGAAGGACGCACAATTACACGAACAGTTTTATATTTGACATCCGTAGTCTTATTTTGGGGTATTACATTAAATTCATGAATGGTGGTCGTTACAGGATCTGTTGTTGCTCTTACTGTGAAGACACCTGTGGCTGCATCCGATGAATTTAAATCCATTTCGATGGTGGATTTACCTTTTGTAAGTTCGGTCTTTTCCAACTTGATACCCCCAAGATTAGTATCCCATTCTATATTTCTACTATTCTGAGATATATCATTATTATAATAGATGACCAGTTCTTTTGTAACATCCAGATAAGGTGTAACATCATAATGTACATCTATATATTTATAGAGGTTATTTGCCTTGAGGTAAAACTTAGCGGTGCCACTTCGCCCAGATGTAGGATAGTCACTGACTGGGATTTCCGGATTCACACGAAATTCTATGCTGTCATTGCCATTGGTATCTTTGCCGCAATCATACTTAATGATGATGGGTTCTTCTTTACCATTGACTAAAATGGTATTTTTGCAACCAAATTCTACAATAGCAGCATTCGATTTATATGAAATATAATCGTTTGTCGTTGACGTAACACTAGCCTCCGTCTTGCTTACCCACAAAGTGGTATGGTTGAAGTCGGCATCTATTGGTACTGTCTCCCAGGGCTTTACACTTACCTTGCAATCCAGCTCCATATTACCGAGGGTCTTGATAGCACCAGTAATCTCATAGAAGGTACCGCGAGGGAATACGGGTACTTCTGTGGTGCTGGTTTCATCCTTCTTATGACCCAGATTGATACGATAATTGTTGACTGCAGAATTTCCTACCTTACCATTGATGGTAAGATAACTGCGGTCGGATTCTGATGAGATATATCGCTCAGGAAGATAATACGTCTGCTGGAAAAGCCATTTCTCCGCAGCATTATCTGGAGCATTCTTCGCATCTCCGGTTCCTTTAATATCATCATTGTTATTTGTTGCTGACGCAGATCTGTTGTCTGTCCATTCGGTATAGTATACGGCTGGACCTTCAGATGTCTGATACGTATTGCTTGAAAAACCATCCTTGTAATCTTTATCTGCCCAAGAAGGAGCCTCGAATTTACCGCCCCAGTAAAGATGGGTAAAAGGAGAGAGCTTATCGGCTGAAATACTGTTGATGCTAAAGGGCTTGCCTCCGAAATTGGTTGCAACTTCTGCGTCATTTGGATCGAAGATAAGATTCAGCTTAACCTTTACGCATGTAAACTTCAGGTTAGCTGCCACCTCGGTATATTTATCACCCGCTGCTTTAATCTCGGTTTCTGCGAGTTTGCCTGTGGCATCCTTCTCTGGTTCGTAAATCATCGGGATATTGGTGCATACAGGCATACCTGGTGTACTTGTAGGTCTGTAATCGAGTACTATTTTTTTGAGAGCATCTTCAGTTTGGATAGTTTGACCACTCAACACCTTGTTCATGTTGGCAACCACATAGATATGGTAAGTGCCCGGCTCGATATTGAGCTGATAGTTAGCTACATGCTCCTCCAGCATCATCGAAGCCAGTGGGGCAGGGAGCGTCTCTATCAGGAGCTTGCCTTCATTTCCTGTAGGGAAAGCATAGAGGGTCAGGTCGTTGATCTGGCATTCATCTACCGTGGCATTATAGGTAGGAAGGCCGGAAGCATCGTCGGGATTGGTGCCGCGGCTGCTGAGCACGGTTGGCACGAGTACATGCAAGTTGCTTTCTGACGAAATGGGAGTGCGCTCGCCTCCAAGTTCGTCAGAGCAACTTACTGTAACCAACAATATAAACCAACTAACTAAACTTAAAATGAAATCTCGTATTTTCATTGTTTCCAATTTTTAAAGTCAAATACTCTTATGAGCTAAATGCCCGGAAGGGGCTCTGACACCTGAAACGGTTAGAAATCGACACGCTGGATGCGCTTGCTCCAATCCAGGATGGAAATGCTGAGCTGCACATACTTCCACTGGTTGCCCTGGAGGAAGAAGTCGAGCTTGTAGTCGTACTCACGATCCAGGAATTCCTGTGCTGAATAATGGCGGGCTTCGAAGGCGCCACGGCCTTGAGCCAGAAAGTCAGCAAGATTGATGCGTGCCACCTCTTCGCCAGTAGTCTTGTTCGTGATGGTGAGGATGGCGTTCTTGTCGTTTTCTGCTGCCGGATGCCAGATGAGTCGGGAGAACATGAGGGCGGCATGAGCGGTGCGCTCCTTTACATTGCCCTCGGTATCCTTAAACTCAGTGGTCCAGGTGTAGTATGGGGTATATGTCAACTCCTCGTCGGGGAGGAGAGAGTTGTCGTAACTGATATCGCCGTTGGCATTGGTTATCTGATAACTGAAGTCGTCGGCATTGATGTTGGCAGGCTCGTCGGTCTGATGCAGGCTGATGGTGAGCTGCTTGGTATCACGAACCAGACCGATGGTATGGCGTGTAACCTGCAGGTCTTTTACTTCAACCAGTTCGTTGCTGAGTCCTTGCCAGAGAGTATCGAGCGGTTGGCTCTGGTTGTTCACCTTGCCCTGTTCGCGGTCGAGTCGTGCATGGAGGGCGGTGATGTTGTCACCCTGCTGTGGCAGAGCTATCTGGAATTTGGCACCTGGCTGCGCAAGTGCATCTTCGTATTTCTTTTGGAAGGCGAAAGTTGCGAATCTGTATTTGCCCGGTTCCAGATTGATTCGCATGGCATAGTTAGGGTCCTTGAGCGGCTGTGATGTCGCATCGTTATAGGCATCATGGCGAGCAATGAAGTTGCCCTGCTCGTCGTATACGAATACGCAGAGTCCGCCCACATGATCTTTGAACATGTCGGCACGCTGCACGTTGTAGTCGTACTTGAACTTCAAGTCAACACCCATGTCACAAGGAGGCAGGTCGTCGTGCATCAAGTCGTTGCAGCTGCTGAGCATACTGCCCGCCATGATGAATCCCCATCCCATGCATATATTCTTGATCCAACTGTTAAACTTCTTGTTTGCCATGATGCTTATCTGTTTTGTGAAAAAGTAAAGTGTATAAATAGATTCTTATTCTTCCGTATAGCCAGCCGCTCCTTAGCGCTAGAGCGGCTGAGCTATATATAATCATGTGTAATGGATTACAACTCGACCTCCTGAGAACGCTTAGCCCAAGAAAGGATCTTTACGCTGACGCTGATGTACTTGTAGCTCTCATCATCTGGTTCGGTTGGCTTGATGGTTGGAACATCTGGTGTACCAGGACCACTGACACTTCCTATACTCAACTCATACCAGTTGTTACGGAGTACACCATAACGGCCGAGATACTTAGTGTTATTTTCATCGTTATTTTTTCCATAAGTTTCTTGACCCTCTGTCCAAGGTGTCAAATCACCAAAGTGCTTGATTCGGGCGATATAGTAAGACTCACCACTCTTATAGGTTGCGATACCTACGATAGGGTCTGTACCTGCAGTTTTTTTCAAACCAAGCTTTTCATTAATCTTTGCGATTTCAGTAGCAGAAACGGCAGTTCCACCATTCTTAACATTATCCTCTACCAACAACTTTGTTCCTGCATTATTCTTGATATCATTAGCTGTTGCATCAAGATCAACAGTGATAGCAGATGAAGCTACGCCAAGAACATCTGCAGCCTTTGCCGTAATCTGAGCAATCAAATTTGTTTCATTCCAAAGGTCGGTGCTGTTACCAATCTTATAGAATGTTTCGCCAGCTGTGAATCCATTAGGTTTATACGTAGCCTTGAAAACTACACGTGTTGTCTGTCCCTGCTTCATGTGCTCAATGTCGAAAGTATTCTCAAGACAGTACTGAGGTTCTGTTGCTGTACCATTAATTTCTGCATTTGGATCAAGTATGTTAAATGCACCCTTACAATTAGGAACAGTTGTCAAGTCATCGCTATTATAATTAGGGTCAACACCCCAATGTACACGCTTGAATGATGGGTTGCTTCCATCTACAAATCGAGTAACAGAAGCACCAGATGTAGAAGTAGTGTTACTCCAAATGCTAGGGAAATTTGTATTCTTCAAACCTGCAGTCTTATGGATTGGGAATGTACTCTTGTTAGTAACATCCAAGTTCCAAGCAGTAATCTTAACCTCGTCTTCGTGATATTTTGTACCAGTTGGTTTAAGAGCAGTTGAAGGGAATGCATTCGAAGCAATTGAAACCTTAGCCAAACCGCGCTCTACATGAATAGTTGTAGCCGCATTGGTTTCTGCTTTCTGCTTTGTTGCATATACCTTATCAATATTTACAAGAGTAGTTGGTTCTCCACCTGCGACAAATACAGGTGCATTTGCCATATAGAAACCCTTTGTGTTATCTTTAAATCTTGTTTCATTGGCGTTACTAGCTGCATTCCAGCTACCGTACGTTACGGGTGGAGTAGTTGATGAAGTAGTTGATTCAGTAGGTAAAGTTATCTTATCTTCACCTTTTGAATTCTTATTATTAAGAATAGCTAAAGCATAATAGTCACTTGTTGAACTTTCACTTGTAAGTGCAACATTATTTAATTTTGCAGTAATAGTAGCTGACGCAGTAATGCCATCAGCTCCTTCTGTCTTCCAAGGAGCCATATTACCCAAATCAGCTCTTTCTACGAATGTGTATTCGTCTTCAGATGCACCAGCCTTCTGGAAGATAAGCAAAGTAACATCGTTTACATCATACTCTTTAGCTGTACCTTGATCATAAGTAGGAGCACCGCCTGCACGAGTGCCGTTTGTAGAAGGCAAGTTGATGGTGAAAGTAGCATAACCAACACCAGTTTCATTAGTACCAGTACCTGGACCTGCGGTTCCCAGGTCCTCATTGCTTGAACAGCTTGCTGTCATAGCTGCGATGACAGCCAAGCCAAATAAATGTTTAATCTTCATAATCTTTGAAAGTTAAGCTTGTTTATAATCGTTATTCTCTAATTTTCTGTTATTCCAATTCCTTTATCTGCTTGAAGACATCTCTTACACGCTCTGCCTCTTTCGAGTTGCCTGCCTTGGCAAGATGCTTTTCGGCAGAAGTAAGATCACCTTTCTGCAAATCGGTGCAGGCGACATTGAGATTCGCTGTCTCATCATCTGGGAAGAGGCGAACAGCAATGTCGAATACCTCGTTAAACTCTGGCGAACCCGGCTCGTAAGTCTGTGCCACCAGGAACATCTCCTGCAGAGAAAGCTGCTGTGGTTTGGTCTTCAATATCTCTTTGGCCTCTTCGATGCTGAACGGACGAACCGTGTAGGTTACCGTATAGTCGCTATGACGGAGACGAGGATAGATATGATCCAGGATATAGCGGTAACTAGCCGGATGGAGCTTTCTGATCTTCAGGTCCTTATCGTCGGGAGCCAGCGAGGAGTTAGCTATCTCGAGAATTGCTTCCTTATCAGCCAGATGACTAGCCTGAATCTTCTTCTTGAATCCTTCCCAGTCTTCCGGTGTAGCCTGATAGGTAAAGAGCTTGCTGTTTAAGGTGTAGAGGCTGCTCACATATTTACGGAGGGCAGCTGCACGCTCGTTGGCAAGGCGCTTGTTGTTGGCATACGAACCATCAGGCGAAGCAAAACCATGGATATCAATATCTGTGATTTCAACGTTCTTGTCGTTCTTCACCAGGTCGATGGTGGAAGTAATTTTCTTCAGCTCAGTAGCATTCTCACGGAAGTTGGCAAGAATATAACTCTTGTTAACCACAAAGCTGAGATAAGCTTCACCCTTTTCGGCTCTCACCTTCTTGGCTTCCGCCTTCGGCTGCACGAAGAAATCCTTCGTAATCTCCGGTGTACGGTCGATATCCGCAATCGGCGTATTGTCCTGTTCTATCAGGTTGCCACATCCGCAAAGATCTTCTTTCACCGAGAGTTTGAACTTCTTCATCCATTTCTGATAAGGAACAGACTGGGCGAAGTAAACCTGCTGACTGGTCTTGTTCTTGCGGGTAAGAACCTGTGCCTGCGGATTCTTCTTGCTGTCGGCAAGTCGGCGGTATCTTACAGCCTGGTTTCTACCCTGGATGATGATAGGGTTGAGAGCGATAGAATCAGTTCCTACCATTACCGGTGTGAAAACAATCTGCTGCTCTGATTTCATCTTCAATTCGTTCAGATTCATACGGAAGGCAACGTCCATCCGGTTGCCGTTCTTGCGTGCTAAAACGCTTTCTACCTGAATCTTACCCCC
>OGDU01002295.1_pt1 | contig 12566 bp, 9 predicted proteins | sample 1570371 | NCBI WGS metagenome assembly OGDU01 (sample SAMEA2581977, study PRJEB24529) | metagenome | biome: Human gut stool | place: China | collected 2011
TTCATAAATGTGTCGCAAAGGACGCTCCACATTTATTTCATTGACGGCTGTCGCCATATATAGTCAAAAACAAAAACAGCGACTTGTGAGCAAGCTCCCAGATCGCTGTTTCCGTTTTGACTATGCATGGCTCGTAACTTTCAATTTATTTAAAGTACTGCACGCCGGACTCGAAAATCTTCATATCCTGCTCACCATAGATATTCATGGCTACCGCAACATCTCTTCTCTCGGAATGTGCCATCTTACCGAAGCATCTGCCGTCGGGAGAGGTGATACCCTCGATCGCACAGTAAGATCCGTTGATGTTGTACTCCTCATCCATGGATACGTTGCCGTTCTGGTCAGCGTACTGGGTAGCAACCTGTCCGTTTGCAAAGAGCTTGTCTAACCACTCCTGTGGTGCTACGAAACGTCCTTCGCCATGGGATGCCGGATTGCAATATACTTTTCCAAGCTCTGCACCCTGTAACCATGGGGACTTGTTGGAAACAACTTTTGTGTAAACCATTTTGCTCACATGACGTCCGATGGTGTTGTATGTCAGAGTCGGTGACTCAGCTGACTGTGGACAGATCTCTCCGTGTGGAACTAATCCTAATTTGATCAGTGCCTGGAATCCGTTACAGATACCAAGGGCTAAACCGTCTCTCTCATTTAACAGTTTCATAACTGCCTCTGTCATCTTTGCGTTGCGGAATGCGGTTGCAAAGAATTTTGCAGATCCTTCCGGCTCATCACCGGCGGAGAATCCACCCGGGAACATGATGATCTGTGCCTGGTCGATTGCCTTGGTAAATTCATCTACGGACTCACGGATGTCCTCAGCATTTAAGTTTTTAAATACTTTTACGATCGTATCCGCACCTGCGCGCTCAAACGCTTTTGCACTGTCGTACTCGCAGTTGGTTCCCGGGAATACCGGAATAAATACGGTCGGTCTTGCCACTTTATGTTTGCATACATAAACAGAATCTGCATGATAAAGATCTGTCTTTACTTCCTCTTTATCTTCGGTTGCACGAGTCGGGAATACTTTCTCCAATGTGCCTGTCCATGCGTTCAATGCCTCATCGATCGCAAGTTTCATATCGCCACAGATAAATGCTGCTTCCTCATTGACAGCACCTGCTCTCTTTACGTTTGCAGATAAACCTGCATTCTGCAGTGCCCCGTAAACTTCTGCAGTCTTGCCTGCCGGAACTTCTGCCACGATATTACCAAAGCCCGGAGCAAACAGTGTATCAGTTGTCACATCGGTATCTACTGTCACGCCAAGTTTGTTACCGAATGCCATCTTTGCAAGTGCTGCTGCAAGACCTTTTCCGTCAAGCGCATATGCGGAAACGATCGCACCTTTCTGGATCAATACATGAACCGCATCATAAAGTTTCATGACCTGTGCGTAAACCGGCACGTCATATTCGTCTTTGTCGATTGTAAAGTATAACAGTTCATTTCCTGCTGCCTTTAACTCCGGTGTGATGATATCCTGCTCTTTTGCCACATCCACTGCAAAGGAAACCAGTGTCGGCGGTACATCAATATCATTAAACGTTCCTGACATGGAATCTTTTCCACCGATAGATGGAAGTCCAAAACCGATCTGTGCATTGTAAGCTCCGAGAAGTGCTGCAAATGGCTGGCTCCAGCGCTTCGGATCCTCGTTCATTCTGCGGAAGTATTCCTGGAATGTAAAACGGATCTTTTTATAATCACCACCTGCGGTCACGATTCTTGATAAGGACTCTAATACCGCATAGATCGCACCGTGGTACGGACTCCAGCTTGCTAAATACGGATCAAAACCATATGCCATCATGGTTACGGTATCACATTTTCCATGTACAACCGGAAGTTTTGCCACCATGGACTGTGTTTCTGTGAGCTGATATTTTCCACCGAATGGCATGTAAACACTTCCTGCACCGATGGAACCGTCAAACATCTCCACAAGACCTTTCTGGGAGCAGACATTCAAATCAGCCAGCTCTGCAAGCCATGCTGCCTTCATATCATTTTTCGCAACCGCATCTGCAACTTTTGGTGTAGAGATCTTATTTAAGTAATTATCCTCCGGTACCGGCATATCCACTGCAACGTTGGTCTCCTGATGCGCACCGTTGGTGTCTAAGAAGGCACGGGAGATATTTACGATCTCTTTGCCTCTCCACTCTAAAACAAGTCTCGGCTCCTCCGTTACAACGGCAACTTCCACTGCCTCTAAGTTTTCCTCCGCTGCGTAGCCTAAGAAGGTCTGTACATCCTCCGGAGCTACAACAACTGCCATACGCTCCTGGGATTCTGAGATTGCAAGTTCTGTTCCGTCTAATCCGGCATATTTCTTCGGCACTTTGTCAAGCTGTACGCGAAGTCCGTCTGCAAGCTCACCGATTGCTACAGACACACCGCCCGCACCGAAATCGTTGCATTTTTTGATGATATGGGCAACTTCCTCACGGCGGAACAGGCGCTGGATCTTGCGTTCTGTCGGCGGGTTACCTTTCTGTACCTCGGCACCGCAGACTGCTGTGGACTCTGTGTTGTGCGCTTTTGAAGAACCTGTGGCACCACCGATACCGTCACGTCCGGTTCTTCCTCCAAGTAAAATGATGATGTCACCCGGATCAGAGGTCAGTCTCTGTACGGCACGTCTTGGAGCAGCACCCATGACCGCACCGATCTCCATACGTTTTGCCACATAGTTTGGATGGTAAACTTCTTTGACGTATCCGGTTGCAAGACCGATCTGGTTACCGTAAGAGCTGTATCCGTGTGCAGCTTCTCTCACCAGTTTTTTCTGTGGAAGTTTTCCGGAGATCGTCTCGGAAACAGGAACCGTCGGATCTGCGGCACCGGTCACACGCATTGCCTGATATACATAGGTACGTCCTGACAACGGGTCACGGATCGCACCGCCAAGACAGGTAGCGGCACCACCAAACGGCTCGATCTCGGTCGGATGGTTGTGTGTTTCATTTTTGAAATTAACCAGCCACTCCTCTGTCTTTCCGTCTACTTCTACCGGAACAACGATGGAACATGCATTGATCTCATCGGACTCTTCCTGATCCTGTAACTTTCCTTCTTTTTTCAGACGTTTCATTGCCATCAGGGCAAGATCCATCAGACATACAAACTTATCGCTGCGTCCTGCATACAGGTTCTTGTGGGTATTTAAGTAATCCTCATAAGTCTCTTTCATCGGCGCGCAGTAATAGCCATCGTCAAATGCTACGTTCTTAAGCTCTGTGGAAAATGTGGTATGACGGCAGTGATCAGACCAGTAGGTATCTAACACACGGATCTCCGTCATGGACGGATCGCGTTTTTCATCGTTCTTAAAATAATTCTGGATATGTAAAAAGTCTTTGAATGTCATCGCAAGATTCAATGAATCGTATAACTCTTTTAATTTAGCCTCCGGCGTATCACGAAAACCGTCAAAGATCTTAACATCCTCCGGCTCCGGGAAACTCTGCACTAAAGTCTCAGGTTTCTCTAAGCCTGTCTCTCTGGAATCGACCGGGTTGATGCAGTGTTTTTTGATCGCTGCAAACTCTTCGTCACTGATTGTTCCCTCGATCGCATAAGTCACTGCTGTGCGGATGATCGGCTCTTCCTCTTCGTTTAATAATTTCACGCACTGTTCTGCGGAATCTGCTCTCTGGTCAAACTGTCCCGGTAAGAACTCTACGGAAAATGTTCTTGCTCCGTTTAAATCAAACTCTTCCTCATAAATATCGTCTACCGGCGGTTCGGAAAAAACGGTTACTAAGGCTTTTTTATAAGTTTCCCCGGAAATATTTTCAATATCATAACGGATCAGCTCGCGCACCTTCGTCACACCACTGATTCCAAGATAACTTCTGATTTCAGACTGCAATTCTTTTGCCCGGACTGCATATTCCGGTTTCTTCTCAACATATACACGTTTTACACTGCTCATGTGGTAACCTCCATTCTCAGTTTCCATTTGTCTTTTCAAAGTATAACATAGGTTATAAAATAAGCATAATTAATATATTTAATCTTATTTATTAATTTTATTAATATTTCTATAAATAATAGAATGCACACTCTGCGAGCATTTTATTGTCATGAATTATATCTGCTTTGTTGCAGACATGTTCTTATTTTTACTCCTGAATCATTTTCTTTCATTGGAAAATTCTTTCACGCATCCCCATTATCAGTCTTTATTGACAGATTTATAAGCACGTCTTATAATCATGATAGTTATTTTTATTAACATTCTTCATTCAAATGATATGCGGCCAGCCCGCAGAAAGAGGACTTCATGGATATCAATTACGAATTATATAAAGTGTTTTATTATGTGGCAACATCCTTAAGTTTTTCCGAGGCAAGCAAGCAGCTTTTTATTTCCCAGTCCGCGGTCAGCCAGTCGATCAAAACGCTTGAGAAAAAGTTAGACCAGCCGCTTTTCATCCGCAGCACGAAAAAAGTACAGCTCACTCCTGCCGGAAAAGTATTATTAAAACACATCGAACCGGCAATGAACCTGATTCAGCGCGGTGAAAGCCAGCTTTTAGACTCCGGCAGTCTCGGACTCGGTCAGCTTCACATCGGTGCAAGCGACACCATCTGCCGTTACTTTTTAGTACCTTATTTAAAACAGTTCCACAAAAAGTTCCCGAACGTGCCGATCAAGGTGACGAACGCGACATCCCTTAGCTGCGTGGATCTCCTCGATCAGGGAAAAGTCGATCTGATCGTGACCAACTTTCCGAACTCGAACCTGAATCACTCCTACATTCAGAAGACCGTCTGCAATTTTACCGACGTATTCATTGCAAACCCGGCATATTTTAACCTGAAACAGCAGGAGATCCCGTTTGAGGAACTGAAACAGTACCCAATCCTCATGCTCGACCGCAAAAGTACGACGAGCCAGTTCCTGCACAACCTGTTTTTACAGCATCAGCTTGAGCTGATCCCGCAGATCGAACTTAGCAGTAACGACCTTCTGATCGACCTTGCGCGCATCGGTCTTGGTATCGCATTTATACCGGATTACTGTTTAAGCCGGGAATCCAAAGATCTGTTTATCGTAAAAACAAAGGAAAAACTGCCATCGAGACAGATGGTCGCAGCCATCAACCCGACGCTCCCGGTTTCACAGTCCACCGAGGAATTCTTAAAACTGCTGCCTACGATCTGACACAGACTTAAGAACGGTTCCAGAATTCTTCTAAATACTTTTCCACCGTATCTATCCTGCATACCGTCTGCCTTTCCCATTCTCTTGGGAACAGCGCACGGTATTCACTCTGCAGGAAACGCTCATCTAAAAGTTCTATGACTCCGACATCCTCCACCGTCCGTATCACTCTTCCTGCCGCCTGTAACACCTTGTTCATTCCCGGATACCGGTAGGCATAATCAAATCCGGCACCAAGCCGTTTTTCAAAATATCCCATCAGGATCTCCCGCTCATTGCTGATCTGCGGCAGTCCCGTGCCGACGACAATCGCACCGATCAGCTGTTCATTTTTCAGGTCGATCCCTTCCCCGAAAATACCGCCCATCACACAAAATGCAGCCAGCGATCCTTTCCGCTCTCCCGATAATTCTTCCGAAAATGCCTGTAAAAAAGACTCTCTTTCTTCTTCTTTCATCCCAGGCTGCTGAATCAACGTTTCCGTTTCACAGGATGGATCTGACTGGCATTTTTCCAGAAAGACATCGCAGACCTGCTCCATCATTTTGTAGGATGGAAAAAACACCATATAATTTCCTTTTTTTGCATCCGTCGTCTTTTTTACATAGGAAGCGATCCGCTCAAACTCCCCTGCACTTCGTCTGGTATACTTGCTGCTCACATCATTTCCGAGCAGCAGCAATTTCTGTTCTTCGGAATGCCGTCTTTGCGTAAACTGCATAATTATCCGTTTCAGTCGAGAGCAGGCTCTTATAATAGCCCACCGGAAGCAGCGTCGCGGAAAAGAAAATAGTTGCATTCCCTTTGTTGATACGCTCCTGCAGGTTTTTCGACGGATCCACACAGTATAATTTGAGTTTAAAGCGTCCATCCTGCTCGTGTTCCGCATAAACGACATAGTGGTCATCCAGCAGTTCATAAATATTCAAAAAATTGCGCAGATTCAGATAAAACTCACTTAAATCTTTCCGCTCCGGGAACTCCGGTGCTTTCTGTAAAAATTCATCGAGATCCGACGCCACGTTCATTAACTCAAACGCAAAATTTCCAATTGATTCATAGATCACATATTTCTCACAGTCACGCTTATAGGAGAGCAGTACGCGGTTACATTTTTCCAGTTCCCGCATCAGTTTTGCCTGACCACATTTCTTTAAAATCTTCTTTGCCAAAAGAAAATCTTCCTTATATATAATGGCACTGTACATCTCCCGGCTCCGCTCGACCAGATTGTGCGCCTCATCCACCAGAAAAATGTAGTCCCCGCGCGTTCCTTCCGCAAAAAAACGCTTCAGATAAACATTCGGGTCAAAGACATAATTGTAATCCCCTATGATATCATCCGCCCAGGTTGCCGTATCCAGCGACATCTCAAACGGACAGACCCGGTACTCCCGCGCCTGCTCTAAGATCACTTCCCTGGTAAAAACATCCTCCTTCTGCAACAGATTGTACACCGCATCGTTCACGCGGTCGTAGTGTCCTTTCGCGTAGGGACAGTGTACAGGATTGCAGTCCATCTCCTCGCACAGGCACAGCTTTTCCTTCGCCGTCAGCTGGATGATCTTTGCCTGATACCCCCTGGTGCGCAAAAGTTCAAATGCTTCCTTTGCCACCGTGCCCGTGATCGTCTTCGCCGTCAGATAAAAAATCTTGTCCCCGAGTCCCTCGCCGACCGCCTTCACCGCCGGAAAGACCGTCGAAATGGTCTTCCCGACGCCTGTGGGTGCCTGGATAAACAGATTCTTCCGGCGCGCAATCGTGCGGTATACGTCCGACGCCAGTTCTTTCTGTCCTTTCCGGTATGCATAGGGAAACTCCAGCTTTTTGATGGAAGCCTGCCGCAGATTCTGCCAGGCGAACTGAAAATCCGCCCACTTTTTATATTCGTCCGTTAGCCGGGTAAACCACTCCGCCAGCTCCGCAAACGAAAATGTTTCCCTAAAATATTTCAGATTCCCCAGAAACGCCGTCTTTGTCAGTTCGATTGTATCCAGATTGCAGTAGGTCAGCTGCACGGAGATCTCTGCAAGATCATGCTGCAAGGCATAGATATAGGCATAACACATCGCCTGCGCGCGATGCACGCCCACGGGTTCATCCAGCGCATCCAGATTCATGTAGATCCCCTTGATCTCATCAATCGTCACATGCATGTCTTCCTCCACCGTAAGATGGTTGAAGTTATCCGAAAAATCAAGCTGTCTCTCCCCGTCGCACGTAATCTCGATTCCGTCCGCCCGTCCCTCGATGGCAAGCGTGTAATCTCCCTCGCTAAGTTCGATCTTAAGCGGCACCTCCGCATGGTAATTCGCGCCTTTGCTCTTCTGAATGCGCTTATGGATACGGCTGCCCTCCCACATGGCCTCCGGGGACGCAGTTCTCCCGTGGCGGTTGTCAATGTCTCCCTCCCGCAGAATGAACTCCACCAGATTCCGCACCGAGATCTTTATGATTTTCTTTTCGTCTTTTTCCTGTTGTGCATCCATACGGCAGCGCTCCCTACTTTCCGGTTTCTTATCATACAGTGTAACACAAAAACAGGGCTGCTGCACGAAGAGGTTTCTCTCCGGCAGCAGCCCTGTCTCCGTCTGTCTGACTAGCAGACTGCATATTTCTGTACCGTATTCTCAAACCCGGTGTTCTGTCCGCCGTATTTTACGGTCAGATCCTTGCTGAGTCCAAGATACAGCATTCCGAGCAGTGATTTTGCATCAATCACAGCTCTGTTATAACAAACATCGATATCAAAATCACATTTTCCGGCAGCTCTCACAAACTCCTTTACTTCCTCCGTGTCAGACAATCTGATTTTTCTCTCTATCATATTATTCATCCTTTCCTACTATAAACCAAACGTGTTTCTCTGATTTCCGCGCAATTATTGCATAATTTTTTTTCTTTGTCAAATTTGACGCAACCGGTAAACCACTTGAAAGTACGGGCAATCTGCTCATTTCTGTGCCCGATTTTTGCCGTTTTTTGCAATCTCTTTTTGCGATTTTCTCTCAAAAAGCAAACTGCATAATTATTCTTGTGCACACTTTCTCATTTCCTGCAAAGGTACGTTTCGTTTTTGTAATATTTTCACATATTTTTTCCCCAGAGAAAACTATTTTTCATCTCTCAGTTTCCTAAGATTCTGCTTGAGCGCCTCCACGGCGCGGTCGATCTCTTCCCTTGTCGTCTCTCCCGACAACGTCATACGCACGGTCCCCGGTGCGTATTCGTCCGGCACGCCCAACGCCCCGATTACATAGGAGACCCGCTCCTCCCCGGTGTTGCAGGCGGAGCCGCCCGAGGCGCAGATTCCGTCCTCATACAGCAGAATGAGAAGTGATGCACCGTCCACGCCGGAAAAGCTCACATTCACATTCCCCGGCAGGCGGTTCGTGGGATGCCCGTTCAGGCGGACCCCCTTGATCTCATGCATGATCTTTTCAATCAGATAATTGCGCAGCATCATCTCCCTGCGGATTCTTCTGCGCATATTGCAGAATGCCAGTTCCACCGCCTTCCCCATCCCGACGATCCCTGGTACATTCTCCGTTCCCGCACGTTTTCCACGCTCCTGGCTGCCGCCGTGGATAAAGGACGGCATCGTAACCCCGTCCCGCACATACAAAAATCCCACGCCTTTCGGTCCGTGAAATTTGTGTGCACTCGCGCTAAGCAGATCGATGTGGTACTGCTGCATGGAGATCGGAATCTGTGCATATGCCTGCACCGCATCCGTATGAAACAGAATCTGATGGTCTCTTGCGAACCTTCCGATCTGCATGACCGGTTCGATCGTTCCGACCTCATTGTTTCCAAACATGACCGAGATCAGGATCGTATCCTCCCGGACAGCTTGCTCTAACTGTTCCAGCGAGATCATTCCGTTTTGATCGACATCCAGATAAGTCACCTCGTAGCCCTGCTCCTCGAGATAATGGCAGGAGTTTAGAACCGCGTGATGTTCAATCCTGCTGGTAATGATATGACGACCGTATTTTCCATACGCTTCCGCCACCCCCTTAACTGCCCAGTTATCCGCCTCCGATCCGCCCGATGTAAAATAGATTTCCGACGGTCTGGCATCCAGTGATGCTGCAATCACCTCTCTCGCATGGGCAATCGCCGCCTGCGCTTCCTCCCCGTAACCGTAAGCCGTTGACGCATTGCCAAACTTTTCCACCAGATAAGGCTGCATAGCGGCTTCGACCTCCTCCGCCATCCGCGTCGTTGCAGCATTATCCAGATAGACCACACCTGCTTTATATTCCTGATCGCACATTTTTCCCCCACACCTTACATATAATAAAAAGATTCCAATTCCCGGAGACACACTTGCCAGACATTCATTTTCCCAGGAATTCCGTTTCTGGAAATTCTCTGAAAAATTCCCTGATCACCGGCACACTGCTGCTCACACTCGCCGGTGTGCTCACACGGATTATCGGCTTCTTCTATAGAATATTCCTCTCAAGGCTGATTGGTGCAGAAGGTCTTGGGATCTACCAGCTGCTGTCCCCGGTGATGGCGCTCGGTTTCGCCGTCACCGCCGCCGGAATTCAGACTGCGATCTCACGCTTCGTCTCCTCCGAGCTTGCGCAGAACAATCCCGCGGGTGCGAGGCTCTATTTTCGGATCGGCCTGCTGCTGTCGCTGTTTTTATCTGCCGCGACCGGCTTTGTAATCTGGAAATACGCAGACTTTATCGGTGTTTCCATGCTCGGGGATGTGCGGTGCATCCCGCTCCTTAAGATCATCTCCCTCTCCTTTGTCCCTTGCTGTATCCACGCCTGCATCAACGGCTGCTACTATGGACAGAAAAAGACGGGCGTCCCTGCTCTCACACAGCTCACAGAGCAGATCGCCCGTGTCGGCACGGTCTGGCTGCTCTATCAGATCCATATGCGGGAGCAGACCGCCGTTCCGCTCTCCGTCACAATGTGGGGAGCTGTGATGGGCGAAGTGGCAAGCACGCTCGTCTCCGTCAGCGTCGCAAAACTTCCGGAGGGAACGGACACGGCGCTTTCCGTGAAATGCGGCACGCGCAATCTCCTTGCCATGGCGGTTCCGCTCACGGCAAACCGGGTTGTTTTAACGCTCTTTTCCAGTTTTGAAAACATCATGATTCCCAGCCGCCTGCGCCTGTTCGGTTACACGGCTTCCGAGGCGCTTGGCGTCTACGGCATCTTAACCGGCATGGCGATGTCCGTCATCATGTTTCCGTCCGTCATCACCAACTCCGTTTCGGTGCTTCTTATGCCCGCCATCTCAGAAGCCAAAGCCGGCGGAAACGATGCGCTCATACGGCGCGCGGTCTTAAAAACCATCCGGGTCTGTCTTCTGTGGGGCTTTTTTTGTACAGCGGGTTTTCTTGCTACCGGTCACTTCATCGGGAATGTGCTTTTTGGGAACGCGCTCGCCGGAACATTTATACGGACGCTCGGCTGGATCTGTCCTTTCCTGTACCTCGGCGTGACGCTGAGCAGTATTCTGCACGGGCTCGGCTACCCGGGCATCACTTTCGTGCTGAATCTGATTGCCTGCGGCATCCGCATCCTCTTTGTGCTGTTTGCCCTCCCCGTCTACGGTATCCGCGGCTATCTGTGTGGACTTCTCATCAGTCAGGCCATCATGGCTCTCCTCTCCATCGAATTCTGCTGCGCCAGACACATTTTAATGCCTGACCACGCGCTGCTACTCGTAATCGCGCACATTGGAGGCATCAACCTGCTCGAACGACACCTGATAACCGTTTAAAATGGTCGTCTCCAGGTCTCCCGCATCCAGTTTTTCCGCAACACTCTGCATCAGTGGATCGGAAGCTGCGCTCTCCAATGTGCTTCCCACCAGCGCACTGCTCCGGTGGCTTAAAATCATGTTGTCGCTGGTATCCACCAGAAAGGCTGCCGCATCTTCCATCTCCACCAAATACTGCCAGAATCATTCACAAAGTATGTAGGTTAAAATTGTTGCATCTGTATATAATGGCAAGCTGACAAACAGCCTTGCAATATAATTACATCAGTGGTATAGTTATTTTATCACTACAGATTTATTCCTAAAAGCTGTTGACTTTGCTTACTGTTTGGATATAATAATATTGTACCTATTTGTGTGGTACAGTATTTTGAGAGTATATCCCTAGCAGTAATCCTCCCAACATATGGGAAGCGATGAGCCTAGGGATATTTTTTTACCAAGGAGATTTTATGATAAAAACAGCTATTCTTGTTGACGGCGCTTTCTATAGAAAACGTGCCTACACATTATTCGGAGACATAAGCCCTGCCGAGAGAGCAAAAGAACTTTCGGCATACTGCCACCGTCATATAAAAGACGAGAAAGAAGGTGCATGCCTCTATAGAGTATTTTATTATGATTGTCCCCCTATGAACAAACAAGTATATCATCCCTTGCTAAAGCGGGCCATCAACCTCGGTCAATCGGAGGATTATGTATGGGCAAACGATTTTTTTAAAGAATTAAAGCATCAACGCAAGTCTGCACTCAGACTGGGCCGACTCGCCGAGGAACAGGCTCACTTCAACATAAAACCCGATGTGATGAAAAAAATATTATCCGGTGTAAAAACTATAGATGAATTAGAAGAAAAGGATTTTTCATTATCAGTTACCCAGAAGGGTGTCGACATGAGAATTGGCGTAGATATCTCTTCACTTTCCTTCAAAAAGCAGGTTGACAGAATCATTTTAATTTCTGGGGACAGTGACTTTGTACCAGCCGCCAAGAATGCCCGACGAGAGGGTATTGATTTCATTTTAGACCCAATGCGTTCACCAATACGAGACGATTTATACGAACACATTGACGGAATAAGAACAAAAGCTCCTAAATTAGAAAAACAAAACGTTACATAAAGAAAGCCCCCGGAACTTGATATTTCCGGGGGTTGTGCTTCTCATCTTGAACCGAAGTCCATTTTCAATTATACTCTGGACAGATACTCACCTGTACGTGTATCGATCTTGATCACATCGCCCTGCTCTACGAACAGAGGTACATATACGGTAGCTCCTGTCTCGACGATTGCCGGCTTGGTTGCACCAGTAGCGGTATCGCCCTTGAAGCCCGGCTCAGTCTCAGTGATCTGAAGCTCTACGAACAGAGGCGGCTCCACTGCGAATACGCTTCCGTTGTGAGAGCACATCTTCACCATCTCGTTCTCCTTCACGAACTTCAGCGCATCGCCGATGTCATCTTTGGAGAGTGCGATCTGCTCATAAGTCTCTGCATCCATGAAGTTGTATAAGTCACCATCTGCATACAGATAAGTGTAATCTTTTCTGTCAATGCGGGCAGTCGGACATTTCTCTGTAGGACGGAATGTCTTCTCAACCACACCACCACTCTTAATATTCTTTAA
>OGDU01002298.1_pt1 | contig 12555 bp, 10 predicted proteins | sample 1570371 | NCBI WGS metagenome assembly OGDU01 (sample SAMEA2581977, study PRJEB24529) | metagenome | biome: Human gut stool | place: China | collected 2011
TTACAACACAAGGACCAGCCTGAAGAACAGTTACAGGTGTTAAAACACCGTCTTCGTTGAAGATTTGAGTCATTCCGACTTTTGTAGCTAAAATTGCCTTCTTCATTGATTTTCCTCCTGTTTAATCTACAGCGGACAAGATGATGTGTGATACACAGCGCATCCTGTCATCCTAGAACAGCTAATATAAGTGGAACCCGCACCACTGCTTGTTACTTCTATATTAAACCCTTAGGATTATTGCTTTAATAATGAAAAATTCCAGATAATGATTAGTTCATTACCTTAAGGTTGATGAATACACCAGCTGGCATCTCTAACTTAGATAATGCATCTACAGTCTTCTGAGATGGTGATAATACATCGATAAGTCTCTTATGAGTTCTCTGCTCGAACTGCTCTCTTGAATCCTTGTACTTGTGAACAGCTCTAAGAATAGTAACAACTTCCTTCTTTGTTGGAAGAGGTACCGGACCACTCACCTGTGCTCCTGTCTTCTTAGCAGTTTCGATGATTTTCTTAGCTGACTGATCAATCAACTGATGATCGTAAGCCTTCAGAGTAATTCTGATTACCTGATTTGCCATAAAAAAAGTCGCCTCCTTCGCACTTTATTGTTTAAGTACGACAAGCGGTGACTGTACACACTCCCACGCGTATCATATAGTCTCATTCATAATTCGACCCACGCGCGTCATTTCTGCGGATTGCAGATGATTTTGGTACAGTGACTTGTCGCCAGTTTCTTCGCCGGAGATATTCTCCAGCATTGACATTCGCTCCACGGAAAACCTGCTTTATTAAAGCAGCAACCTCACGCTTCACAGCTATCAATGTCACAGCAAGTATTAATATACACTACTCTCTATATAAAATCAACAGAAAAAATTGTATTTTTTTCAGTACAATGCAGAACAAATTTGACCGGAACATAAGTCCCGGTCAAAACAGTATTTTAATAAAATCCTAATCCAAGATACATAGAATTAATCTTCCACTTACCATCTTCATATTTATAATATATGTAAGCTGAATTATTGTTATTATTCTTGTCGTTAGCTTTATCACTTCCTGAGTACTGTATCTTGTATGTATATCCTAATTTAATTGAAACTTTAATCACCGGGCATCCATCATCTGAATCCACTCTGAAAGATGTATCCGCGATAGAAGCTGTGAATTTGGAAATCTTCAAATTGGATACAGTTTTGTATTTGTCATTGTAGCTGTCGTAAATATTCTTATAAGCTGACTCTATGTTCTTCTTTTCTTCTTTACACACCCTGTCGGCTATAGCTGAATAATCTTTCTTTGCCTGTACAGCATTAATTATTGCATCCACATCTGTTCTTGCCTGTGTCTTAAGTTCTTCAAGCTTCGAATTAACATATTTTGCATTGTATGTTCCAACAGTAAATGTATCTTCATCATGTGCTGCATAAAGCTGTGTTGTGTAGTCCTCTATAAATTCTCCAGTTACCTTAATATTATTCTTTCCATTGAACAGATATGGTATAACATATTCATCAGAAGAGCCGTTTCCATTCTTAGATGCATCCGACTTATATCCATCGCCAACAATAACATCATTAATATATAACGTAAGTCCCTTTGGAACCTTTATTGTAACATCCTTTACTACAAGATTCTCAGCGCTGACTTTATACTTCTTAAAGAAAAGCATATAGTGCTTATTGGCTACTGTTAGATACACATCATTATACTGCATTCCCGAATCTGTTATATATCCGACCTTAACAGCCTTGTTACCAGGCATCTTGCTATATGTTGAGACAATGTCATCTGCTGCCATCTTTTCAACTTTCTCACCAGTCGCATCTGCATGAACATTAATAAATGCTTCCTTAGTAAGGAACTCCCCATCTGGTAGATTAATAAGACTATACGCATCATTCCATTCGCACTCTGCAACCGCCTTAACATACTGCTTGGCAGTTTTCTTATAATCTGTCACATTGTTTCCCACACATACAAATATAATTATGGCAGCTATCACAGCAACTCCCGCAGCTACAATTGCAATTATACCCTTAGGGAATCTGGCAGGCTTATTATTGGCAGGCTGCTGACCGGAATTCTGACCTGTAAACTGTGTAGGCTGTACAGGCTGTTGACCAAAAGCCTGCTGTGGCTGAACTGGAACACTTTGCTGTACTGGTGTTACTTCCGGCTCTGCTGTCAAACTCTCCTGTACTGGTGTTTCCTCCGGCTCTGCTGGCACATTCTCCTGTACCGGTGTTACCTCTGGCTCTTCTTCCACACTTTCCTGCACCGGTGTCTCCTGAGGCACATCTATCACTAGACGTGTTCCACAGTTTCCACAGAATAGTACATCATCCTCATTCTTTGTTCCGCAATTTGGACAAAACATAATTTTTCCTCCCTCATATGATTAATATAGTAAATCATATATCATCATACCATGAATATATGATTTGCTCAACCAAATAATCTGTTCTGATGTCACTTGTTTTGTTAATATTTACTACTGTTTCTGTTTCTCTATTTTTTCTGCGAGATCATTAAGATATTCCCATCGCTCCATCTTTTCTTCAAGCTGCCTTTCCACATCTTCCTTTTCCTTAGTAAGTTCTGCAAGCTTAGAATAAGAAGTTGCATTCTTTGCAATCTCGTCATCAAGTTCTGAAACCCTATTTTCAAGCTCCTCTATATCATCATCTATAGTCTCATATTCCTTCTGTTCCATATATGTGAACTTAATCTTATCCTCATGGCTGTTATATGCTTTCTTCACCTGACCTGCTGCCTTTGATTTGGGCGCATCAGATGTTCCATTTGATACCACATTATATATAGAAGAAACACATTTATCCCTATAGTCCGTATAACCACCTTCATACTGTGTAAGGTGGCCTCCTGCCTCAAATGCAAATATCCTGTCAACGACTCTGTCAAGGAAATATCTGTCATGTGAAACTGTGATTACAATACCTGCAAATCCATCAAGATACTCCTCAAGTATCTCAAGAGTTTCAATATCAAGGTCGTTGGTAGGCTCATCGAGAATAAGCACATTTGGCGCACTCATAAGAACACTTAACAGATAAAGTCTCCTTTTCTCACCACCTGACAGCTTGCTTATCGGTGTCCACTGCTGCTTCGGTGTAAATAAAAACTTCTCACACATCTGTGACGCTGTTGCCTTTCCATCTGCCGTCGTAACATATTCACCTATGCTCCTTACGAACTCTAGCACAGTAAGGCTGTCATCAAGTGGTTCGTTCTCCTGCATGAAATATCCAATTCTTACAGTCTCTCCAACCTCAACACTACCGCTGTCCGGTTCAAGCTGTCCTGCTATAATCTTCATAAGCGTAGACTTGCCGCATCCGTTATCACCGACAATACCGATTCTGTCATCTCTTAGAAAAATGTAGCTAAAATCATCTATTATTGTCCTCTCGCCAAAGCTTTTACAAATGTTGTGGAGTTCAACAGTCTTTCTTCCAAGCCTGCTGCTGACTGAATTCATATCCATAAGCTGCTTGTCAAATCTTGCTCTCGCCTGCTTTGAAGCCTCCTTCATATCCTCGAATCTGTCAATTCGTGCCTGCTGCTTGGTAGATCGAGCCTGGCATCCTCTTCTTATCCACGCGAGTTCCTTCCTTAATATATTCTGTCTCTTAGCCTCAGTTGCCCTCTCCATCTCCTCACGCTGGGTCTTCAGTTCAAGAAAGCCTGAATAATTCGTATCGTAGCTATAAAGGGAAGCTTTATCAAGCTCTACAATCCTGTTAGTTACATTATCAAGGAAATACCTGTCATGAGTAACCATGATAAGTTCTCCCTTGAAATTCTTAATAAACTGTTCCAGCCAGAGTACCATGTCATTATCAAGATGGTTCGTAGGTTCATCAAGAATAAGAAGTCTTGCCGGCTCAACTAAAGTTCTCGCAAGTGCCGCTCTCTTTTTCTGACCACCTGATAAAATATTCATCATTGCAGCGTGATTTGTTATTCCAAGCTTGTTAAGAATCTCTTTTGCTTTTGGCTGGCTGTCCGCATGCTTTCCACGCATAACATATTCCAGTACATTTTCATTCTCATAATACAGAGGTGTCTGTGCAAGATACGCAAGCTCAATCCCCTTGCCCTTGACAACCTGTCCCTCATCCGGTTCTTCAACACCTGCAATAATCTTTAAAAGTGTAGACTTACCAGTTCCATTCACACCTATAAGTCCAATCTTATCGCCACTGTTAATTCCCAGACTTATATTATTAAAAAGTTCCTTTTCTCCGTAGGTCTTGCTGACCTTTTCAACATTTAATATATTCACAATTATCTCCGTTATATAAATTATTTGTCGTCATCTGAAAGATTATAGAAATTCTTAAGCTTCTGTGCAAGCTCCGGGTCTTTCTTCTTCAGATGTTCATAATGCTTCTTCTTCTGCTCCATCATATGCTCATATGCATACGGATTGTGAAGCTTCATTCTGTCAAGTATCTGTTTTCTGTGTTCCTTAAGCATCTGGATTGCATCAGGATTAATCTGTGCCAGCTTCTTCTCAACAACAACGCGGCGCTCATCGATTCTTTTCTCAATATCATCAATATCAAGATTAGGATATTTCTTATCATCAAACAAATGCATCTCAAGTCGCTCAAGCAGTTCATTCTCATCAAAGAGTCCTATTCTTCCCCATGCAGCATGCTTTTCAGCATCAACAATAACATTCTTCTCATCTTTCTTGACGCTGCCAATCTCATCAGCCATCTCTGCTGCCATCTTCTCAAGCCATTCATCTGCATCTTCGCCAAAAGCCCACTCAATCTCAGCAAGTCTTTCATTGTCCTCATGTACCTCGCCAGAAACAGCCTGCTCTTCTTCCTCCTCGACAGGATAAGGTCTGTCAAGACCTGCATCTCTTAGGGCAAGCGGAATAGTTCTTCTTACAACACCTTTTTCAACAAACTCGCCTGCACCAAGCTCTCTTAACTGGTCATTAAGCGTGTGTTCATGCTCTGTAATATAGAATCTGATACCTTTCTTTTCAAGCACCTTATATAAAGTCATAAGCCTGTCAACTGCCGTCACATCAATAGATCCAACGCCTCCGGCATCTACAATTACCCATTTAGTATTATCATCAAGATTCTTTTCTATATCATCTATAAATGTATTAATATTTGCAAAGAAAAGTGCTCCGTTAAATCTGTATATAACCACACCTTTTATCTTCTTTACATTGCTGTATCTGTTAAGACTATAGAATCCCTCCTGTCCCGGTATCACCCCGAGAAATGCTCTCGGCGGTTCAACAGCTTTTACAATAACTGCAATGAATGAAAGTATTACACCGATTACAACTCCGTATATCGTTCCAAATAACAGAACACCTAAGAAAGCACCTACAAATATTGCAAACTCCGTATGGTCTGTTTTCCATAATTTAACTGCAAGCCCGAATTCAGTAATTCCAATCAGTGCCGCAACAACAATTCCTGTAAGTATTGGTACAGGAAGATACTCAAGCACCGGCGTACCAAAAAGCACTATAAAAAGCATTGTCAGAGAAGCTGTTATTGACATGACCTGTGATTTGCAGCCAAACTGGTCTGCAATTCCTGTTCTTGACACGCTTCCATTCAAAGGGCATCCGCCAATTACAGCAGAAGCCGCATTTGCAGCAGAATATGCCAGAATTTCTCTGTTGTTGCTTACCTTATAGCCATATTTGTTGGCATAATTATTAGTTGCCAGCAATGTCTGCGCCATGACAACACCTGCCACTGAAAGTCCAAGAAGTATTATCTCTGACGGATTCTTAAGCACAACTGACATATCAGGAAGCGAGAATCCCGGCAGTCCCTTATCAACATGTGGAAGAAGCTTAACACCAAATCTGTCAATATGAAAAATTGCAGTTGCAAGTGCACCAAGTACCATAAGAAGCACTGACATTGGAAATTTTGGAATGAACTTCTTCGCAATAAGAATAATCCCAACTGTTCCGACTCCAAGCACTGCCGAGAGCAGATTAAATGAACCAAACTCGCCAGCTATATGCATAACAAGCTGTATCGCTTCGCCAGTCCCAGCATTACCGCCAAAAAGCTTTGCTGCCTGCATAAGAATTATTGTAACGCCAATACCGCTTATAAATCCACCCATTACAGGTGTAGATATATAATTGACAATACGCCCTGCTTTAATAAAGAAGAAGAGCAACAGCCACAATGCTGCAACCAAAGTTATCGCCGGAACTACTGCCTTTGCCTCCTCAGAGCCTGACACTATCCCAAGCGTTGCAAGTGTTCCACCGACAAGTGCCGCCGGAGTTGCATCCACTCCGAACACAAACTGTGGCGAAGATGTCACAAGTCCATATATAAGCACTGGCAGAATAGAGCAGTACAGACCATACACCGCTGGCAGTCCCGCAATCTGTGCATATCCCATTGATATAGGAATTGACACAAGAGCAACAATTATTCCTGATACAATATCTTTCCGTATATTCTTTAAACTAACATTTTTCAATATGCATCGCCCCTTAATTAGATTTCGATAGAAATATATTAACATAAAACATGCCTGTTCAAAACATTTTTGCACGATTGCAGTTATTAATATTTTCGTATATAATTATTTAATAACAAATGCGGTACCAAACTGCAACACATTTTTATATAGAAAAGGATACTTAATTATGTTTATAGCTGACAACTGGAAAGATTATGAAGTAATAGATACCTCTAAGGGCGAAAAACTTGAACGCTGGGGTAAGTATATTCTTGTACGCCCGGACCCACAGGTAATATGGGACACTCCTAAGAAAGAGCGTGGCTGGAAGAATATGAACGGTCATTACCACAGAAGTTCTAAGGGCGGCGGAGAATGGGAGTTCTTTGACCTTCCACAGCAGTGGCAGATTCACTACAACAGTCCTTCATTTGAACAGGAGCTGACATTCAACTTAAAGCCATTCAGCTTCAAGCACACAGGAATATTCCCTGAGCAGGCTGCTAACTGGGACTGGTTTGGAAAGATAATCTCTGATGCCAGAAAAAAGCGTGGCAGCGAACCTGTAAAGGTTCTTAACCTGTTTGCTTATACTGGTGGAGCAACACTTGCATGTGCAGCCGCAGGTGCTAATGTTACGCATGTAGATGCTTCTAAGGGTATAGTCGCATGGGCTAAAGAAAATGCACAGTCTTCAGGACTTATTGACAAGCCTATCCGCTGGATAGTTGATGACTGTGTAAAGTTTGTAGAAAGAGAGATAAGAAGAGGCAACCATTACGACGCAATCATCATGGATCCACCTTCATATGGACGTGGTCCTAAAGGAGAAATCTGGAAAATAGAAGAAGCCATACACCCGCTTGTTAAGCTTTGTGCACAGCTTCTTTCTGATGAACCATTATTTTTCCTTATTAATTCATACACTACAGGTCTTCAGCCAGCCGTTCTTACTTATATGTTAAGCACAGAACTTAAGAGCTTTGGCGGACACTGTGATTCACAGGAAGTAGGTCTTCCTGTTTCAAGTAACGGACTTGTACTTCCATGTGGTGCTTCTGGCCGCTGGATGAAATAATTAATACACAACTCCATCGAGTGACGGCGATTCTTCGCCGTCATTCACAATCCTGATAACAAGATGATTAGGCAGACATGTGATTGGCATTAAAGGCTCAGATATATATCCCATATTCACACACAGCTTATCCGGACAGCTTGCATCAGCAATCTTAATCTTTCCATTCTCGACAAGAATATCATTATACTCTCCATCCCCGTATTCAATCCTGAACGTGTACGGATTCTTAACATCATCTAACGAAACAGTTCTTAACAATTCGTTATCTCTGTATATATAAGCGGTCTTACTACCGTCATTCTTTCCTGATTTCATATATATAATAGAAGCCACACTTGCCCCGACAAGCAGAACAATCACGGCCACCACTGCAACAACTCTTTTTTTCACAATCTCCTCCATCTGCTACATAGTATATTTTTTAGGAATATATCTGTCTGCAAAGAAGCACACAAGGCCCGTAAACAGACCTGTTATAACACCGCTTATCACAAGGAACGGCATGTACGCAAATATACCTGACAATCTGAGTATGAAAAATGCAGCAAGAATCTGACCTGCATTGTGCGACACCGCGCCAAGTATACCTGTAAGGAATATATACTGTCCCCTAAGCAATTTATTAACAGCTGCCATCACAATAAGACATAAAAATCCACCACTTACACTATATATAAATGATACTGCCTGCCCTGTAAATATTGTAGCCAGTATAATTCTCATAGCCAGCACAATAGCTGCATCACTGAATTTATACCTTTTCAATACAAAAAGTGTGACTATATTGGCAAGTCCTAATTTAACTCCTGGTATTGGAACAAGCGTAGGTATCGCTGATTCCACAACAAATATTGTCAGTGCAATTGTTGTAAGTAATGCCAGCGTTGTAAGTCTCTTAACATCAAAAGTTTTCTTCATGTCTGCCTCCGCATAAATATTACCTATGCATTTTAACAGACATTTCATATTAAGACAATCATTCGTTAAATTAATTCAAATTCGTGCAAAATCAGTTTGACAGTTCGTAAAAATATAGTATAATCATTTGGCTTTATAAATATACGAAAGTGAGGAAATCCTATGGTAAAAGACATGACAAATGGTTCACCTTCCAAGCATATTCTTGGATTCGCAGTTCCAATGCTGTTCGGAATGCTGTTTCAGCAGTTCTACAACCTTGTTGACACAATAATCGTTGGTAAAACTCTCGGTGTTGAAGCTCTTGCCGGAGTTGGAGCAACAGGTTCTATCAACTTTATGATAATCGGTTTCTGTATGGGAGTCTGTAACGGATTCGTGATTCCGGTTGCCCAATGCTTTGGTGCAAAGAAGCCTGCTGACCTTAGAAAATATGTATTTAACGGATATATCTGCAGTATTGTGTTTGCCATAGTGCTTACGCTTGCATCCGTAATATTCTGCCGCAGGATACTTATTATCATGAATACACCGGCAGATATTATTGACCATGCCTACAATTACATAGTAGTTATATTCATAGGAATCCCAACTGTATTCCTGTACAACATGGTGTCCGGTGTTATCCGTTCGCTTGGCGATAGTAAGACACCTGTAGTTTTCCTTGTGCTTTCTTCAATAATAAATGTAGTACTTGATTTCTTTCTTATTCTTGTATGTAAGATGGGTGTTGCCGGAGCTGGCTGGGCAACTGTAACATCACAGTTAATTTCGGGACTTACCTGCCTTATATATATGTATAAGAAATATGACATCTTAAAAGGTGACAAATCAGAAAGGGTACTTGATAGAAGATTCATCACCAACCTGTGTATGAACGGTGTTCCTATGGGACTCCAGTATTCAATAACAGCCATCGGAAGTACAATCCTTCAGGCTGCTGTCAATACACTTGGTTCAACATATGTAGCCGCAATGACTGCCGGTTCTAAGATGTTCAACTTTACCTGTTGTCCATTTGATGCACTCGGCTCAACCATGGCAACCTATGCCGGACAGAATGTTGGAGCTGCCAAGATTAAAAGACTTGGTCAGGGTGTACGCTCCGCTATGATAATCGGTTCAGTTTACAGTGTTCTTTCTCTTATTGCACTGTATTTCACTACAGATTATATTGCATTATTATTCGTTAATGCATCTGAGACAACAATTATTGCTCTTACAAGACAGTTCATCCTTGCATCTGCATGCTTCTACATTCCGCTTACAGGTGTTAACGTGGTCCGCTTCTGCATACAGGGTATGGGTTTCTCAGTATTTGCAATATCAGCAGGTATCTTAGAGATGATTGGCCGTGCATTTGCAGCCATCATACTCATTCCAAGTATTGGATTCATGGGGGCATGCCTCGCCTCACCAATCGCATGGATTGCTGCTGACGCATTTTTGTTCCCTGCATTCATACATTGTGCCAAAAAGCTTAATGCAAGGCACAATATTAAATCAAACTAATAACATGACTAAAGGGAGGACAATATTGCCCTCCCTTAATCATTCTATAATATAGACAGCCTGGCTGTGCATCGCTTCATATCTTGATTGAAATGTCTCAAGATTCCTTGTTACATTACCTTCCATAGGATCCATTATATAAACAATATTCTTATTAAGATCATATCCTGTAATTACAACACAATGTTCTGGAGACATCCATGTGTATTCTTTCCCATTAAATACAAATGTCTTAGATTCATATGGCTGTCTCATATCTATTGTATTCCATATTACTATCGGGTCACCCTGAGCAACCATACCAAGAATCTCTTTAAAATCTGTTCCGCTTATATTCTTTGCAACTGCTGACATATTATTAACCTTGAAATATTTATTAGCTGCATTAACAATTGGCTGTGACATGCATCCATAACTTGTGTTATCCCTTGGATTACCAAGAAACATTTCGTAGAAGTTGCCATTGCCTTTCTTAAGATATTCATCTGCCATAGTTGTTTTATCAACATTACATCCATAATAATTCAGTACGGAGGTTAATGATGTAATCTCGCATCCTGTTGGCAGCTCCGGATTCTGATTAAGTGATTCATAGCATTCTATTCTGTATACATCTGGTAAATCATTTACAGTCTCTTCACTTACAGAAAGCTGTTCCTCCGTCACATTACCATCGCTCTTAATTGCTGTATATTCTGCACCTACTGCTACACCTTTGCTGACATTCTGATTATTCATCTTGACTATTAATACAATTGCTACCATACATGCCAGTATAGTCATCATTACAAGGAATATTTGATTCTTCCTTTTTCCTATTCTTTTGTTTTTTCTCCTGCCATCTCTCCTACTCATCCCAATCACCATCCTAACCTTCCGTTGTAAGTCAAAGTCTCATTTATTAACTTCTATACTTATATACGAAACCTAGCATGATTTGGTCTGAATAAATCGTAAAAATTGTGCTTTATAATATTATATAAGCTTTACCACCTGACAATTATCAGTCATTCCATCCCAGAATTTATCCAGTGGTGTTCCTCTGAATTTTGCTATAATACTGCAGTTCATGGCACCATGACCAACAATCAGTATATCTTTGCCACAATTTACCTGTGGCATAACTACATTGTCTATAAACTCCCCTGTTCTTGCAAAAAGCTGTTCAAAACTTTCCCCGCCTTCAACCGTCACATAATCCTCTGGATTTTTAAAAAGAGAATTAATTGGGCAATCCTTTATTGCAAATGAATTCTCTATTCCCTCATATATTCCAAATCCCATCTCAACAAGTCTGTCATCTGTATATACAGGTACTCCTCTTCCTTTGAGAAAAATCTCGGCTGTCTCTTTTGCTCTTGCCAAAGGTGATGAATAACACTCATCAAAATGTATATCTGCATACTTTTCCCCAGCCTCTGCCGCCATCATTCTTCCCTCATCATTAAGAGGTATATCAGTTCTGCCCTGCAATTTATGACGTACATTCCAGTCCGTCCTGCCATGACGCATTATGTATAGCATGTTGTACTCCTCTTTTTATCATATTCTAGCTCATTACTTCGCGAGCACGACTGCGAACTGCCCATGACTTCTCAAGGAGCTGCTCGCGCAAAAAAGGGTTTCCGATAACCTCGGAAACCCTTGAAAGAACTGTATTAATAACAATTACTCAATGATTGTAGCAACAGCACCAGAACCAACTGTTCTACCACCCTCACGGATAGCGAAACGAAGACCCTGCTCCATAGCTACGTTATGGATAAGTTCAACTGTCATTTCTACGTTATCACCAGGCATGCACATTTCTGTACCAGCTGGAAGTTCGCAAACACCAGTAACATCAGTTGTTCTGAAGTAGAACTGTGGTCTGTAGTTGTTGAAGAATGGAGTATGACGTCCACCTTCGTCCTTTGTTAATACGTAAACCTGAGCTGTAAACTTGTGGTGTGGTGTGATTGAACCTGGCTTGCAGAGAACCTGTCCTCTCTGGATCTCGTCTCTCTGAACACCTCTAAGAAGTGCACCAATGTTATCACCTGGCTGAGCCTCATCAAGAAGCTTTCTGAACATCTCGATACCAGTTACAACTACCTTACGGATATCTTCGTGGATACCAACGATTTCAACTTCCTCATTAACGTGGAGAACACCTCTCTCTACTCTACCAGTAGCAACAGTACCACGTCCTGTGATAGAGAATACGTCCTCTACAGGCATAAGGAATGGCTTATCTGTATCTCTTTCTGGATCTGGAACATACTCATCAATAGTATGCATAAGCTCAAGGATCTTATCACCCCATTCGCTGTTAGGATCTTCAAGAGCCTTAAGAGCTGAACCCTGGATGATTGGAGTATCATCTCCTGGGAATCCGTACTCGTTAAGAAGTTCTCTGATTTCCATATCTACTAATTCAAGAAGTTCTGGATCATCAACCATATCACACTTGTTCATGAATACAACGATGTAAGGAACACCAACCTGACGAGCAAGAAGGATATGCTCTCTTGTCTGAGCCATAACACCATCAG
>OGDU01002307.1_pt1 | contig 12518 bp, 10 predicted proteins | sample 1570371 | NCBI WGS metagenome assembly OGDU01 (sample SAMEA2581977, study PRJEB24529) | metagenome | biome: Human gut stool | place: China | collected 2011
TTCTGGATTCCTTTGATCGTACCTGCCATACTTGCCTGAAATGCCATAAACGAATTTAAAATACCGACAAAATCACCTCTCCACTCCACCTCAGGATGAACATCAAAATTTCCTTCTGAAAAGAGCTTCATGGAGCGGTCAATATCATCTACATAGGTTCCCAGTATACGAATTGATTTCCGCATACTGTGTGCCAGTTTTCCGATCTCATCATCGGAATGATATTCCAGCGTACTGTGCAGATTCCCTTCTGTTAATTCCATTGCAACGTCCTCAATCGCATGTAATGGCTCCAGAATTGTTTCAAGTACTCTCTTACTTGTTTTCCGCGTCAAAGTAAATGCAAAAACCAGGCAGACAATAATCACAACAAATCCTGCAACCGTACAGACTACCATATTTCTGACTGTCTCGCTACTTGCCTCATCTGTCAGTTCATCTAATTTTATCGCAATTTCTACTACTTTATTTAAAGCCGGGGTACAATTATTAAGAATTGCATCTGTGGCATTCTCATCGTTTCCGTTTTTTATTTCTTCTATAATGGAATAACCAATTTCTCCCCAGTCAGAAAGAGCCGTTGCATATTCCTCGTAATTTTCATCGGAAAGGACTTCTGTTTTCTTTAAAATCTGCAGTTCAGAATCAACTTCTGAAAGCAGTCTTTTTACTGTTTGTTCATAGTTATCGTAAGAGGAGGTATCCTCATTTAATGCCATCTCTCTGATATTTCTTGCTGCAGCATTAACGTTAATCCTGCAGATTTTTACTGCCTGGTCTGCTACATTAACATTCTCAACATAATGCATCATATTGGCAAACAATATACCTATAATTACAACAGAAAGCAGACCAGAGATCAACATCATTGTAATGACTTTTCTATATCCGTAGTCTATCCTTTCCTTTAAATGCATGTTTTCCAATTTCTTCTTCATCATACTCTCTTGTGACATCATGGGATTATTATTCCTTTCGCTTATTTTTAGTATATCCTTAGTACTAATACACTAATATATCAACTTCTTTTTAAAAGTCAATACACGTCATTTATTTTATTTTTATTTTACATCTGACCGTTTCGGCAATCTGTCCAAAAACTCACATCGGATTCTCAAGATATTCCGCGAGCACCTGGTACAGTCTCTGCGGCTCCACCGGCTTTGCAAGATAGTCGTTCATTCCGGCTTCCTTACAGGCATCCATATCCTCGCGTGCATCTTTTGCACTCATCGCAATAATCGGAATCATCTACGCATCCTTGTGCGACACCCGTCGGATCTGCCTTGCCGCCTCAAAGCCGTCCATCTTCGGCATCACAATATCCATCAGGATCGCATCGAAATAATGCGCTTCCTTCTCCATAAAAAGACGCACCCCGATTCCCGCCGGACATGCGTCTCTTATTGTATCTTTATGTATGCCTTCGTTTCGATATGACATATATGCCTTCGCTTCGGTATGCCTTAGCTTGTCATCTCTGTGCCGTCATAACGTGCCAGATCCATGATCTTCTGAAGCTCCGCTCCCTCAACCGGCGCCTCGCCCAGACTCTCATGCCTGCCATCCGGCAGGATCTGTCCCAATGCGCGCACTTCCTTCTCCGCCGTCATCTCAATCGTGTAGTAACCCGCTTTCTTCGTCTGCGGATTAAACGTAATATAGATACGATAGCAAAGCGGGGCTGCCAGTGCTTTCTCCGGCAGATCCACGCGGATCAGTGTCAGATCCTCCGCAATGTCAAGCGCCATGACCGAGTAGTCTGCCTCTGTGTACGGATAGAGCTTCGGCTCCTTATACGTCTCGGCAAAAATCTGGTTCACGAACGCCTCGCGCTCCTCACAGAGCTTCTGGACAAACGTCTCTCCCTCTGCATACAGGCGCTTCGGCAGAACTCCAAACTCCACCTGCTTTTTCACAAACACGTTAAACTGCTGCGGTGTCATCTTCACCTGCCGCATCTGTGCCGCCTTCTGATCTGCCTCATGCAGCTTCCGTACAAGTTCGGTCTTTAATACAAGGTTATCCGAGAACGGATTGATGACCAGCCCGGTCAGCTCCAGTTCCGGCTTCACGACGATGTTGTTGCACGCCGGGAACGGCATGAAAAGAAGTGCCTGGCTCTTCGGCTCCTCCGGCATCTGCTCCTTGGAAGTATATGCCACAAAAAACTGCTCGCCCTTGTTGTTCTTGAGGAAACACGGGGTCGGCTGATCCGGCGCCTTAAGCATTGCCGGCACATACAGCTTGGTCGGACGAAGCAGGTTTAACACCGTGGTAAGGTTCTCCTTGGTGCGCTCCGCCGCATACTGCTTAATCGCTTCCTCTAATCTATCGTTGGTAATCTCCATTGTCATTTTCTCGTCCATCTTATAAGTATCCTTTCCTATGCTCCGATGTCGCTAAAATGAATTATATCATATCTTTCCCATAAAATGAACTGTTTTCTAATCCACAACAAAGACTGAGATATCCTGTGTCAGACGCTGTGCCGTCTGATCGCATCTGCCAACTTCATCTGTGACCGTATCCGCCTCGGATTTGACTTCCACGGTCTTCTGTGCAATATCGGTCGTTCCCTTTGCACCTTCGTTGGTTGCCGTTGCAATTCCCTCCATCGCATCCAGCACTCCATCGATTGATGCCAGCAGTTCCTCCGATGTCGCGCTGAAATCGCTGATCAGTGCATCAATCTTTCCTGCATCCTGGTTGTATGCATCAGCCACCGCATCGAACATGTCATAGCTTGCCACGACATCATTTCCCACAAATGCAAGCAGCTGCTCCGCATCGGAAGAAAGCTGTGCGACAGAAGTCGTAACTTCCTCCGTCACCTTCTGTATCTGGGTAACAGTCTGCTTGGACTGATCTGCAAGTCCGCCAATTTCTGTTGCCACAACGGCAAATCCTTTGCCTGCCTCCCCGGCACGTGCTGCTTCAATCGAAGCATTTAACGCAAGCAGGTTTGTCTGGTTTGTAATCTCCATGATCGCCGATGATAACACTTCGATCTGCTGAACTACCTTTGCAGCCTCAAGTGCCTTTGTAAGGCTCTCCCGTATCTCATTGTGGATCCGGCTCGCATGCTCACGCTGTTCTCTGGTATCGTTCTGTGCCTTTGATGCCCGCTCGTGTATATCTGCTGCCTGCTGTGCCCCATCCTGCGAACGATTTGCAATATTTTTTGCTGCCTCTTCAATCTCAAGAGACATGCTCTTAATCGTATCCGAGGATGCCGCGGTCTCCTCCATGCTTGCAGCAAGTTCCTCTGTCGTTGCGGAAACGTCCTCGATATTGCCGTTCAGCGTAATCACATTCGTCTTGACCGTATCGACGACCTCCCCGATTACATAACTCTCATTTTTCACTTCTCTGATAAGATCTCTGATCTGGCACTTCATATTCTCAAGGCGCTCGCCGAGAATACCAAAGTCGTCCCTGCGGTTCTCAAGCTGTACCGGCAGCGGCTGCGAAAAATCACCCTTTGTAATATAACCGATGTACGTGAGTGCAACCTGAAATGATTTGCTCAGTGAAAACGCCATATAAAGACAGACCGCCATAACAATCACAACCAGAAAACTTCCCATTCCGATAATCGCAAGCAGTGCACTTTTTACATTCTCCTTCATTGCCTGTGTCTCTTTGGCAACAGTCTCATCAATATAATCGATATAATTGCCCGTTCCAACAACCCATCCAAACGGCTCAAATGCCCTGCTGTAGGAGCGCTTCGGAGAGGACTCCGTCTCCCCTTCCTTCGGGAATACATAATCTGTATAACCGCCGTCCGGCTCCTGTCCGACACGTATAATCTCTTTTACCATCTGGTAACCGTCCGCATCCTTTGTCTCCATACGGTTTGTTCCCTCGGTCTCGCTTCCGAGCAGAACAACATTGTCTCCGTCATAGGTATCCGCCCAGAAATAACCACCGTCTCCATACCGGAGTTCCCTTAAAAGATCCGCTCCGCGCGTTTCGGCCTCCTCATAGGAATAGTCGCCGTTTTCATAGCCCGCATACACCGCATCCAGCATGGAAATTGCATTATCCACCTGATTCTTGATATTCTCATCATAATCCTCTTCAATACTTGTACGGAGAACGCTCTCTGATCCCTTCTCCATAACCAGCATCCGGTTCACTGCCAGAACTCCGATCGCCAGTGTTCCAATCAGCGTAATCAGCGCAAGAATAATCATCTTCCAACGCACGCTCACATTTTTCATACCCATCCGACTCCTTCCTGATAGTTATTTCTTTTATTATCCTACTTTTTCATTTTTTTGTCTATAGATGTTAATTATTTTGCAATCTTTCCCCGTTTTTTGTAAATATTGCACATATATCACTTACAAATAACGCGATAACACTTACGGAACCGGATGATTCTTACATATGAGTACCGTAGAAAATCCTGTGTTCTTCTGGAACAGACTGATTCCCACGTCCTCTGGCTGACAGCAGATGTCTTCCACATGCCAGCACCCCTGCCTCTTCCATTACGAAGAAGCAGGGGTGCGCTTTTTGTTTCTATATGTTTTTTAAAACAGTACCTGTTACACCGTTTTTTTATCTTCTGCAACTTTGAATTTGCTGATCATTTCACGCAGACTTTCCGCCTCACTGCTCATCTCCTGGCTGGCAGCCGCGCATTCCTCTGATGTTGCAGAATTTGTCTGTACGACATCATTGATCTGCTCAATTCCCTCATTAATCTGCTTAATTTCTGTCGTCTGTGTCTCCAACGTCTCTGCAATATTTGTAACTTCGGTCGTAATTACTTTGGAGTTCTCAGCAACCTCTTCTAATTGTGCTGCAGTCTGTCCCGCAATCACCATTCCCTTTTCCACAGCTTTCACAGAGGTTTCAATCAGAGTCGCAGATTCCTTTGCCGCCTGGGCGCTCTGATCTGCCAATACGTTTACCTGATTTGCCACAACTGCAAATCCCTTTCCAGCCTCTCCCGCTCTTGCAGCCTCAATGGAAGCATTCAGTGCCAGCAGATTTGTCTGGGATGCAATTTCGTTGATTGTCGTGATAATCTTATCAATCTCCTTTGATGCCTCGCTGATCTCATGCATGGAATCAACCATTTCATGCATCTTGCCATTACTTTCTGAAATGGCATTTCCAAGTTCATCCACTTTTACACTGATTTCTTTGGCAGACTGTGAATTTTTTTCCACCTGTTCTGAAACACCTGTAACAGTTGCGGTAAGCTCCTCTACTACCGCAGCCTGATTTGTAGCTCCATCTGCAAGATCATTGGAACTTGATGCCACCTGGTCTGCTGCACTTGAAACCTCACTCGAAACATTTTTAATTCCTTTGATCGTTTCTGCCATACTCTTCTCAAATGACATGAAAGAATTTAAAATACCGACAAAATCTCCCTTCCACTCTACTTCCGGCTGAACATCAAAATTTCCTTCTGAGAACAGTTTCATTGCACGATCAATATCATCTACATAAGTTCCCAAAATACGAATTGATTTGCGCATACTGTGCGCCAGTCTTCCAATCTCATCCTCCGAATGATATTCCAGCGTACTGTGTAAATTTCCTTCTGTCAGTTCCTTTGCAACGTCTTCCACTGCACGTAACGGATCCAGAATTGTTTCAAGTACCTTTTTACTTGTTACCTTAGCCAGTGTGCATGCATAAACCAGACAGATAATAATACACACAATTCCTGCAACAGCAAAAATAATTGTAGTTCTTGCAGACTGCTCACTTACTTCATCTGTGATCTCATCTAATCTTATGGCAATTTCCACAAGTTTATTTAATGCAGGTGTACAACTATTAAAAATTTCATCAATCGCTTTCTCTTTTTCGCCATTTTTAATTTCTTCTATAATCGAATAACCAATGTTTCCCCAATCAGAAAGAGCAGATGCATACTCATTATATTCCTCATCCGGTAAGACTTTGGTTTTCTTTAATATTTCCAGCTGCGAATCCACTTCTGTAAGCTGCTTTTTTACAGTCTGCTCATAACTGTCATAAGCAGATGTATCATTATTTAATGCCATTTCCCTGATATTTCTCGCTGACGCATTCACATTGATCCTGCAGATTTTTACCGCCTGATCCGCAGCATTGACATCATCTATATAATGTAACATATTAGCAAATAACACACCTATGACCACGATAGAAAACAGCCCCGAAATCAACATCATAATAATGACTTTTCTGTAGCCATAGTTTATCCTTTCCTTCAAACGCATATTTTCCAATTTGTTTTTCATTGTACTCTTTTGTGACAACATAGATTGTTATTTCCTTTCTCTTTGAATTTTTTGAATTTTTACTCTTATATACCAAAATCCATTTTCAAAGTCAATAAGGTTTCGGTTTAAATTTTATATTCTATTTTTCACATAATATTCAGTACTCCCATCCCCAAAAAATTCAGCACTTTTACCAAAAAAGGAAACCACCACACCCCGGCTCCCGGTTTGTGATGGTTTCCTATTATATTATTCTGTCCATTTCTTAAATTCTTCATCCGTACATTTCACATAATGTGTCCCGGACACCAGATGATCCGTTCCTTTATTGTAATCAATGCCGGAAGTCTTGTAATCGTAGCTCAATGCCACACGATTCTTTTCCACGACCGGATTCGGTGCAGGTATCGCAGAAAGAAGGCTCTTCGTATATGGGTGGATTGGATTCTCAAAGATTTCCTCCGTTGTTCCGGTCTCTAAAAGATGTCCCAGATGAAGTACCCCGATGCGATCCGAAATATATTTGACCATGGAAAGGTCATGTGCGATAAACAGATAAGCAGTTCCGGTCTCCTGCTGGATATCCTTCATCAGGTTTACAACCTGTGCCTGAATGGAAACGTCCAGCGCAGAGATACACTCATCTGCAATGATCAGTTTCGGGTTCATGATCAGCGCTCTCGCAATTCCGACACGCTGTCTCTGTCCACCGGAAAACTGATGCGGATAACGGCCCGCATGCTCCGGCGCAAGTCCAACCTTTGCCAGAATATTTTTGATCTTTTCCTCACGCTCCGCGCGTGTCTTGTACATGTGATGGATATCTAAGCCCTCGCCAATGATGTCGCGCACTTTTTTTCTTGGATTTAAAGATGCCATCGGGTCCTGGAAGATCATCTGCATCTGTGTGCGCAGTGCCTGGCTGTTTGCCTTATTGATCTTTCCGCTGATGTCCATTCCATTGAAATTGATCTCGCCGGCAGTCGGATCATATAGTCTTATGATGCTTCTTCCGATCGTTGATTTTCCGGAACCGGATTCGCCGACCAGACCATATGTCTCACCCGGATAGATCTGGAAACTTACGTTTTCTACCGCATGCACGGTATATGTATTACTTACCTTAAAATATTGTTTCAAGCCTTTCACGGTAAGAAGAGGCTTACTGTTTTCATTCACCGTCATCGATCTTAGCCTCCTTCTTCATTCGCGCAATACGCTCTTTTAATTCAAGCGGCATCTCTGCCTTCGGTGCCCGCGGATCTAACAGCCAGGTTGCCGCATAATGCGTATCTGTGATCTGGAACATTGGCGGCTCAGCCTTGTCATCGATCTCAAGCGCAAACTGGTTACGCGGTGCAAACGCATCGCCCGGTTTCTCGTTTAACAGGTTTGGCGGCGAACCAGGGATCGTGTAAAGCCTCTCGTCCGCGGTATCAAGATCAGGCATTGCGGAGAGCAGTCCCCATGTATACGGATGCTTCGGATCATAGAATATCTCATTGATCGTACCTTTCTCGACGATTTTTCCGGCATACATGACATTGACGTAATCTGCAACTTTGGCAACCACGCCGAGGTCATGTGTGATGTAAATAACGGAAATGCCTCTCTCTTTCTGTACTCTGCGGATCAGCTCGATGATCTTTGCCTGAATCGTAACATCCAGTGCAGTCGTCGGCTCATCACAGATCAGAAGATCCGGGTTACAGGCAAGCGCGATGGCAATGACCACACGCTGTCTCATACCACCGGAGAGCTGATGCGGATAGTTTTTCATACGTTTTTCCGCATCCTCGATGCCAACCTCTTTTAACAGTTCTACTGCCTTATCCCAGGCTTCTTTCTTCGGTGTCTTAAAATGCCAGATCATACCTTCCATGATCTGTTTTCCGATCGTCATGGTCGGATCAAGACTCGTCATCGGATCCTGGAATACCATAGCAATTCTTTTTCCATTGATATGTCGTCTGATCCACTTTTTATCTTTTGTTAAAATGTCTACCGTCTGCGGTGTTCCATCCGCATGATGATAGGAAAATTCTATAGTACCGCCCGTTACTTTCGCATTGGATGCCAAAATACCCATGGCAGCTTTCATTGTTACGGATTTACCGGAGCCGGACTCACCAACGATCGCAACTGTCTCGCCCTTCATCAGGTCAATATTGACTCCACGGATGGCGTGCACGCTTCCTGCAGTCGTCTGAAACGTAATATCCAGGTCCCGTATTTTTAAAATCTGTTCTTTTGTCTCTGACATATACGAATCCCCTTTCTTACATTTCTTTCAGCTTCGGATCTAATGCTTCACGTAAACCATCTGCTACAAGGTTAAAGCTTAACATCAGAAGCGCCATTACAACGATCGGCGGAATGATCTGGTACGGATGTGTGGTAAAACTGTTAAATCCTTCGGAGATCAGTGAACCAAGTGAACACTGTGGCACCGGAATACCAAGACCTACGAAACTTAAGAATGCCTCGGTAAAGATCGCTGTCGGGATGGAGAACATTACCTGTGTAATGATCGGTCCAATGATATTTGGCAGAACTTCTTTAAAAATAATAAAGAAATTTCCTGCTCCAAGTGTCCGTGATGCAAGTACAAATTCCTGCTCTTTTAATTTCAGCATCTCAGCTCTTGCAATACGGCTCATGCCGACCCACTCCGTCAACATCAATGCAAAAATAATGGTAAGCATACCCGGCTGCAGTACCAGTAACAAAAGTGTTACGATTACAAGACGCGGAATACCGTTCGCGACCTCCAGAAACCGCTGCATGAACATATCGACTTTCCCGCCAAAATATCCGGAGATCAGTCCATAGCTCATACCGATCACCATATCGATGATAGCGGCTGCTACGGCGATAATCAGGGAAACGCGTGCACCTGACCAGGTACGTGTCCAGATATCACGTCCGAAGTTATCACTTCCGAACCAGTAGTAAAGATCATCCAGACCTTTTTCTTCATAGTAATTGATCTTTTTGGTTCCGGTCGTTGTTTTCATGCCTTCACTACCATCGAAGATACCAAGTTTTTCAAGACCTTTTACCCTCGGTGCAAAGTTCTTCTGTGTCAGTGACTGTTCGGAGTAACTGAAATCATTCATCCCCGGACCAATAATTGCAAATACCGTAATGATAATGATCAGGATCAGACCGATCACTGCACTGATTTTTTTGAAATAGCGGATCAATACGTCTTTCCAGAAACTCTGTGCTGCAAAGTTATCATCTAACGCAAGTTCGCCATCCGTATGTTTAAATTTAAAATCTGCCTCGACCGGTATGTAGCCGGCAGCATCATTTCCCACATTCATGGTATTTTCCTGTGACACCATATCAGTCTCCTTTCTTTGCCAGACGAATTCTCGGGTCAATGATTCCGTAAAGGATATCTACCACAAGCATGATGGCAATGTACATTGCAGAATAAATAAAGCTTAATGCGATAACCACGTTGTAGTCGTTCGACTGAATGGCATTTACCAGAAGACTTCCGACACCCGGTATTGCAAATATTTTTTCAACAACCAGAGAACCGGTCATCAGATCGACAATCAGCGGTGCAAGCACGGTGATGATCGGGATCAGTGCATTTCGCAGTGCATGTTTAAAAATCAGCGCTGAACCCGAAATTCCTTTGCTCTCCGCAAGCAGCATATAATCGCTGCCGAGTACCTCAAGCATTTCACTTCGTGTAAAACGTGCAATCGACGCCATCGTAAACATCGAAAGTGAGATACTAGGCAGCACGCTTGATCCGAAAATATCGCTCTCCGAAAACAGCATCGGGAACCACCCTAATTTAAATCCGAAGTTATAGCTGAGTGCCAGCGCGAACACATACGACGGTACCGACACACCGATAACTGAAATGATCGTCGCTAACGAATCCCATATCGTGTCATGTTTTAATGCCGCGAGAAGTCCAAGCAAAAGCCCGACCACGGCACCAATCAACACCGCATATCCTCCGATACTGATGGAGATCGGAAGTCTTGTCTTTATCAACTGGGAAATTGGTGTATTCTTTGAGATATTGTAACTTACGCCGAGATCTCCCTTTAACATATTGCCTACATATTTCACAAACTGTACCGGCAACGGCTGATCCAGTCCATATTTCGTATACAGCGCTGCTCTCTGGTCTGCATTTAACTTCTCATCGTTGAATGGAGAACCCGGCATCAGCTGCATCAAAATAAACAGAACGAGCAAAATTGCAAGCAGCGTAAACAGAGACGTTACGATTCTCTTAAGTGCATATTTTTTCACGTTCTAATCCTCCTTGTTTTCCGAAGGAAAATGCGACTGCCTTTGCAGGAGCAGAGGATTTTCCTCCTTGTTTTTCCGTTCACGACATAGGAAATTCCTGCCTCATTTCCTATAGCGTCAACAATATGATGAAATTGCCGCACCAAAGTTTTGCACTTTAGTGCGGCTATATTCATTTTCCTGCAAAACAGGATATTTACTGTTTCAACACTTTTTTATTCGGTCTTTACAGCATCTTTGTATACACGGTTGATAGCTACCGGATGATACTCAACGCCCGTTACTTTAGAAGAAAGCATCTCTGCGTTGCACTGTGTGTAAAGCGGATAAATAACTGCCTCATCCATAACAATCTTCTCAGCATCGTAGAGTCTTGCCCAGCGCCCCTCTGCATCTGTGCAAAGATCACCGGTTGTACACTCATCAATGATTGCATCGTAATCTGCGTTGCTCCACAGACCGTAGTTGTTAGAGTTATCTGTTACCCACATTCCAAGATATGTCATAGGATCTGCGTAGTCCGGTCCCCAACGTGTTAAACCTAACTGGAAGTTACCGTTCTGCATGTCTTCCACACGCTGTTTCTTCGGCTCAACAACCAGGTTTACGGTCAGTCCCGGAAGAGCTGTCTCCCACTGCTCTTTTAATACCTGCGCTACTTTCTGAGGTGCGTCATCTGCATCTACTACCATGTCTAAAGTGATCTCAGATTCACCAAGTTCCTCTAAACCTTTTGCCCAGTAATCTGCTGCTTTTTCTGTATCATATACACATACATCAGAGAATTTCGTCTGATCTTCGGAGAAGTCAGATCCATCCGGTCCTGCTGCAAACTGCATCGGAACTGCTGTGCATGTAGAAGCAGAACCATCTTTTAATACATCTGCTGTGATGGCATCACGGTCGATTGCCATTGTCATTGCAAGACGGATATTTAAGTTTGCGAGTTCAGGAACAGAATTCATATTCGGGCTGACATACCATAAGTAACCGGCACCAACGGTTGTGAATTCAGGATCATCTTTTACCTGATCAACCTGCTCACCGTTTACTAATGTTGTATCAAGCGCTCCTGTCTGGTAGCTCATTAATGCCTGCTGTGAATCCTGGATTACCTGATAACTTAATCCGGAAAGTTTTACTCTGTCGGTATCATAGTAGTCTGCATTTTTTGTTAAATGGAATGCAGTTGCTGCCGGCTGATAAGAATCCAGCACAAATGCACCGTTTGATAATACTGTCTCAGGACTTGTTGCAAATGTATCTCCACAGGAAGTAAAGAACTCCTCATTTACCGGATAGAAAGTCGGGAAATACATCAGAGAAGTGAAATAGCTGACTGGTACATTCAGTTCAACCTGAAGTGTATTGTCGTCTACTGCTGTCACACCAAGTTCACTCTTGTCTTTCTCACCTGCGATGATCTCTGCTGCATTTTTAATCTGACCGATATCGCTTAACATATATGCATACTCTGATGCGACATCTGGATCAACAGCTCTCTGCCATCCGAATACGAAATCTGCTGCGGTAACCGGTGTGCCGTTGCTCCATTTTGCATCGGTACGAAGATGGAATGTATAAGTTAAACCATCGTCTGATAAATCATAGCTTTCTGCGATTGCCGGAACTGCCTGTCCGTCTGCATCCATCTGCATCAGACCGTCGGTGTAATCAGCGATTACCTCAAAGGATGTTCCGTCGGTAGCCTGCTGCGGATCGAGTGACTCGACCGGAGTTTCAAGCATAACATTCATGTCTGATGCGCTTGCTGCGGCATCTGTTCCTGCAGCATCACCTGCTGCACTGCCTGTCTCTGTGCCTGCGGTTGTTCCCTGTGTTGCAGAAGAACTGTTCCCGCCACAGCCTGCAAGACCAAGCATCATTGTTCCGGCCATCAAAATAGCCAAAACTGCTTTGGTTTTTTTCATAATAGTAATCCTCCTTGTTTTGCGGAGCAAAATGCGACTGCCTTTGCAGGAGCAGAGGATT
>OGDU01002311.1_pt1 | contig 12505 bp, 7 predicted proteins | sample 1570371 | NCBI WGS metagenome assembly OGDU01 (sample SAMEA2581977, study PRJEB24529) | metagenome | biome: Human gut stool | place: China | collected 2011
CTTCTTTAATAATGCCGCATCTGCCAAGCATTGTTGCGTGGGCAATGCTGCCCTCGATGTCTTCTTTATACATTCTGCTGTCGAATGAAATCGAGCTGTTAAAATCGTTAGTGGTTTTTGAAAGCTCCTTTTTGAAGCGTCCTTTCCAAAGCTGCATTATTATTTTCTCCTTACATATAGATTGTATGGGCAAATCGACTGCCATACAGTAGCGGCAATCAGTGATTGCCAATCGAAACGATTGTACAATCGTTTCGACTTAATTCAATTCATCTGCTTATTGTTATGCAATTATATATTCACATCTGTTCGTTTTGGTTTTACGACCAAAACGATTGGCGTTCGCTGAACGCCGCTACAATTGAGAAACGGCTTTTTTGCACCAAAATATAGGGATTAAACGCATAAAATCGCATAAAAATAAAAAGGTGTAATAAACACTTATCGGGGCAGAGAAATTCCCTGCCCCCGATTATGTATGCAAATCAAAGATTTAATTATTTGATAAGGCCTTTCTTTGCACGAACCTTGATTGGAAGACCAAAGAGGTTGATGAAGCCTGCACTGTCGTTCTGGTCATAAACCTGATCTTCGTCAAAAGTAGCAATTTCCTCGTCATAGAGTGAATACGGGCTTGTTACGCCTGCATCAATGATGTTGCCCTTATAGAGTTTAAGTTTTACATCACCTGTTACATACTCCTGAGTGCTGTCAACGAAAGCTGAGAGAGCCTCACGGAGAGGTGTGTACCACTTGCCGTCATAAACGAGCTCTGCAAAAGCATTTGCAACATTCTGCTTGTAGTGGAGTGTGTCCTTGTCAAGGCAGATTTCCTCAAGCTTTGCATGAGCAGCATAGAGGATTGTACCGCCGGGAGTTTCATAAACGCCACGAGCCTTCATACCAACAAGACGGTTCTCAACGATATCTGTGATACCGACGCCGTTTCTGCCGCCGATTTTGTTGAGTTCCTTAATGAGTTCAACGCTGTCGATAGCCTCGCCGTTAAGCTTTGTGGGAACACCCTTTTCAAATGTAAGAGTTACATATTCTGCCTTATCGGGAGCCTGCTCAGGTGAAACACCGAGTTCAAGGAAGCCTTCCTTATTGTACATCGGCTCATTTGCAGGATTCTCAAGGTCAAGACCTTCGTGGCTCAAGTGCCAGAGATTCTTATCCTTTGAGTAGTTTGTTTCACGGTTAATCTTGAGCGGAATATTGTGCTTTTCAGCATATTCAATCTCATCTTCACGGCTCTTGAATTCCCATGTTCTCCAAGGAGCGATAATCTTCATGTCAGGAGCGTAAGCCTTGATAGCAAGTTCAAAACGAACCTGATCGTTACCCTTGCCTGTACAGCCGTGGCAAATTGCGTCAGCACCTTCGGCTTTTGCAATTTCAACGAGTCTTTTTGCAATGATAGGACGGGCAAAAGATGTGCCGAGGAGGTACTTGCCCTCGTAAACAGCACCTGCTTTTACTGTTGGAATGATATATTCGTCAACAAATTCCTTGTTGAGGTCTTCAATGTAAAGTTTTGATGCGCCTGTTTTGATAGCCTTTTCTTCAAGACCGTCAAGCTCTGTACCCTGACCAACATCACCCGAAACAGCGATAACTTCGCAGTTGTCGTAGTTTTCTTTAAGCCACGGAATGATGATTGAAGTATCAAGACCGCCTGAATATGCAAGAACTACCTTTTTAATCTTATTGTCAGCCATTTTTGATTCCTCCGGAATTTGGAAACACTTTATGTCGGTGTTTCCTTTAATTAATTTTTATTACTCTTACATTATACACTCTGTTTTCAAAAAATCAAGTGTTTTTTGAATAAATATTCAATGTTTTTTCAAATTTGCATTTTGGGGTACAAATTGACCGAAATCTGCTTTGTTTTCGCTGTATTATCGGTGTTTTTGGCGGTTGATATGTCACATTCTCCCCTGAATTTCTGAAAAATGTATATATGCACAAAAAATCTCTTTATGCATATTCATGCATACATATACACCCATTTTGCATATTGTTCATTTTGTGAAAACCGCTGAAATCACTTCAAAAACCTGTTGACACCGTATGTGATACCATATATAATATTATTCGGAAATACGAAAACAGGCATTAAGACAAATTGTTGAAGGTGAGGCGAAAGATGATGAAAACACTTAACGATTATCTTGCAATGTCATATCGTATGGAAATTGTCGAGGACAGGAACGAGGGCGGTTTTGTTGTATCATTTCCCGAGCTTCCGGGTTGCATAGCCTGCGGTGATACGATTGAATCGGCTGTTGCAAATGCAGAGAATGCTAAAAAAGCCTGGTTTGAAGCCGCCTTTGAAAGCGGAGTTGTAATTCACGAACCCGACAGCCTTGAAGAATATTCGGGACAATTCAAGCTGAGAATCCCGAAAAGTCTGCACCGCTCACTTGCCGAACATTCAAAAAAAGAGGGCATAAGTATGAATCAATACTGTGTCTATCTTCTGGCAAAAAATGACGCAGTCTATTCAAAATAGAATTTTGAAAGCATATTATATAAAACACAATTGTTGAAAGGAAGATTTATATGTCAGCATTCAAAGAGATAAATCCGAAAGAGATTGTTGAAAGTCCGTTTAAGCTTATCGGTGACGACTGGGCGCTTGTTACGGCAGGCGACAGGGAAAAATTCAACACAATGACGATAAGCTGGGGCGGTGTAGGCATTATGTGGGGTAAGCCCGTTGTATTCACCTTTATTCGTCCGCAGAGATATACATTTGCGTTTATGGAGAACGGCGACCGCTATACAATGAGCTTTTTTGATGAAAAGTACAGAGATGCCCTCAAATTCTGCGGTTCAAAGAGCGGCAAGGATTATGACAAGGTAAAGGAAACAGGTCTTACTCCTGCGTTCACGGAAAACGGCTCTGTATATTTTGAAGAGGCAAAGCTTGTTCTTGAATGCAAAAAAATGTACGCTCAAAGTCTTAATGCCGAAAGCATTGCCGACCGTGAAAGCGTTGACAAGTGGTATGACAACGACTTCCATAAAATGTACATCAGCGAAATTACAAAGGTTCTTGTAAAAGTATAATCGGTAATTTTAAATTCATCATGACAAAATGGCAGACAATCACACGGTTGTCTGCCATTTTCTATTTAAAAAACTGTACAAAAAAATGCCCCTCACATTTTGTGAGGGGCATTCCTTACTATATCGACTAAACGGAACGATATGTCAATTGCTTTAAAACTTATTAAAAGTTGCTGATGAGTTTTACAACAAACTTCTGAATAGTAGTAGCATCCTTAACTGTGATTGTGCTGTCATGGTCAACATCGGCAGCAGTAAACTGGTCGTTTGTGAATGCAACGAGCTGAACAACATACTTCTGAACTTCGGTTGCATCAAAAACTGTGATATCGCCGTCCATGTTAACATCACCAAGGGTTACATCGCCGACAAATACCGTTGATGCGTTTACTGATACTTTTTCAAAGCCTGCAATGCCTGTTACATCGCAAACCTTGCTGTTATTTACAACAGATGCCTGATTAAGCTTGTTGTCCTTTACATAACCTAATGTAAGGTACTGTGTGTCAAGATATACGCTTGCAGTACCTGAACCGATAACCTCAAATGTGAGTGAGATAAATGTATCTCCGTTGTACTGAGTAGGTACCTGTGGGTTAGTAAATATACCCTTAATTACATTGCTGTAAGCATTGTGAATAAGGTTTGACTGTGAAGGCATGATTGTCTGCTTGCCGTCTGCCTTGTTATCAGCCATGTTGAATTTGAGCTTGCTTGAATCATACTTAACAGCCCACTGTCCGTCAACAACGCCCATGTTTGAGTTGAGCTTGTAGAGAACAGTTACCTTCTTGCCGTCAGTGCTTACTGTCTTTGATGCAGAACCAAAGTAATTTGAAGTAGCGTTTACTGTGAGCTTCTGAGCAGGAGCAGTAGTCGGCTCTGTAGCTGTTGTAGGCTGTGTAGGTGCAGTCGGCTGAGTAGCTGTTGTTGGCTGAGTTGAAGTAGTAGGCTGTGTCGGAAGTGTAGGAGATGTAGGAACAACTCCGCTTTCAATGTTGCCGTTCTTCATAGCATATGAATATGTGCCGTTTACACCGTTTCTTGTTGCGTCAATCTTGATTGTGCTTGTTCCCTTGAGAGCTGATGTTGCAACTGTGAATGCACCTGTTACATCGTCTGCAGTAGCAGTATATGTCTTACCGTCAACTGTAACAGTTACCTTTGCAGCGCTGGCTGTAACACCTGATACAACGCTCTTGCCTGCAACTGCATATGTGAGTGTTGCAGGAGCAAGTACAAGTGCCTTCTGAGCTGACTTGAGGTCTGCAATCATAGCATTCATATCTTCAGCTGTTGTAGCGTCTTCGCCTGCTTTAATCATAGCCTCAGCTGACTTGAGAACCTTCTGAGCATTTGCCCAGCTCTCTGCTGTGTAGTCTGATGCTGTCATAGCAAGAATCTTTCTTGCTTCTTTCTTGAGTGATTCATAAGGTGAAACAACGATTGGCTTTGATGTAAGCTTGTATGTTGTACAACCTTCGTTTGTAATTTCGATTGTAGCGCCGTCTCTAACGCCTGTGATATCTGCTGTCTGACCTGAACCGCTGCTGAGAATAATGCTTACTTCGTCAACATTATCGAACTTAACAACATAGTTGCCGTCAGAATCTTTTTCTGTAAGAGCAACGCCCGGCCATGCGCCTGTGAGCTTCTGTGTATCATTCCAAGCATAGATTTTGTAGCTTGCAGATGGGCTGTAAGGCTTGATTGTTACGGAAACAGAACCCTCTGCAGGCTCTGGCTCGCCGCCGCCTCCCTGCTGATTACCGTTGGTTACTGTCTTAACCGATGTGTAGTTGCCGTTCTGAATTTCGAGAACAGCACCGTCATAAAGACCTGTGATATCGCCTGACTGTGTGCCGCTGCCGTTGTTGAGAACAACGCTGAATGACTTGTCGGCTGAAACAGGAAGTGTGAGTTCATATGTGTTTGCCTGACCTGAAACGGCTGCTGCCTTTTGACCCGGCCATGCACCGTTGAGTGCTGTGCTTGCACCTGTCCAAGCGTAAACATTCGGAGCGCCTGCTGTGCTCTTGATTGTAAGCTTTGATGTCTGACTTGCTGTCGGACCGGGAACAGTTGTGCTCTGTGTCGGGCTGGTTGTAGGTTTTTCGTCGTTTTCGCCGAGCTTGAGGAATGTGAATTTAGCCTCTGAGCTTGCCTTGTCGTTTGTAGCCTCAACAGTTACTTCGATTGTATCGTTCTTGTAAGCTGTCTGACCGATTGTGAATGTGTCGCCGTCCTTAACAACAAACTTGTTACCGCCGTCAACAGAAACCTTTGCGCTGTCGCATTCCTTAAGAGAAACAGTAACCTGCTCTGTGCCGTAGAACTTCGGCTCGCCTGTGATTGATACAAGCGGCTGACCGTCAGCATTTTCCATAAGGATTGTGCCGTTTACACCGCTGTTGAAAGTTACCTTACCGTCAGTAACAACTGAAGATGAGTTGTCATAAGTATTGATTATATAACTGCCGTCTTCCCAAAGAGTTGAAACATCAACAGTTACGCTTGAATTTTTGTTACAGCCGATTACTGCAGCTGCCTGATCTGTTACGCCGTTCTTATCGTATGTACGGCCGAAAGCAACACCGCTTGTAGCTGAGAGCTTAACATTTGAGCCGGCACCGATGGATACATGCTTGTTACGGAACTGACCAACCTTCTGCCACTGAGCAAGAAGAGTTTTGTCCATGTCGTTCCAGTTCATATCACTTCTGAGTGCATGACCCGATCCGCCGTAACCGTCAAATGCAACGCCGGGATAGAGAGGACGGTTGGTTTCGTCACCGTAGAAAATCTGAACTCCGCCCGGGAGAAGGAGGAATGCAGCCGCATTGTAAAGCATTGTGTTCTCATCGCCACGGGTAAGTGTTTCATCGTGTGATGACATAAATGAAAGAACGTTAAAGCCTTCCTTTGTGTTGATCTTGTCTGCATAGCCCTGATATGTGTTTGCAACACTACCGCTTGCAAGAGCACCGCCGCCTGTAACTGCGAAGTTAATCATTGAGTCGAAGCCGCCCTCGGAATAGTATGTGTCGTAGCCTACACCGTGATCCCAATGCTCGCCTGTCATCCAGAAATCTTCTTTCCAGTCAGCACCTGCTTTGCCCTTGTTGTTGGATCTCCACTCTCTGAGAGCAGAAACACAAGCCTGCTTGAGCTGGTTCCAAGAAGCCTTATCAACATGCTTTGCAGTATCGCAACGGAAACCGTCAACACCGTACTCCCTAACCCACTCTGAAAGCCAGGTTGAAAGGTAGCCTGTTACTGTGTTTGATTCACCGTATTTTGCGACCTTCTGATCATATGTACCTTCCTGAGTCCACTTTGTTTTGAGGATCGGAGGAATTGTAACATCCTTTGTCTGCTCTGTTCTGAAGTCGGGAAGTCCGCTGAGTGACATTGTAAGATCACCGCCGGCACCCTCTGTATATCCGGGAAGACCGCTGCGAATCCAGTCATTGCTCCACCATTTGCCCCAGTCTTCTGCTGATGTTTTATAGTCAATGTGGTCGTTTACTTCACCTACATCTGTGAGCTTGTATTTGAAGTCTAACGCACCGTCAAGGAGAGTACCGAAGCCGAACTGCTCCATATCTGCAACGGTGTTGTAGCCTGTGTGGTTCATTACGATATCCATGATAACTCTGATACCGTGCTCATGCGCTGTGTCAACGAGAGTTTTGAACTCCTCTTTTGTACCGAAGTTTGCATCGGTTTCGGTATAGTCAAGAACATAGTAGCCGTGATATGAGTAGTGAGCAAAGCCCTTACCTGAATCACAATAGCCGTGGGTCTGCTCATACGGAGCTGAGATCCAAATTGCGTTTACACCGAGGTTGTCAAAATAGCCCTCTTCAATTGACTGAGTAACACCTGCAAAGTCGCCGCCGTGGAATGTACCGGGGTTTGTATCCCAGCCCTCAAGCGGTTTGCCGTCCTTGTCAAGTGTTCTGCCGTATGAATGGTCATTTGCGGTGTTTCCGTTCTTAAAACGGTCGGTAAGCAGGAAATACACATTGGCATTATCCCATGTAAAGCCGTCATCTTCAACAAGTGAACCTGCGGCAGTTGATGATGCAGATGTGCTGCTGTCATCGGAAACTGTTGCAGCACTTGCCGAACCAAATGCTACGGAAGCACCGGGGAGAGCCATACAAAGTGTCAAAACGGCACTGAGCGCTCTCTTCATACTTCTTTTTTTCATTGTTTGATTACTCCTTTCAAAGCTTTTAAAACGTAGGGTCAAACATCCCTAGACAATTTGATTTTATCACAAAACTCTCACAAAAACTACACATAATCCTTTTATTTTGTAAAAATAGCAAGTTACACAATCTTTACACTGGAATTTTATGCAAAATTACCCTTGTCGCTCTTCTGTTTTTATTTATAAAGACAGTTTCAATTGCCCCCCTGCCGAAAATTACATAAATACGGTCGGGAATAATAAGATTTGTACTTAACAAAACTTTATTCCCGACCGCAATTTTCGCTTTTTAATTTTTATCTTATCTGAGTCTTACATTCAAAAATCTGAGTTTAAAGGTTGAGCCGACGCCGAGTTTGGAATCTGCGGTAATATATCCGCCTGTTTTTTCAACAATTGATTTTGCAAGCGACAGACCTATGCCGACGCTTGACGGGGATGAATTCTGTGCTTTATAGAACCTCTCAAAAATGTGGGGCAAATCCTTCGGGCTGATTCCGCATCCGTTGTCGCTTATGATGATTTCCGAATACATACTGTTCCTTTCGGCAGAAATTCTGACATAACCGCCGTCGGTATGCTCAATACAGTTTTTCACAATGTTTGAAACCGCTTCGCAAATCCAGCGAAAATCGCAATTAAGCATAAAATCATTTTTGACGGTTTTTTCAATTCTCACATCACGGATATCGGCAAGAACCTCTGTGCGTGAAATGCACTCGTCAATTATTTTTTCAACCGACACATCTCCAAACTTCAATTCAACAGTTCCCGAATCAAGCATTGAGAGCGTGAGCAGACTTTTTACAAGGAAATTTATCGAATGGGCATTATGTGCTATATCCATAACAAAATCCCGTCTGATTTTAACGGGCATATCATCGTCATCGAGGATATTTTCGGTTGTAATCAAAATTGAAGTCAGCGGTGTTTTAAGCTGATGTGAAATGTCGGCAAGCGAATTTTTGAGGATTTCTTTCTCTCGCATTGAATTGTCGGCATACTCACGAAGCATTACAGTTGTTTTTTGAATCTCCTGCTTTAACAGCGACATATCGTCGTCGGTTGAGCCGTCAAGGTCGAGGTCGTACTCTCGGTTGTTTATTTTTTCAAGACATTTTACAATTTCAAGTCGCTGTCGCTTCTGCTTTTTGCAGTATCTTATGAACACAACGCAGAGCAAAATTCCGAACACACAAACACCTGCGGTTGCAATCACAATTGTAATCGTTGCATAACTTCCGCTCTGAATGTCAACCCAGCCGCTGTCGGATTTTATTCCGTACTTTGCAAAGTCTCCTTTTATGCCGGCAGTATCGCTGTTCAAAATTTGAGCAAGCTCCTTTTCCGAAATGTCGGGATATTGTTCCATAACCTTTTCCGCAACGGCAATTATCTTTTTATCCGTGCTTTCACGAACAGCGTTAAAGCCTGCTCCGACGCCTACTGCAACGGCACAACAGAAAAGCCCCGTTATCGCAAGCATTACCGCAAGAAATTTTGATGTGTTTTTCATTATACCTCCAGCCTGTAACCAAGGCCCTTTACGGTTTTAATCATATTTGTATCAAGTTTTTTGCGAAGTCTTTTTATGTACACGGTCAGCGTGTTGTCCTCAACATAATTCCCCGACAAATCCCATATGCGTTCAAGAATCTGTTCACGGGTCAGCACCTTGCCGCTGTTTTTGGCAAGCATTGCAAACAGGCGGTACTCAAGCGCCGTAAGCACAATCGGATTGCCGTTTTTGCAAACCTGTTTTTTGTCAAAGTCAATACTGATGTCGCCAAAATTCATAGCCATAGTTTTGTCGAGCTTTTTGGTAATGCGTTTAATTCTTGCGAGTAGCTCACGGCTTGAAAACGGTTTTGTTATGTAGTCCTCCGCTCCGAGGTCAAAGCCTTTTACAATGCTGTCCTCATCGTCAAGTGCTGTGAGAAAAATCACGGGAGTTTCGCACACTCTTTTTATCTCGTCACAAAGTTCAAAACCGTTGCCGTCGGGAAGCGACACATCAACAATAAAAAGGTCAAAGTCGCCGCCGAGAGAGTTAAGGGTTGATTCGGCATTTTCACACAACGCAACCTCAAAGCCGTTTTGTTCAAGAGTGTAAACAAGTCCTTTTGAAATTGCACGGTTGTCCTCAATAAGAAGAATTTTCACAACAAGTCCTCCAAAATGAAATTCGGGCGGATTAAATCAATAATCCGCCCGTCAGCAATGAAAACATACAAAATATTGTGGTATCTGTTGTTACAACTACATTATAACAGAGTGTAAAACTATTGTCAACAAATTTCAACAAAATACAGTCTGCTGGCTGAATATGATGCTCAGATATTGTCATTTCTGATTGTTTCAATAATATTTTGTTTATTAACCTTCGAGATTGAGTATTTCATAATCAGCCATACCACAATAAATACAGCCGCAATACTAATCAATATAGCTTTCCACGGGAATACAAAGCTCATTGGAACATTGCCTCTTGAAAATGCCGAGAAGATTGCAAATACACCGAGAACGCCGAGAGGAATACCGATAATCAAAGATTTTATGCCGTACATAAGGCTTTCAAGGCGAATCATACGGTTAAATTCTTTCTTTGTCATACCGATAGATTTAAGCGATGCAAATTCCTTGCTCCTCAACTGCATATTGGTTGAGATTGTGTTGAAAATGTTTGTAAGTCCGATGAGCGAAATAACACCGATAAAGCCGTAAACAAATATTCCGACAATCAGCATAATGGCATTGAACTGTCTTACAATTTCTTCATAGTCAAAAATAGAAATATAGCTTTCCGAGTCACCTGTACCCGACATAGACTCAATACGATTTGTAAGCGAAGTGTGGTCTGATGTATTGGCATAGAGGGTAATACCGCATCCGTGTTCACCAAGCTGAGGGGAGATTACACCCTGTTCACCGATTATCAATCCCTGACCGAAAATTGTTCCTTCGCCGATTACAGAATCAGCCGACTTTGGAATTTTATCAAACACTGACGAAACCTTTAATTTGCCTGTTATCAAAGCGTTTCCTTCATCATCATTTCCGTGAACGGTAAACTTTGTCGGAGCGGTTTTGTCGAACAGTTTCATTGGCTTGGAAGAGTTGCCACTCTCACTGTTATCGGGGGTTACCTGAGAATACACAAGTACACCGCCCTTGACCTTGTTGTAGTCAAGTTCCAATTCCCTGCAAATCTGAACAAAGGTATCGTGTTCAAATTCAAGAAACTCTGCACCAAATGACTTTGTACCGTCAGGTTCATCATAAAGGAAGTTCTTGCCACATTCATTAACAGGCACATCTGCCGACACATAACCGTACTGCAAACCGACTGTCAGATAATTTTCGATTTCGGGCATTTTTTCAATTGTCTGAGCCTGCTTTGAATCAATTCCGACAACCATATAGCTGTAATCGGCATTGCCGTAGTAATGGTCTGTAAATGTCATTCCGTAGTCCATAAATGCCGAAACTGCAATGAACATTGCAACGCTGACTACAATTGAAATAACAGTTGTGCGGTACTTTTTCCTACTGCGTTTAAGGCTCTTTGAGGCGATTTCACCGCCTACACCGAAAAGCTTTTTGGTAAGCTTGGATGTGCGGTACGGCTTGTTATTCTTTATCTTGATATCCTTGTTGCCTCTGATTGCAACAAGCGGTGGGATTCTTGATGCACGCAGTGCAATAAAGAATGACGAAAGGAATATTGTAACGGCAGAAAGAACGATTGCACAAATAATCGGAATTGTCGGGGTTACAAATACAAATGATGCACCGCTCAGCACATCACCGAGAACGCTGTTGAGTATTGCAATAAGAATTGCGTTTACACCGAGTCCGAGAAGTATTCCGAGAGGAATACCGATTAAGCCGAGAATGAATCCCTCAAAAAGCACATTTCTGCGGATTTGCCTTTTGGTTGCACCGACCGACGCAAGCATACCGTACATACTCGTTTTCTCTGTAATTGAAATTGCAAAGCTGTTGCGGATTACAAACACACTTGCAAGCATTACTATAATAATGATAATAACGGCAAGGCTGAAAATCATTACATTTGTACCTTCACTTCCGCCGTAGCCTTTCATAGCGAGAAGTGTCGTGTTAAAGCTGTATCCGTTCACTCCCGAGGTCTGCTGATCTTCGGGTGAAATTTCATCGCTGCTTACATTATTCATATCATCAGCTTTAAAGCCTAAAATATCCGCTGTATTTTGAAGATAATTGCCTTCGCTCTGAGGAGTATAGGCGATATACAGCTTATTCATATGCTTTGTTCTGATTGCCTCAACAGGTGATTCCTCATCAGAAACGGTATATATTTCGAAACAGGAGGAAGGATTCAGCTCTCTTGTGTTCGGATTTTCGATAATTCCTGTTATTGTATATGTCTTTTGCTTTTTATCGGTTATTTTAGATTCTTTGAATCTCTTTGGCGACAGGTCAAGCAACTCGCTTTCTCCAAGAACCTTTCCGTCTGTACCTTTAAGCACTCCGAGTTCAAGCGTAATTTTATCACCGACTTTTACATCTTTTCCGTCAGTGTTTTTAAATGCACCTGTAACAACAGCTTCGTTTGAATTTGTCGGGAAACTGCCTTTTTCAAGTTTTAACTTAAAGCAACCGTCAAATGCATTTTCGCTGATTGCGGTAACGGCATATCCGTATTCGGCATTATCGGCAACTGTTGCCTTGGAAAATCCCAGTCTTTCCTTATAAAAAGCATTTTCAACATTACGGTTCTGTCGGATTTTATCAATTTTTGCGGTGTCGATAATATCAAGTGCAACATCATAATTGCCCGACCATTCCGTCTGACCATCAATCATAGTCTGTCGGCCGCTGAGTGCCATTCCCGAAACAACCGTAATAAGTGCCGCCGAGAGCATAATGCCAATGATTGTAACGGCGGTACGCACCTTGTTAAGTCGCAGATTTTTAAGCGTAAGCTTGTTGAGAAGTTTCATAATCAAGCCTCCTCAACGATTTTGCCGTCGCTGATTGTTATGATTCTGTCTGCCTGTTTTGCAATGTCGAGGTTGTGCGTAATCATTATAACAGTCTGTCCGTAACTCTGATTGCACATTTTGAGCATACTCATAACCTCTTCGCTTGACTTTGAATCAAGGTTGCCTGTCGGTTCATCGGCAAGCACAAGAGACGGATTGTTAATGAGCGCTCTGGCAATAG
>OGDU01002317.1_pt1 | contig 12472 bp, 6 predicted proteins | sample 1570371 | NCBI WGS metagenome assembly OGDU01 (sample SAMEA2581977, study PRJEB24529) | metagenome | biome: Human gut stool | place: China | collected 2011
AGGTCAGCGTTTTTGAAATGCCCGCCGCTGTTCCATTCAAGGGTGCAGTTTGCGCCACGCTCTGTAAGCCGGCTGTGTAGGGCGCGGATACCATCGCCCACCGCAGCCATGACGGTGTTTTTCGTGCGCTCTTCCTTGTCACCAAGGCTCAGATAAACGTGCTGTGCCTGCATCGGGTGCTGCTGTTCAAACTCCATCCAACCCGGAAACCACACCGAGGGGGAGGCGGCGGCGATGCCATAAAACAGATCAGTCTGGGTGGATGCCCACAAAGCAAACAGCCCGGCCAGTGAGTAGCCACCCAGAATGATTTTGACGTTTTCCGGGAGATCAAACTGTTGTTTCAGTGACGGAATGACCTGTTCTGTCAGAAAGCGCAGGGTGTCCGCAGCCTTACCGCCGAAGCCTTGTTTTCCCCACACGGCAGGAGACTTCCACGGAGAAAGTGCATCGTTCCAGCTTTCCACCGGGATAGCCGCAAACAGAAAGCGGTGCGCACTCTGTGCAATAGCGGCAACCTCGTTGTCCATGCTTTGCAGCTCGTGTTCGCCGGTCATTTGGAGCAGTAGGTATTCCGCATGGGCTTCGCCGTAAATGCGGCAAGGTCTGCTCCCGATTTGCATTGTCTGTGCGGTCACTGCGACGTCCTCCCGAAAAAACTTTGATAAGCCCAGTATAGCAACTGAAAAATCATTTTGCAATTCAAAAGGCGTTCATAGCCGTAGCAAGCAGTGTCTTCGTATATACAAAGACCATTTTTGCGTTGCAAAATGCTTGTTGGGAAATCCCAAACCCTTGAACTACATCCGATGGATGCAGGCTACGCGTTTTTTGCAAAACGCTCTTTCAGCACACCACAGGAATGCGCAGCCATCACGGAATTGTGATGATTACAGGGATTGGGATTGCATCCCAACAAGCGAATGAACACAGCAGAATTTTAATTCTGCGTGCGAATTTAGCCTTTGTGCGCACAAAGGCTCTGCTTGCCACGGTTATGGTTCTGCGAATGCGATTGAGAAACTTTTCATTCGCATTGCAAACCGGGTGGCACTTTTGTATAATTGGTTCAATGAACACACGCATAAAATCGGAGGGGCTGTCCGATTAAAAAATTCTAAAAACGCCCTATTGTAGGCCACTGGGAGGAATAGCATGAACAAGCAGCAACTCGCATCGAAAATCTGGGAATCTGCCAACAAGATGCGCTCTAAAATCGAAGCCAACGAGTACAAGGATTACATTCTGGGCTTCATGTTTTATAAATTTCTGTCGGACAAGGAAGTCAAATGGCTGAAAGAGAATGACTGGACAGACGAATATCTGCCGGATTTGACCGAAGACGATGCCGAAACGCTGGATACCGTTCGGAAGAATGTCGGCTATTTTATCGCCTATGAAAATCTGTTTTCCACATGGATCAGCAAAGGCAGCGACTTCAAGGCTGACGACGTAACGGTGGCATTACAGGCATTCAGTCGACTAATCGACCCGCACCACAAAAAGGTGTTTGACGGTGTCTTTGCTACGCTGCAAACCGGCCTGTCCAAACTGGGTGAAAGCTCCGGTGCGCGGACAAAGGCCATTCGCGACCTGATCTATCTCATCAAAGATATTCCCATGGACGGCAAGCAGGATTATGATGTTCTCGGCTTTATCTACGAATATCTGATCAGCAACTTTGCAGCAAACGCAGGCAAGAAGGCCGGCGAGTTCTACACGCCGCACGAAGTTTCGCTGCTCATGTCTGAAATCGTGGCGTACCACCTGAAAGACCGGGAAGAGATCAAAATTTACGACCCCACCAGCGGTTCCGGCTCACTGCTGATCAACATTGGTCAGTGTGCCGCACGGTATATGGGCAATGGCAACAACATCAAATACTACGCACAGGAGTTGAAGGAAAACACCTACAACCTGACCCGCATGAACCTTGTCATGCGCGGCATTCTGCCCGACAACATTGTAACGCGCAACGGCGATACGCTGGAGGAAGATTGGCCGTACTTTGAAGAAAACGACCCGGTCAACACCTACGACCCGCTGTTTGTGGATGCGGTGGTATCAAATCCCCCATATTCGCAGGCGTGGAATCCGAACGACAAAGAGAACAACCCGCGCTTTTCGGATTACGGCCTTGCCCCCAAAGGCAAGGCAGACTACGCCTTTTTGCTGCACGACCTGTATCACATCCGCAATGACGGCATTGTGACCATCGTTCTGCCCCACGGTGTTCTATTCCGTGGCGGTGAAGAAGTTACAATTCGCAAAAATCTGATTGACCACAACAACATTGATGCAATCATCGGTCTGCCCGCCAATATTTTCTTCGGCACAGGCATTCCCACCATCATCATGGTGCTGCGGAAGAATAAAAAGGATTCGGACGTTCTGATTATTGATGCGTCTAAGGGCTTTGAGAAGGACGGCAAAAACAACAAGCTGCGTGCCTGTGACATCAAACGCATTGTGGATGCTTACAAGGAACGCCCGGAGAAAATCGAAAAGTTCGCACGCAGAGTATCCCGCGCAGAGATTATCCAGAATGATTACAACCTGAACATCCCCCGGTATGTGGATTCCTCGGAAAAGGCTGAGAGCTGGGATATCTACGCTTCCATGTTTGGCGGCATTCCCGAAGCTGAACTGCAAGACCTATCTGCATACTGGACTGCATTCCCGCACCTGAAAGCGGCTCTGTTCAGCCCGGACAACGAAGCGTATTGCCATCTGAATGTGCAAAACCTGAAAAACGCAGTTCTGAACCACCCGGATGTAGTGGCGTTCAAGACCGCTTTCCAGAATGCTTTCGGTGACTTTGATGCCTACTTGAAGTCCGCACTCATCGACGGCATGACGCAGCTGAATGCTGCCGGCGAGGAAGAACGCCTGAGCCGGGAGATCTTTGCACGGCTGGCAGGAATTCCGCTGGTTGACCGCTATGCAGCATACCAGCTTTTGGACGATGACTGGAAGAAAATCGCCATTGACCTTGAAATCATCCAGACCGAGGGTTTTGCCGCAACCAAGCAGGTAGACCCCAACATGGTGCTGAAAAAGGATGCCGAAGTACAGGACGGCTGGGTGGGTCATGTGCTGCCCTTTGAGCTGGTGCAGAGCGTTAAAATGCACGAGGAAGTGGCAGCACTGCGGGCAAAAGAAACTCGCCTTGCCGAAATTGCAGGCGAGTATGAAAGCTATCTGGACGAACTGAGCGAGGAGGACAAGGAACAGGATTTTGTCAACGATGGTGCCTTTGTTGCCGCTGAGGTCAAAAAGGCCATCAAGGTGCGGGAAGTAGAGCCTGCCACCATGAGCATTCTGAAGGATGTGGACGCGCTGTTTGCCGAGGAAAAGACCCTGAAAAAGAAGGTCAAGGACGACAGTGCGGCACTCCATCAGCGCACCAAGGGCGTGATCGAGCACCTGACCGATGAAGAAGTGCGTGACCTGCTGCATCGCAAGTGGATTCTGCCCCTGATGGAAAATCTGAACAGCCTGCCGGATGCTGTTCTGGACGATTTTGTAAAGCAGCTGAATGCCGTCTGCAAGAAATATGAAACCACTTTTGAGGACGTAGAGAGCCAGATCGCCAGCACCGAGCACGAATTGCTGGGGCTGCTGGACGATTTGCAGGGAAATGAATTTGACATGCAGGGCATTACAGAACTCAAAAAGTTGCTGGGAGGTGAATGATTATGCAGGATAACGAGAAGAAACCTGCCCTCCGGTTCAAGGGCTTCACTGACCCTTGGGAACAGCGTAAGTTGTCAGATATTGTTGAAAAGGTTACAGAGAAAAACGCAGGGTTGCAATATATAGAGACATTCACAAACTCTGCTGAATTTGGAATTATCAGCCAGCGCGATTTCTTTGACCATGATATTTCAAAAATAGGAAGTTTGGATGGCTATTATGTTGTTCATAATGAGGATTTTGTTTATAATCCACGAATTTCTGTTACCGCGCCAGTCGGCCCAATTAACCGCAATAAACTGGGACGAACTGGCGTAATGTCGCCGCTTTATACTGTATTTCGACCGCATGACATTGATACGACCTACCTCGAACACTTTTTCAAAAGTGGATATTGGCATTCCTTCATGAATTTCAACGGCGATTCCGGTGCGAGGTCTGACCGTTTTTCCATCAAGGATAGTGTGTTCTTTGAAATGCCGATTCCAACACCAGATATAGAAGAGCAAAAGAAGATTGGCGAGTTTTTGACACAACTTGATACCCTTATCACCCTTCATCAGCGTAAGCTGGAAAAGCTTGTACAAATTAGAAAAGCCTTCGCAGAGAGGTGCTTTTTGCAAAGTCGAAAGGAGTTCGTTATGGCGTTTACAAAAGAAGCCGATTTTGAAGAGGCGGTGGTAAAGCTCCTGATAGAACGCGGCTGGAAAGATGGTGTGCTGAAGAACTACACCGAACAGCAGCTGATCCAGAATTGGGCGAACATCCTTTTTGAAAACAACCGTGGCATTGACCGACTGAACGATTATCCGCTGACGGATGGCGAGATGCAGCAGATCATGGAACAGGTCATGAACGCGAAAACGCCGATGAAGCTGAATAAATTTATCAACGGCAAAAGTGTGCTCATCAAGCGTGACAATCCTGACGATAAGCTGAATTTCGGCAAAGAAGTGTCCCTGAAAATCTATGACCGTCTGGAAATTGCAGCCGGACTCAGCCGCTACCAGATCGCAGAGCAGCCAAAGTTCCCCACCAAGTCCAAAATTTTGAATGACCGCCGCGGCGATTTGATGCTGCTCATCAATGGTATGCCGGTCATTCACATGGAACTGAAAAAGAGCGGTGTTTCCATCAAACGGGCTTGCAACCAGATTGAAAAATACGCGGCAGAGGGCATTTTTACGGGACTGTTCTCACTGGTGCAGATTTTTGTTGCCATGAACCCGGAAGAAACGGTCTACTTTGCCAATCCCGGTCCGGAAGGACAATTCAACAAAAGCTACTATTTCCATTGGGCGGATTTCTACAACGAGCCGATGAACGACTGGAAAGACGTGACAACGGCACTTTTGTCTATCCCGATGGCGCATATGTTGGTGGGCTTTTATACCGTTGCCGATGGTTCCGATGGCATTTTGAAGGTGATGCGCAGCTATCAGTACTACGCTGCCAGCAAAATTTCGGATGCCGTTTCCAAGGCGAAATGGGAGAATGACCAGCAGCGCGGCGGCTACATCTGGCACACCACAGGTTCCGGCAAGACCATGACTTCTTTCAAGTCCGCTCAACTGATTGCATCTTCCAAGGATGCGGACAAAGTGATTTTTCTGATGGACCGAATCGAGTTGGGCACTCAGAGCCTGAAAGAATACCGCAACTTTGCAGGGGAAAACGAGGAGGTGCAGGCTACCGAGAACACGGATGTTCTTGTGGACAAGCTGAAAAGTACTTCGCCGTCCGATACGCTCATCGTGACTTCCATCCAGAAGATGAGCAACATCAAGGATGATGCACAAAACAAGCTGAACCCCAACGACATTGCGCTGATCAACGCAAAGCGGTTGGTTTTTATCGTGGACGAGTGCCACCGTTCCACCTTTGGCGATATGATGCAGACCATCAAGCATACATTCCCGAAAGCGCTGTTCTTTGGTTTTACCGGTACGCCGATCCAAGGCGAAAACCAGAAGAAAATGAGCACCACCGCCACCGTTTTCGGCAACGAACTGCATCGGTACAGCATTGCAGACGGCATCCGGGATCACAACGTGCTGGGCTTTGACCCTTACAAGGTGCTGACCTTCAAGGACAGCGACTTGCGGAAAGCGGTCGCACTGGAAAAAGCAAAGGCATATTCTGTGGACGAAGCTCTGGCCGACCCACAGAAGAGCAAGGTGTTTTATAAGTATCTGAATCTGCCGATGGCAGGCGGAAAAGATGCGCTCGGTGAGGAGATAAAGGGCATCGAGGATTATATTCCCAACACCCAGTATGAGGGCGAAGAACACCAGAAAGCCGTGGTGGAGGACATTTGCGAGAACTGGCAGACCCAGAGCCGCAACAGCAAATTTCATGCCCTTTTTGCAACCTCCAGCATCCCGGAAGCCATCCAATATTACAAGAGGTTCAGAGAAGCCGCACCATGGCTGAAAGTCACCGCACTATTTGACCCCAACATTGACAACAACGGCAAAGGCATCACCAAAGAAGAAGGGCTAAAAGAGATCGTAGAAGACTATAACGCCCGCTATGGACAGGACTTCAGCATTCCGACCTTTGCCAAGATGAAAAAGGACATTGCAGCACGGCTGGCGCACAAATTGCCCTACCAGCGCATCGAGCGCACCCCGGAAAAACAGCTTGATCTGCTAATCGTGGTGGATCAGATGCTGACAGGCTTTGACTCCAAGTGGATCAACACCCTGTATCTGGATAAAATGCTGCAATACGAAAATCTGATTCAGGCGTTCTCCCGCACCAACCGACTGTTTGGCGATGACAAACAGTTTGGCACCATCAAATATTACCGCCGTCCGCACACGATGGAGAAAAATATCGCAGATGCGGTAAAAGAGTATTCCGGCGATAAACCGTTTGGCCTGTTTGTAGATAAACTGGACAAGAACGTGGAAAAACTGAATGCCCTCTATGCGGAGATCAAAGATCTGTTTGTGTCGGCAGGCTTTGAAGAGTTTTCGCAGATCCCTGCGGATATGGCAGAGCGCAAAAAGTTTGCCGACCTGTTCCAGTCATTCAACGAAAATCTGGAAGCAGCCAAGGTGCAGGGCTTCGAGTGGGATAAGCCCATTGTGATCATCAACGAGGATACAGATGAGAAAACGGAACTTCATGCGGACTTTGACGAGAGAACGTTCAAAGTGCTGGCACTCCGCTATAAAGAGCTGTTCACGCCGAATCCGGATGGCAGTGAAAATGACCCGGACGATGACGTTCCCTATGCGGTGAACAGCTATCTGACCACCATTGATACTGCTGACATCGACACGGATTACATGAACTCCCGCTTTGAAAAGTACCTGAAAATTTTCTATCAGGAGGGTGCAGAAGCAGAAGCCATCCATCAGGCCGAAACGGAGCTGCACAAGACCTTTGCCACCCTCTCGCAGGAAGAACAGAAATATGCGAATATTTTCCTGCACGACATTCAAAGCGGCGCAGTGGTTCCGCAGCCGGGAAAGACCTTGCGGGAGTACATTGCCGAGTACATCGCCCAAAAGCAGAACGACCAGATCCACAAAGTAGCTGAAGTTTTCGGCTTGGACGAAAAGAAGCTGCGGGCATTCATGCGTGCAAATATCACCGAAGCCAACATCAACGAGTTTGGCCGTTTTGATGACCTGAAAGCCACCGTAGATAAGGCAAAAGCAAAGGCATATTTTGAAGCAATCGAGGGTACAAAGCTTATTCCGCCCAAGGTGCCTGTCAAGTATGATAAACTCTTACGCGAGTTCATCGTAAGTGGCGGATTTGATTTGAAAATGCCAAAAGAATCATAAAATGGGTGCAAAATCACCCTGCTCACCAAGAGCCGAGGCGCGTCCTCGGCTCTTTTTTCGCGCTAAAATCCCAAAACACACCTACTTGGGAACAGCGTAAGTTAGGGGATGCGTTTGAAAGAGTTGTCCGAAAAAACACGAATAACGAATCGCGGTTGCCGCTAACAATTTCTGCACAAGACGGCTTGGTTGACCAGATCACATATTTCAATAATCGTGTTGCCAGTCGTGATGTGAGCAATTATTATCTGGTCTACAACGGCGAATTTGCTTATAACAAGAGCACTTCGGACGGATACCCGTTTGGTGCTGTTAAACGGCTTGATTGGTATGAAAAAGGCGTTTTGTCGACGCTTTATATTGTGTTTGCACTAAAGCATCCCGAAAAAGATGACTCGGATTTTATGACAGTGTTTTATGATACTGACCGTTGGCATCGAGGCGTTGCCGAGCGTGCGGCAGAGGGCGCAAGAAATCACGGCTTGCTGAATATCTCGGCAGATGATTTCTTTGATATTGACACAACTATGCCAGAAGATAAGGTGGAGCAAGAAAAAATCGGCAGGCTATTGAAGAAACTTGACACCCTTATCACCCTTCATCAGCGTAAGTATGAGAAGCTGGTGAATATCAAAAAGTCCATGTTGGACAAGATGTTCCCCCAAAATGGGGCATCTGTACCGGAAATTCGCTTCAAGGGTTTTACTGACCCTTGGGAACAGCGTAAGCTGACGAATTTGTGCGAAAAATTCACAGACGGTGATTGGATTGAAGCAAAAGATCAAAGTGATTCTGGTGTGAGGTTAGTTCAAACTGGAAATGTTGGAGTAACCGAATATCTTGACAAACCTAACAATAAAAAATGGATATCATTCGAGACGTTTGAACAGCTTCACTGTGAAGAAGTTTATCCGGGAGATATATTAATTTCTCGATTGCCAGAGCCAGCCGGAAGAGCATGTATTATGCCGAACCTAGGCACAAAAATGATAACAGCGGTAGACTGTACAATCGTGCGACCCAACGCAGTGACAAGCACGCGGTTTTTATTGCAATATCTGTCATCACAGGCGTATTTTGATGCGGTAAATACTTGTCTTGCAGGAGGAACACGACAAAGAATAAGCAGAGGTAATCTGGCGCAATTTAATGTTCCAATTCCATCCAGCAAAATAGAGCAAGAAAAAATTGGAGAGGTTCTTGAAAAACTGGATACCCTTATCACCCTTCATCAACGTAAGTTGGAAAAGCTGCAAAACATCAAAAAATCCTGTCTTGAAAAGATGTTTGTATAAAAATAAGCGGTGCAATTTGTCCGCAACCAAAAGATGGACGTACCGGCGTTTGTTGTTTGGCTAAGAAGCAACGCAATTTGTTCTGTTTGTTCAGAATATGCAAAACTGGATGATGAATGAAAATTAAGGCAATGTCAGACGCTTGGAACAGCTGCGTTTTAAGGCTATCGATGGTCAAAAAGCAAAATTTGATCCGCAAATGCGAAAATGAGAGTGGATTTTTCAACGACTATTCGGCAGATGACGGAAAATGACAGCTGAAAGTGTGCGTTTCCTCCTACTTGGGAACAGCGTAAGTTAGGGGATGCGTTTGAAAGAGTTGTCCGAAAAAACACGAATAACGAATCGCGGTTGCCGCTAACAATTTCTGCACAAGACGGCTTGGTTGACCAGATCACATATTTCAATAATCGTGTTGCCAGTCGTGATGTGAGCAATTATTATCTGGTCTACAACGGCGAATTTGCTTATAACAAGAGCACTTCGGACGGATACCCGTTTGGTGCTGTTAAACGGCTTGATTGGTATGAAAAAGGCGTTTTGTCGACGCTTTATATTGTGTTTGCACTAAAGCATCCCGAAAAAGATGACTCGGATTTTATGACAGTGTTTTATGATACTGACCGTTGGCATCGAGGCGTTGCCGAGCGTGCGGCAGAGGGCGCAAGAAATCACGGCTTGCTGAATATCTCGGCAGATGATTTCTTTGATATTGACACAACTATGCCAGAAGATAAGGTGGAGCAAGAAAAAATCGGCAGGCTATTGAAGAAACTTGACACCCTTATCACCCTTCATCAGCGTGAGCATATAAAACCGATTTTGGAGGTAAAACGTGTTAAACGAAATGAATGAAAACAACCTGTTCTGCGATTATTATGAGCAGTGGGTTGCTGTATACAAAGAGGGTGCAGTTCGCCCGGTTACATTGGATAAGTACAAAATGACCCTTTCTTGGGTAAAAAAACTCGCTCCTACTTTGAAACTCTGTGAGGTTTCCAGAGTGACCTATCAGCAGCTTTTGAACGATTATGCCGTAGGCCATGAGCGTCAGACCACGATGGATTTCCACCATCAGCTGAAAGGGGCTATCATGGATGCCGTGGATGATGGTCTGATTGTGAAAGACCCGACCCGGAAAGCGATCATCAAAGGCAAGCCCCCGGTGCCTAAAAAGGTGAAATATCTGAACCAGTTTGAACTGCATCTTTTGTTGAGCGACTTGGATCTACAGGGAAAACTCAACTGGGACTGGATGATTTTGCTGATTGCCAAAACCGGCATCCGCTTTTCCGAAGCTTTGGCGATCACTCCTGCGGATTTTGACTTTTCGCACCAGATGCTTTCCATCAATAAAACATGGGATTATAAGGGGAACGGCGGATTTCTGCCGACAAAAAATAAATCGTCTGTCCGTAAAATTCAAATTGACTGGCAGACGGTGATTCAGTTCGCAGCACTGGTAAAAGACGTTCCTGAAGATAAGCCGATTTTCGTGTTCAAGGAACACGCCTACAATTCCACTGTTAACGATGTTCTGGAACGGCACTGCGACCGGGCCAAGATCCCGGTCATCTCGGTACATGGTCTGCGGCATACCCACGCTTCGGTGCTTTTGTTTGCAGGGGTATCCATTGCAAGCGTAGCAAGGAGGCTGGGGCATTCCAGCATGACAACCACGCAGAAAACCTACCTGCACATCATTCAGGAACTGGAAAATCAGGACATCGACCTTGTAATGCGGTCACTCTCTGGATTAAGCTGATAAAATAATCAACCATCGCTCGCGCTGGTGAAGGATGATAAGAGAAAAGCCAAACCTCAAGCTGTACAGGATGTACGGTGAGGTTTGGCTTTTTGGTATCAGCTGCTCTTTTGATTTTCGTTCATAATTCTTCTGGCTCGTCCGCGCGTGGTGTCCTCAAAGGTTTCATCCTCGCTGAATCGCAGCCAATAGGGGTCTTCCATCAGGCAGGCGTTGGTGCGTTTGACGATTTCCCACGCATTGTAGTCCGGCAGCCCCATCAATTTCAAAATCTCTTTACAGTCCATCCGATTTTTCGGAAAGATACGCTTCTTTGCCCAAACAACCACATCGACCAATGGAACTTTGCGTTTGTCACCGATGAAAAGGTTCAGGGGCAGATTATACTGCGGCACATCCTCATTTGCGCAAAGAGACTGCCCATCTTCGCTTAGGTGGGCAATTTCTTTTTCATCCATCATCAATTTCAGATAGGCCATTTTATCACCCCATACCATGCTTGGATGGATAGACAAGATGAATCGTGGTTTCGTTCTGCATACACGACTTTCCTCACCACCACCTCCTCCGCCTGCGCTTTCAGCCCGTTCATGTGCGCCACCCAGAGAAGCTGTGCGCGCTCTTTGTCCGGCGCGGGGTACTTGTCAATCGCAAGGGAAGTTGGTTGCACATAGATTGACACCATATTTGCGATATACAATTCGCGGATGTTGCCAGCGAATCAAAATGCGATAGGCCGGGAGACCGGTGCCAGGGTTCGACTCCCTGATGCTCCGCCAAAAACGCCGCAGGACGATGCGTTCTGCGGCGTTTTTCATTGCATATTTTACTTTCCCGCCAGCAATACCGCCAGCACAGCCTTCTGGACGTGCAGTCGATTTTCTGCCTCGGTGAATATCTCGTCGGCGTGGGCCTCGAAGACGGCAGTAGAGATCTCCTCGCCGCGGTGAGCGGGCAGGCAGTGGAGCACCATGCAGTCCGGCTTTGCGGCTTTCAGGAGGCCGCTGGTGAGCTGGAAGCCTGCAAAGTCCCGCAGACGGCTCTCGCTCTCGGAGGTGCCGGGGGCAGCGGTATTCCAGACAGCCGTCACCACGACATCGGCGTCCTTGACGCCTTCGGCGGGGTCTTCCAGCAGGCGGAACGCACTGCCGTACTTATGGGCGAACATCAACACATCTGCCGCCGGGCGGTAACCGTGGGGGCAGACGCAGTCTACCTTCATGCCGGAGAGCAGGCCACCCACGATGAGGCTGTTGGCCATATTGCTGCCGTCGCCGACGAAGCAGAGCTTCTGGCCCGCCAGCGCACCCCGGCGCTCCCGGATGGTCATGAGGTCGGCCAGCACCTGACAGGGGTGAGCATAGTCCGTCAGGCCATTGATGACGGGGACGCCCGTAAACTCAGCGAACTCTTCCAAATCGCTCTGGCGGTAGGTGCGCCAGACAACGCAGTCATAATAGCGGCCCAGCACCCGGGCGGTATCCTTGAGCGGCTCGCCGCGGCCGGACTGCAGCTCGGTGGCGGCATTCATGTAGTTGCCGAGGCCGCCCAGCTGGTAGACACCCACCTCGAAGCTGGTGCGGGTACGGGTGGAATTTTTCGAGAACATCAGCGCGACGCTCTTGCCCTTGAGCAGAGGTTCGGTGCCTCCGGCCTTCTGCTGCGCTTTCAGCTCATCGGCCACATCAAGGATATGGGCCACCTCGTCAGGGGTGAGGTCGCTCATTTTCAGCAGATGCTTCATGCCTGCTCCTCCGTTTTGCTGGGGTCCATCTCTGCGAGGACGCTGCCCAGAATATCCAGCGCCATCTCCACATCGTGGGCGGTCAGAGTCAGCGGCGGCAGCAGGCGGAGGCGGGTCTTTGCGGTAAGCACCAGCAGGCCCTTTTCGCGGCAGGCGGCCAGCACGTCAGCGG
>OGDU01002324.1_pt1 | contig 12432 bp, 8 predicted proteins | sample 1570371 | NCBI WGS metagenome assembly OGDU01 (sample SAMEA2581977, study PRJEB24529) | metagenome | biome: Human gut stool | place: China | collected 2011
TTCGTGAGTATTTATCGACTTCCGAAACGAAGTATCAGTTTGCTAAGCGTACCGGTATTTGCCGACGTCTGCTGATTCTTTGGCTCGAAAAGTATCATATAAATGATAAAGTTATGAGTACAGACCACGCCTCTTTCAACAAATACTCTGCTGAGTCTCTCAATGAACTGGAAAAAGAACTGGAAAAGTATCTGAAGGTGGATCACGTTTCCCTTTTTTCCAATGGACACATGGCGTTGGAGCTTCTGATCCAGGCATTGCATCTGACGGGGGAAGTCATTACCACGCCGTTTACGTTTGCGTCCACAACACATGCGATCGTGCGGAACGGGCTGACGCCGGTATTCTGTGATGTGAATCCGGAGGACTACACGATGGACGTCTCCAAGATCGAGGCGCTGATCACGGACAAGACCAGTGCGATCATACCGGTGCACGTCTACGGCAATCTCTGTGATGTGGAGGCGATCGAGGCAATCGCCAAAAAGCATCATCTGAAAGTGATTTACGATGCGGCGCATACGTTTGGCGTTACGTACAAGGGACGCGGTGTGGCGACGTTCGGGGATGCGTCCATGTTCAGCTTCCACGCAACGAAGGTGTTCCACACGATTGAGGGCGGCGCTGTATGCTTTAACGGAGAGCAGAACGGACTGAAGGAGGACCTGTACGGTCTTAAGAATTTCGGAATCCGCAATGAGGTCGTTGTGGACGCGGTCGGCGCCAACTCCAAGATGAATGAATTCCAGGCGGCGATGGGACTTTGCAACCTGCGGCATCTGGATGGAGAGATCGAGAAGCGCAGCCGCGTGGTGGCGCGCTACAGAGAGCATTTAAGCGGTGTGCCGGGAATCAAGCTGGTACAGCCGCAGAAGGATGTAAAGCCGAACTATGCATATTTCCCGGTGGTGTTCGATGAGACAGTGCTCGGATACAGCAGGGATAATATTTATGAGATGTTAAAGCAGCATGATATTTTCACCAGAAAGTATTTCTATCCGCTGACAAGCGAATTTCAATGTTACAGTGACAGATATGATGCGAAGGATACGCCGGTGGCGCTTGAGACGTCGAAGCGTGTGCTGACACTGCCGCTCTATGCGGATCTGGATCTTTCGGATGTGGACCGCATCTGTGAACTGATTCTGGGGTATCGGGCATGATTATTGTAAAAATCGGTGACGGCATGGGCAACCAGCTGTTTAATTACGCGTGCGGATATGCGGCGGCGCGGCGGGAGAATGATACGTTAAAGCTGGATACTTCTGAGGCGGACAATTCCACCCTGCGCGATTTTGAACTGGACAAGTTCCATCTGAAGTATGACGCACGGGAAAGTTTTCCGAACCGGACGGTCTTTCAGAAGATTTACAAACGTCTGCGCAGGAATCTCAAGTACCGCGTCATCAAGGAGCGGGATCTGCATGCGGTGGATCCGAGAGTCTTCCAGAAAAAGAGATTCCGCAATAAATATCTGCACGGTTACTGGCAGCATACGGGTTATTTTGAACCTTATTTAAAAGAGATTACAGATATGATGACGCCTGCGTACGGGCAGAGTGAACTTGTGAAAAAGCTTTGTGCGGAATTTCAGACGACGGACACCTGCGCTGTGCATGTGCGCGGCGGAGATATCATAGGTCCGGGGAGGGCTTTCTTTGAGCGTGCCTTAGCGCGCATGGAAAAGGAACGTCCGGGACTTTGCTACCTTGTGTTTACCAACGACAGGGAGGCGGCGAAGGAAGCGCTCGAGGGAGAACACACAGAGCGGAAGATGACCTATATCTCCGAACTGGGAGCGTTTTCGGATATCGATGAATTTTTTCTGATGGCGGCGTGCCGTCACCAGATCATATCAAATAGTTCGTATTCCACCTGGGCGGCTTACTTGAATCCGAATCCGGAAAAAGTGGTGATTATGCCGGAATATAAGGGCTGTGAACAGATACGTTTGAAGGAGTGGATTGTTTTATGAGTTTGGTAAAGAGCGTCTTTAAGGTGTTTGATGGAAAGCAGAAGAGAAAGTTGTTTGGTATGGCATTTCTCATTCTGATCAATTCGGGAGTCAGTCTGCTCGGCGTGTCCGTGCTTCTGCCGTTTATCCAGGCGGTGACAGCGCCGGAGGAACTGCTTGCGAACCGCTATGTGGCGGCATTTTACGAGTGGATGGGGATGGAGAATCCCAACGAGCTGATCACGGCGATAGCGATCGGAATTGTCATTGTCTATCTGGCAAAAAATGCGTTTATTATTTTTATGAATAATATGCAGTATCGTTTTTCCTACTACGGGAAAAGGGAGATGCAGGATCGTCTGATGAAGTACTATATCAGCAAGGACTATACGTTTTTCCTGAACCATAACAGTGCGGAGCTGATGCGCGACATCAACAATGATCCGGAGATGTTCTATGCAGCGGTATTAAATATGCTGCAGCTGGCAGCGGAACTGTGCACAAGCGCCATTTTAATTATCTTTCTGGTAGTGACAGATCCGATTATCACGCTTGGTGTGGCACTTGCGATGATGCTGATGGTGCTGCTTTTCATGAAAAAGTTAAAGCGCACGCTGGCGCGCTTCGGTGATGAGCGCCGGAAATACAATGCGAACATTATTCAGTGCATGCAGCAGGCATTCGGCGGAATCAAGGAGATCAAGATTGCAAACCGTGAGAGTTATTTTGAGGAAGAGTTCCGCAAGCAGAACGGACTTTACACCTACGTCATCAAGCAGAATGCATTTTTAAGTTCCATCCCGAAGCCGGTGATGGAAGCGTTATGTATTGCGGGTCTGATGATCACGATTGCGGTCCGCATCAATATGACAGAGTCCGATCCGACCCATTTTGTCGGCGTGCTTGCCGTATTTGCGGCTGCGGCGTTTTACCTGCTTCCTTCTGCCAACAAAATGTCGGAATACTTAGGGTCGATCATTCACAACGGCGTCGTGATCCACAAGATCGGCGAGGAGTACACGAAGATCCGCGATCTGGAGATTGATCTTTCCGAGGAGCGCGATTATCCGGCGATGGCACTTGAGCGTGAAATCCGCGTCAACGATATGACGTTTACCTATCCGGAGATGGAGGAGCCGGTATTGTCCCATGTGAATGTGACGATTCCAAAGAACAGCTCGGTGGCGTTTATCGGACCGTCCGGAGCGGGCAAGACCACGATGGTGGATCTGATCCTCGGGGTGTTAAAGCCGCAGGAGGGCCAGATTACATTGGACGGTGTCGATATCAGCACATCGTACCGCGGATGGCACGATAAGATTGGCTATATTCCGCAGACGATCTACATGCTGGATGATACGATCCGCAACAATATTGCATTTGGAAAAAAAGAAGGAATCAACGACGAGGATGTCTGGGCAGCACTGCGCCAGGCACAGCTCGATGAATTTGTGGAGTCGCTCGAGGAGGGACTTGACACGGTGATCGGTGAGGCGGGTGTGCGTCTGTCCGGCGGGCAGCGTCAGAGAATCGGAATTGCGAGAGCTCTGTACCGCAAGCCGGAGGTGTTGGTGCTCGACGAGGCGACGTCCGCACTGGATACGGAGACAGAGGCGGCGGTTATGCAGGCGATCGACAGTCTGCAGGGTAAGATGACAATGCTCATCATTGCGCACCGCCTGTCGACCATCAAAAACTGCAACATTGTATACAAGGTGGAGAACGGAAGCGTAACTGTTCAGGACGCGCAGTAGAGAAGAAATGAGGGAAAATATGATCATTATTGAACCGTGTGCAGGACTTGGAAATAAGCTGCTTGGTATGTCCTCGGCTTATGCGGTGGCACAGAAGTTAAACCGTGAGCTGATCGTCATGTGGAAGCGTGAGGTTGGCTGTAACGTAAAAGCAGAAGAACTGTTTGATCTCCCGTTCCGTGTGATCGAGATCAGCGAGAACGGATACTCCAAGGAGCCGGTTGCGCATTTCAGAGGGAATCAGTTAAAAAAGAAATGGCGCGCGAAGGCAGACCGTTTTTTGGAGTGCGGGGATGTGGAAGCGATCAAAAAGCAGAAAGGCTACGAGGGACTGCTTGCAGTCATTGAGAAGGAGCCGGTCATCTACATCAAGTCCTTCGGACCGCTCTGTGAGCTGGATGCGGCAAGCCTTGCCTTTTTAAAGCCGAGCGCGGGTATTCTGCAAAAGGGAGAACCGCTGTTTTCCCAGCTTGGCGCAAAGACGGTGGGGGTGCATGTCAGACGTACCGATCACACCGAGGCGATCGCCAACAGTCCGCTGTCGCTGTTTGCGGATAAGATGCGGCAGGAGATGACACAAGTGCCGGGGACGGACTATTTTGTGGCGACGGACGATGAAGGGGTGAAGCGGGAACTGCGGGAAGCACTGCCGGACGCAAAGCTGATCTTTCATGATTCCGGTATCATTGACCGTAATTCCAAAGAGGGAATCTGCGACGCTTACATCGAGATGCTGGCGCTCTCCAGATGCCGGAAGATTCTCGGAAGCTATAACAGCACATTCAGCCTGCTTCCGTCCTATATCGGCGATATACCGCTTGAGGTTGTAAAGAAGGATTAAATTTATGATAGAGATGAAATGCTGTGACATACTGGGCACCCGGATTCTGGTGACCAATATGGCGGATACAGTGGAACGAATTGAACATGATATGGAAGAATTGCGCGGAAAATATATCTGCGTGGGCAATGTCCATACGACGGTGATGGCGCATGACGATGCGCATTATCATGAGGTACAAAAGAGTGCGGCGTTCGTCCTTCCGGACGGAAAGCCGCTTTCCGTGTATAGCAGAAAACACGGTTTCCCGGAGGCGGAGCGCGTGACAGGTCCGGATCTGATGCTGGAACTGTTCGAGAGAGAGAACGGATTAAAGCATTATTTCTACGGCGGATCGCCGGAGACATTGCAGATGTTAGAGCAAAAGCTTAAGGAGCGCTATCCGCATCTTCAGATTGCGGGGATGGTATCCCCGCCGTTCCGCAGCTTAAGTGAGAAGGAGGATGCGGCTGAGGTTGAGAAGATCAATGCGTCCGGCGCAGACATCATCTGGGTCGGACTCGGGGCGCCCAAGCAGGAAAACTGGATGTACGATCACAGGGATAAAGTCCACGGCGTGATGATTGGCGTCGGCGCCGGGTTTGACTATCATGCCGGCAACATCAAGCGCGCGCCGATGTGGATGCAGAAGTTGTCCTTAGAGTGGCTGTACCGCCTGATGCAGGATCCGAAGCGCCTGTTCAAGCGGTATCTTGTGACAAACACGCGCTATTTATGGCTGACCAGAACGAAGAGACAGTAACGAGAAGAAGGAGGCAGCATTCGTATGTGTGGAATCTACGGTGTAATTAACAGAAAAGTGAGACGGGAACAGGCGATGGAGTGCCTGGATACGATGATACATCGTGGACCGGACGGATTTGGACTGTGGCAGGAGGATGGTGTGACGCTCGGTCACAGAAGACTGGCGATCTTAGATCTCTCCAGCGCCGGAAGCCAGCCGATGTCCTACGCCAATGAGCGCTACTGGATGACGTTTAACGGTGAGATATACAATTTTATCGAGATCCGGGAGGAATTGCAGCACAAGGGGTACACGTTCCGCGGAAACAGCGACTCGGAAGTGATCATGGCGGCATACTGCGAGTGGAAGGAAAAATGCGTGGACCGCTTTAACGGAATGTGGACGTTCGCCATCTGGGACAGACAGGAAAAGAGTCTGTTTCTCTCCAGGGACCGTTTTGGCGTGAAGCCGCTTTACTACACCGAGTTCCCGGACGGAGGATTCGCCTTTGCATCGGAGATGAAGGCGCTTCTCCCGCTGCTTGAGAAGGTGGAGCCGAACAAGGAGATGTTCGACCGCTATTTTGCGGACAATCATTATGAGTCCCAGCCGGAGTGCCTGATCAAGGGGATCAAGCGATTCCCGGCTGGAAGTTATGCGTGGATTCGCAATGGAAAAACAGAGATCACACGCTTCTGGAACACACTGGATCATCTGATCGAGGTGCCGGATACCTACGAGGAGCAGGTAGAGCAGTTCCGCGAGCTGTTTCTGGATGCCTGCAAGATCCGCATGAGAAGCGATGTGACTCTGGGAACCGGACTCAGCGGCGGACTGGATTCTTCCGCCACCATCTGCGCCATGTCTTACATTTCCAGAAACTGTGCGGATGAGCGCGCGAACAAAGACTGGCAGCACGCGTATGTGGCATGCTTCCCGGGAACGGATCTGGATGAGACAAAATACGCAAAGCAGGTGACGGATTATCTCGGCATCAGGCATACGTTTTTAACGATTGACGACGCGGTGCCGGAGCGGGAATTTCTGCGTCAGCTGTACTGCTTTGAGGAACTCTGGGGTAATCCGCAGGTGCCTATGATGGAGCTTTATAAAAAGGAGAGAGAGCTCGGAACGACGGTATCCCTCGACGGCCATGCGGCAGATGAATTATTTGCCGGCTACGGATTCGACGTGTTAAAAGCGTATCCGGATGCAAAGGGAAAAGCGGAGATCGACCAGATTACGATGGCATATTTAAATCAGCGGAGTGAGATGGGATATGACCCGTCGTCCGCAGAATTTAAGCGGCAGCGGAATAAGCTATACCGTGACTATATGACGAAGTATTATGCGAAGAAGCTTCTGGGAAGAGCGGATGTATCGAGCGCTTACGCGGATCATCCGAACTGGAAGAAGCTGGACAATCTGAATAAGGTACTGTTTGTCTCCACACATGAGACGATTCTTCCGACGCTTTTGCGCAATTACGACAGAGACAGTATGGCGTCCGGCGTTGAGATCCGCATGCCGTTTCTGGACTACAGGATTGTGGAGTTCGCGTTTTCGATCGGCTGGAAATCCAAGCTGCACGGAGGATTTTCCAAATCCATCGTCCGCGATGCCTGCGCAGATTTTATGCCGCACGACATTGCCTACCGCAGAACGAAGCTGGGATTCAATGCGCCGATTCTGGACTGGATGCGCGGACCGTACCGCCAGTTCTTTGAGGATACGGTGGCGGACCCGGCGTTTGCAAACTGCAGCTTAATCGACGATGCCACAGGCGTGCGTGCGGATCTTGCAAAGTTCCTAAATGGTGAGAATGCGACCTTCCATCAGGCGGCGGATATCTGGAACCGGATCCAGCCGTATCTGTGGGAACGCGCGCTGATCCGGCAGGATTGGAGATAGGAGTGGGGATGAAACACTGGAAATACCTGGATGTGGCGAGGGGAATCGGACTTCTCCTCGTCATCATTTCACATAGCTGCGGGCTGAGCCCGTACCTGATCAATTATTATATCCCGCTGTTTTTTGTGGTGTCGGGCTATCTGTACAAGCCGGGCAGAAGCTATGGGGAAAATGTGGTGCACAAGGCGAAGCGCCTGCTGGTTCCGTATTTTGGCTACAGCGCGTTGCTGCTGGTGTTCTACCGGGCAATCGGACGTACCTGGCAGGAGACGGGAAGATCTGCACTCGGAGTGCTGTACTCACGCTACTGCCTTTTTGATACGACGACACATCAGGACAACGTATTTTTATTTACCGTGGCAAACGGTGCCATGTGGTATCTGACCGCATTTTTTGTGACAAGTCTGGTGTACCATCTGGTGATCGACCGCTGCTTAAAGAGCCGCCGGTTTCTGATCGGCTGTCTGGTGATGCTTACCGTGCTCACGATGCTTTTGGCGGAACTGCCGATACTGCTTCCGTGGAGTCTGGATCTCGCGTTTGTGGGAACGATTTTTATGATTGCAGGTACACTGCTTCAGAGAGCAGATTTCTTTGACAGGGACTGGAATCTGTGGGTGATCATTGGCATACTGGTATTTTATCTGTCGCTCAGCCGGGCGAATCCGGGCATCAACATGTCGGTGCGCGAGTACGGCGTGTATCAGGCGTTCAGTGTTCCGTTTTTTATTCTGATCGGTATTACGGGCTCCATGCTCTGCATCTGGGTCGGAAAAGCATTCCAGAACTGCATTGTGGGTACGGTGTTAGCCTATATCGGGCAGAATACGATTGTTCTTCTGGCGCTTCATATTCTCGGACTTGAGATTTTTGAGATGGCAGCGGCAAAGTTTATCAATATCGGCGAACTGACCGGCGCCGCGTTCGTCCTTTACCACACGGTGAGGGTGACGGCGTCTGTCTGCGGGTGTCTGCTGTTTGGAAAGATTCTTGATGGAATCAAGCGGGCACTGCACGGAAAGCACAGAGGGTAAGTACATGGAAAAAACAGTAAAAAAGGGGCGTAACTCGAGTATCGAACTGCTGCGGATTGTGTGCCTTGTTATGATATTCTGGATGCACGCCGCGGACAGCGGTGTGGCGAACGGGATCAGCGCCTGGATTGATATTGCGGTTGCGGTCATCGGAAATATCGGTGTATCCTGTTTTATCCTGATTTCGGGATATTACGGAATCCGCCTGGATATGAAAAAAATGATGCATCTGGAATGCATGCTTTTGTTCTATTCCTGGATGGGACTCTTGTTTCAGTATGTGTGGGGAAATGCACTTGGAGGAGAGGAGATTTTATCCTACCTGCTTCCGGTCATCGGAAAGCGTTCCTGGTACTTCACCTGCTATTTTGCGCTGGCGTTTTTGAGCCCGTTTTTAAATGAGATGGTGGAAAAGTTAAGTGAAGCGCATTTCAGACAGCTTCTGATTACGATGCTGGTGATTTTTTCGGGGGTGACGACATTTTTCTTCTTTGACATCAATTCGGACGGCGGAAAAGGAATCACCCAGATAGTGATGCTGTATCTGATCGGCCGCTACATCGGCGTGTACCGCGCAGACAGGCAGTATCGTACGGCAAAGCTTGCCGGCTGGTTTGCACTTCTGGCAGGGGTAAATTTCTGCCTGAACGGAGCGCTGTACGTGGTGACGGGAACGGTGCAGAACCGTTTTGCAAGGGACAATACGCTGTTTACCATTTTTGAGGCAATTCTGGTATTTTTGATTTTCCGGAATCATCATTTTGAAAATGCATTTGTGAACCGGCTGGCGAAGCATGTGCCGGCGGTCTTCCTGTTTGAGTGGACGCTGCGGGGATTCATCTCGCACTACATGTTTGACTATGTTGCCCGCGCGGGAGAAAACACCTATGAATTTCTGCTGCTCGGGATTGCACTGCTGCTCGTTGTGATGGGAAGCGTGATCGACTGGGCGCGCGTGACGCTTTTCCATGTGCCGGAAGCATGGTGTGTCGAGCACATCTATCGGCTGGGCGACCGGTGTGTGCAGAAGATAAAAAGCAAAAGATAAGAAGCAAAAGATGAGAAGCAAATAAGGAGGTAAGTTATGATCGCATATTTTCTGGGAGGCTGTGCCATTTACGGCATTGTGCTGTTTGTACTGGTTATGCTGCGGCCGAAGTCTGCGCTGCATACGAAAAAGCTTACAGACTGCGGACGCAGGGAGAAGATCACCATCGGCGTGGTGTTAGTGATCCTGATTCTGCTCTGCACACTGCCGATGGGGCTGGCACCGGGCTGGAACGGGGAAGACCCTGGCGCGACGAATCAGTATGAGCTGCTTGCGGAGGCAATTCTGAATGGACATATCAATATTGACAACGGGGATGTCGATCCGCTGCTTTTACAGATGGACAATCCGTATGATCCGCAGGCGCGTGTGGATCTCGGCGTGGATTACCGCTGGGATACGGCGTACTATCATGGACACTATTATATGTATTTTGGTGTTGTGCCGGTATTTTTGCTGTTTTTGCCGTTCCGTCTGATTACCGGAATGAGCCTTACGACTTACCATGCGACGCAGATTTTTGTCGCACTCTTTATCTGCGGCGTCTTTGCGAATTTTTATATGATGTCAAAGCGGTTTTTTAAGAAGATGACGCTTGGCATGTACCTGATGCTGGCGTCGGCGTTCTCGATTATGAGCGTCTGGTACAGCGTGGATGCGCCGGCACTGTACTGTACAGCAATCACCGGAGCGCTCTGCATGGAGATCTGGAGCCTCTTTTTCTTCATGCGCGCGGTGTGGGTGGAAGAGGACGAGAAAAAATCCATCCGTCTGGCATTTTTCGGAAGCCTGTTCGGTGCGCTGGCATTCGGATGCAGACCGCCGGTGGCGCTCGCCAACCTGTTCGTGATTCCGATGCTGGTGGTATATCTGAAAAAACATAAATTCACGAAAAAGCTGTTCGGCGAACTTGTGGTTGCGGCGATGCCGTACGTTGTCATCGGAATTCTTCTGATGTGCTACAATTATGCCCGCTTTGAGAGCCCGTTTGAGTTCGGACAGGCATACCAGCTGACCGCGGCAGACCAGAGCAATTACGGAAGCATTGCGTCCTATTTTTCACAGACGAAGATGATCGCGGTTGCCAATGCGGTGCTCTACAATTTCGTGAACTACAATCCGATCTGCGAGGCGTTCCCGTATGTGATTTTTAACGGTATTCTGTTGAATTTCCCGATCCTGTGGTTTGCGGTGATCGGACTGTCGCCGGAGGGCGTCTTAAAGCGCATGAAGGAACAGCAGATGCGCGCGTTTATCGTCATGCTGTTTGTGATTCCGCTTGTGATTGCGGTTATGGATGCACTCTGGTCGCCGTTTATGACGGAGCGCTACCGCATGGACCAGTATTGGATCATGGGTGTGCTGTGTTTTCTGGTGATCGGATTTTATCATGACAATCTGTCCGAGACGGCGGGAAGAAAGTTCAGCTGTTTTATTTCGCTCTGGGCGTTTATCACGATTGGAAAGAGCATTCTGCTGTATCTGGTCCAGAATGATGGAAATGTGACTTATACATATCCGGAAGTGGTGGAGCAGATCAAGATGATCCTGCGTCTGGGAATCGGTGCAGGCTGATGCACCTGGCAGCAGTTCGTGCCGGGAAGCGGTAACAGAAGAAAGGTTTGGGAGTGAGAATGGATAAAATAGCAGTATTGATTCCCTGCTATAATGAGAGCAGGACGATAGAGAAGGTTGTGACGGACTTTAAGCGGGTGCTTCCGGAGGCAACGATTTACGTCTACGACAATAATTCCACCGATGGGACGGACGAGCTGGCGCGTGGCGCCGGTGCGACAGTGCGCTATGAATACCGTCAGGGAAAAGGCAACGTGCTGCGCCGGATGTTCCGCGACATCGATGCAGAGTGCTATATCATCACGGACGGAGATGACACCTACCCCGCAGAGTCTGCAAGGGAGATGGCGGATCAGGTGCTTGAGCGCAGGGTGGACATGGTGGTGGGAGACCGCCTGTCCTCCACTTACTTTACAGAGAACAAGAGACCGTTTCACAATTTCGGCAACTCTCTGGTGCGGAAGAGCATCAATACCCTGTTTAAGAACGACATCAAGGATATCATGACGGGATACCGGGCGTTCAGCTATGAGTTCGTCAAGACGTTTCCGGTGCTCTCGAAGGGCTTTGAGATTGAGACGGAGATGAGCATCCACGCGATCGACAAGAATATGTTCGTGGAAAATGTGGTCATTACCTACCGCGACCGCCCGGAGGGAAGTGTGTCAAAGTTAAATACATTTTCGGATGGATTTAAGGTGCTACGCACGATCGCGAGACTCTTCCGGGATTACAAGCCATTTGCGTTCTTTGGATGGCTGGGACTCATTTGTTTTGCGATTGCAACGGCATTTTTCGCGCCGGTGCTCAGCGGCTATCTGGCAACCGGCATGGTGCCGAAGTTCCCGACCCTGATCGCGTGTTCCGGGCTTTATGTGATTTCGTTCCTGCTGTGGATCAGCGGTGTGATTCTGGAGGTTATCACGAAGAAACACCGTCAGTTATTTGAACTTTACTTGAACCAGCTGAGCATTTTAAAGAGGAGAGACGGATGAAACGCCGTGTATTTTTAGGGCTTCCGGTTATTTTGGGGATTTTATTTTATATCTGGTATATATTTCATGCCTCAGACAATGTGGCGTATTCGGATTATATCCGGCTGATCAATTCATATCTGCCGGATGTGACAAATCCGGCGAAATTCTTTGTACCGGATATCCTGACGCGCGTTCCGATCACGTATCTGGGGCGCATCATCAATGTGAAACTATTTGGCTATAATACGTATTTTGACATGATTCTGGGTGTTTTGAGCCTGGGTGCGGGCGCGGCGGTGCTGGCGCTCTACGCAGAGCGGAACCGCTCGGTCGGCTATCTTTCCTTCCTGTTGATTCAGTTTGTATATTTCAGCCTGAATAAATGGGAAATGATGACGAACGGGACCGGCTGGGTCTGCACTCTGTCGATCTCCGGATTTTTATTCCATTTTGCAGTCCTCGACCATGCAGCGGCGACCCGGTGCCGGAATATGTCTGACCGGGTGCTTCTGGCAATTCTGCCGATCCTGCTGGTCGTGCTGGTGGCAGGACCGTACAGCGGCGGCTATGCGGTGATTCTGGTGCTGGCATACGGCGCACTGTGGCTGGGGGAT
>OGDU01002329.1_pt1 | contig 12394 bp, 12 predicted proteins | sample 1570371 | NCBI WGS metagenome assembly OGDU01 (sample SAMEA2581977, study PRJEB24529) | metagenome | biome: Human gut stool | place: China | collected 2011
AAGAGCATAGAGAAACCGCAAGCCGTTCACGGGTGGTTGTCCACCTATGAACGGCTTGTAAATTCTCAAATTTTTTTAGTCCCTACTTGACACAAGAAGATCTGTCCAGACTCGGCAGAAATTATATTGAAGTAGGCTCCTACACCGAAATTTACTTCCCGCGCAATAATGTACGGTATATTGCCATCAATGATAATTTCGATTCGCTGTATGCAGAGGGGAACGAGCTTGCCCCGTTTAAAAATCTGTTTAACGAGTGGTACGCACGGGACACAAGTAAAAAAATCCGTGCCGTAAAGCGCGCCAAAGCCGAAAAAGGTGAACGCATAGGTTCCCGACCGCCGTATGGGTATCTGAAAGACCCGAACGATGCTAAGAAGATTATTATCAATGAGGAGACTGCGCCGATTGTCCGCAAAATATTTTCAATGTGCGTCAGCGGTCTCGGTCCAACTATGATTGCAAACAAGCTCAAGGAGATGAAAATACAAACTCCCGTTATGTATGAATATCGCAAATCAGGAACGGCAGTAACTTATCTTGATCCCGACCGACCGTATGACTGGAATGCGAAAACGGTTGCGGATATCCTATCCAAAGAGGATTATATAGGCAATACCGTAAACTGCCGTTATACCGTACCGTCATACAAGGACAAGCGCAAGATAAAGCGAGACGCGTCAGAGCAGCTTCGTTTTGAGCATACACATGAGCCGATCATAGACGAGCAGACATGGGAAACGGTACAGAAATTACGCAAAGGAAAGCGCAGACCGACAAGCATGGGTGAAACAAGTAAATTTTCCGGTTTGCTGTTTTGCGCTGACTGCGGTTCAAAGCTGTATTTTACCCGCAGGCGCGCGGACGATCCTAAAAGCTATTCTTTCAACTGTTCCCATTACCGTAACAATGCAAAAGAAAAGTGTTCGCCTCACCGTATACGCGAAGTAGTTCTGGAGGAAATTCTGTTGGAAGAAATACGGCGGATAACTTACGCAGCGCGTTCAAAGGAACGGGAATTTGCAGAGTATATTAACAGAAAAAACTCCTCCGAAAATCGAAAGGAGCTTGCCGCAAAGCAACGGGATTATGAACGCTTGACAAAACGCGTATCTGAGCTGAATGCCTTATTCAAGCGTTTGTATGAGGATAATGTTCTCGGACGGATAAATAACGAACAGTTCCGTATGCTGTCTGACGGTTATACCGAGGAGCAAAACAGTATAAACGCTGAACTGCCTACTCTGGAGCAGGAAATTCAAGGCTTAAAGGAAACGGCAAGTAATGTGGATAAATTCATAAGCCTTGCGCGGAAATATACCCGTATAACAGAGCTTACGCCCGAAATCCTGCATACCTTCGTGTCCAAAATTGTAGTACACGAACGCACCGAACGGTACAAGCAAAAGTCCGAACAGCAAATTGATATTTATTTCCGCTATATCGGCAACGCAGGAGAAACATTATAAAGGTTGCAAAGGCGCTTGAAGTCAGCGCCGATTATCTTCTGACGGGAGATATAGTGGATAAGGATATGCTTATACTGGCAGATAAGCTACGCAAGCTCTCTCCGGAAATGCTCAGGATTGTTGAAAATATTATTGATGAGTGTACGAAAATTTGGGCAGGCTTTGATTATTAAATAAATAATTGACCTTTTGGTTTTGAAAGGGTATAATAAGACTGTAAGGAGATGATTTTCGTGTGTTCGCAAAGCAAGCTTAACAGTATATTAAGTAAAATAGCAGAGGTTGCAAAAAATACCTTTGGTAATACTTTGCAGGCTGTTATTCTATACGGCTCATATGCCCGCGGCGATTATGATGACGCCTCGGACATAGATATAATGATAATTGCGGATGTTGACCGCGGGGATCTGTTCAGATATGAAAAGCCGATTATAAAGGCAACAAGCGAATTGGGGCTTGAAAATGATGTGGTCATTACCGCAACCCTAAAGGATAAGAAGACATTTGAGCAGTATAAAAACGCACTGCCTTTCTATCAGTCTGTATTAAAGGAGGGCGTTTAGGTTGCCGTTTGAAGAGCAGATATCTATTTCAAAGCTCCGTTTGGATATTGCAAAGGAACGGCCTTAGCTATGCCGATGAAATTCTGAAAATCGGGGATTATAAAACGGTTGCCAACCGTTCGTATTATGCTGTGTTTTCTGCAATGAGAGCTGTTTTGGCACTTGATTCGTTTGATTCCAAAAAGCACTCGGGGATTATAGCAGAATTCAGAAGACGCTATTTGAAAACCGAAATATTACCTAAAGAATTATCCGAAACAATTGATTCATTGGTCGAGATAAGACAAGGAAGCGATTATGACGATTTTTATATTGTTTCAAAGGAAGAAGTAACATTGCAATTGAAGAATGCCCGCCTTTTCGTAACAGAGGTTGAAAAATATTTAAAAGGAGCATATCGGTAAAAACCGTAAAAAAATTTCCATAAAAATGAGTGACATACTTGAAAGAAGGCGTTTTGCGATGATAATCTTGACAATAAATATGTTATTGTTATAGGACCTGTTGCAAATGATGATTTGGCATTGCTTTTCAGGCAGTTCAGCAACGGGATGATAGAAATAGATACTCTTATTCGCGAAATGAAATATAAGAAATTGACCGATCGGTATTCCTTCCATATAGAAAAGGGCTTACAGTTTTAAAAAAAGTAAGGGGAATACAATGTCTAAGACAAAACAGTTAATGGAGCTGGCAACTCAAGATATTATTGCCGAGCTTGCGGATAAAAGAAATTAAGAAATCGCCGATGCTATGAATATTTTTTACGGATCGGAATTTTGCAAAAAGCTATATGACGAGTCAACAGGACTGTATTCCGAAGGAACGAGGTATTTGTACGGTCTGTTGGAAAATGAGCTTGAAAACGGTAGAATTGTTCAAAATGAAATATAAGTCAGACACCGTCTGTTCCTGAAAACGGGAGAGACGGTGCTTTTTATGCCGCTAAGGGATTTAAGTTTGATTTTTTGCTATATACCTTTTTTTGCCCGGTATTTTCGGTAGCTTGTAGGAGTTATGCCGGTAACCGCTTTAAACTCGCGGCAAAAATGGTAAACGCTCGAAAAACCGCAATCATACGCTATATCCGTAACCGGCTCGGCAGTTTCGCAAAGAAGTCTGCCGGCTTTTTTTATTCTCATTTCAAGAACATATTGCTTAGGTGTTTTGCCGTATTTTTTCTTAAAAAGCCGACGCATATAGCTTTCGCTGATTCCTGCCGCCGCGGCCGCTTTTTCGTTATCAAGCTCCGGATTATAAAGATTTTCGGAAATGTAGTTAACGGCGGGGATTATCGCACCGTCGGTATACAGCTGTTCTGACGAAAGCCTGTCGAGAATATCGTAAAAAACGCTTAGAGCCTTAAGCTCTCTGCGGGAAAAATCAAGCTCGCGCAGCTTTTCAAAATCTTTAATGTAATCGCTGTTATTTTGCAGCGGAATTATTATAAATTCGTCGGTAAACGGTTCGGCACATTTAAAGTTTACAAGCGGAAACGCTCCGCCGGAATTGTTATACAGCTCATAGGTCGCGCCCGCCGGCAAAAAAATCGCGCAGTCCTTATCCGAAACAAACCTTTTGCCGTTATGGGTATATGTAATTTTACCCTCCTTGCAAAAGGAAAGCCCGAAGAAGGGTCTGTATGTTATTTCCATATGCCTGCCGGTCGGAGCTAAAACCGTAATTACCTCGGAAATTTCGGTAACCTTAATTTGCCCAAAATCGCTCATTTTCATCACCCTTAATACGATTATACCGTTTTTGCAAATAAATTCAAGCCGTATAATAAAATTTGTTCCGAAAATGTTAAAACAGTACCGTTTTTTGCATTGACTTGAGTGTTGTTTGCAATTAAAATTTAAGAAAAAGCGAAGGGATTGTTGTATATGAACTTTTCAGGCAAAACGGCGATAGTTACGGGCGCGGCTTCGGGTATGGCGTTGCTTTTCTGCAAAAAATTCGCTGACCTCGGCGGCAATGTCGTCATGACCGATATAAACGGTGACATACTTACGGAAAAGGCCGCGGAGATCAATGCCGAAAATCCGGGTAAGGCGCTTGCGGCTGTATGCGATGTGAGAAAATATGAAGAAGTATGCGCGGTACGCGACCTTGCGGTTAAGACCTACGGCAGTATTGACGTTATGGTAAATCTTGCGGGCGGGGCGGAAACGAGAATACTGCATGCTTCGGGCGAATTTCCCGATATTCCGATAGAGGTTTACGACTGGGGAATAGACGTTAATCTTAAAGGACAGTTTTATTTTGACCACGCCGTTATGAAGCAGATGCGCGAGCAGAAAAGCGGAGTTATAATCAATATCGGCTCTATAACCGGCGAGGAGGGGTGCGCTGCAAACGTTGCATATTCAACCTCAAAAAGCGGTGCTATGAACGGACTTACAAAATCGCTGGCGCTGTACGGCTCGAAGTACGGTATTCGCTGCGTTTGCGTATCTCCGGGACCCGTTCTGACACGCCCCGGTATGGCGGCTATGAAAACCGCTCTCGGCAGGGCGGCAGAGCCTGAGGAGCTTGTTAATATGCTGCTTTATGCGGCGTCGGACGAGGGAAGCTTTCTTGACGGAGTAAACATACTTATGGACGGAGGGCGCAATATAATGCGCAATAAAGACTGATATGAGTAAATTTTTGATTGAAGGCAGACCTACGCTTACCTGTATGATTCAGGCAAGAACGCCCGAGCGCGCAAGCGAGCTTATAAAAAAGGGGCTTGACGGCGGAACAGACGCATTTGCAATTCAAATTGACCAGCTTGAAAGAGAATACCGCACAGAGAGCTGTTACAGAGAGCTTTTTGAAAAAATGGGCGGCAAGCCGGTTTATGTTACCGATTACCGCAATAATATGAGCACCGGAATGACCGATGATGAGCTTGCCGACGAGCTGCTTACGCTTGCAAAAAGCGGCGCGGCGCTTGTTGACGTTATGGGTGACCTTTATTGCCCTTCAAGGGACGAAATAACAAGGGACTCTGCGGCGGACGCGAAACAGCGCGAGCTTATAAACAAAATTCATTCTTACGGTGCCGAAGTGCTTATGTCCTCACATACCTACCGTTTTCTGAATTTTGACGAGGTATGGAAAATTGCAAAAATACAGTCAGACCGCAGCGCCGATATTGTAAAAATAGTTGCGGCGGCAAGCTCGGAAAGAGAGCTGTATGAGATTTTTGAAACAACGGCGCGCCTTAAAAACGAAACGAAAAAGCCGTTTTTGTTTTTGTGCGTCGGAGAGTATTGCAAAAAGCACCGTCTTACCGCACCGATTATTACAAACGGTATATACTTATGCGTTGCCGAGCAGGACGAATTTTCAACGCCCGCCCAGCCGCTGCTTAAAACCGCAAAAGCAATGACAAATTTAATATATGGGGGATAAATATATGAAAGCGATACTTGTAAATGACGACAGAAGTTTAAGATGGGATAACGTTCCCAACCCGATTTTGGGCAATGACGACTGCCTTGTTAAAATCGAGGCGGCGGCGCTTAACCGCGCGGACTTAATGCAAAGAGAGGGAGATTATCCGCCTCCGCCCGGCTGCCCCGAATGGATGGGTCTTGAAATAGCGGGAACTATTATTGAAATAGCGGACGGCGCAAGGGAAAAGTCTAACTGGAAAATAGGCGATAAGGTTTGCGCTTTGCTCGGCGGCGGCGGTTATGCCGAATATGCGAACATTAAGTACGATATGCTTATGCCGGTGCCCGAAAACTGCTCAATGGTAGAAGCGGCGGCAATGCCCGAAGCCTTTGCAACGGCGTACCTTAACTTATTTATTGAGGGCGGAATTAAGCCGGGCAATACCCTACTTATGAATGCGGGCGCGTCGGGGCTTGCAAGCGTTATAATACCGATGGCCAAGGCGTTCGGTGCAAGGGTTATAACCACGGTATTAACGGACGAAATTGCAAACAACATAAAGCATTTAAACGCCGACCGCGTTGTGGTTACAACAAAGGAGGATATTTCCGAGGTTTTAAAGGAAGAGCTTGAAAGCGGTCACGGGGTTGATGTTGCGATAGACTGCTTAGGCGGCGAAATAATGGGCAAGTGTATTCATTATTTAACCCACGGCGCGCGCTGGATTATGATAGCGGCTCTGGCGGGTCAAAAAACCGAAATAGACCTTAAAAATATCTATGTCAGAAACGTGAGAATAATCGGCAGTACTCTCCGGTCAAGAACGCCCGAGGTTAAGGCACGGATTTTAGCAAGCCTTGTGCGTGATGTATGGCCCAAGGTATCATCGGGAGAAGTAAGACCGACGATATACAAGGTTCTTCCCATAACCGAGGCCGAGGCGGCGCAGGATATACTCTACCGCGGCGAAAATGTCGGCAAGGTTGTTTTAACGGTAGGCTGACGAATTAACAAGTATTTTAACATCAAAACGCGGGAAAAACATTATAAAGGTTGCAAAGGCGCTTGAAGTCAGTACGGATTATTTGTTGACGGGAGATATAGTGGATAAGGATATGCTTATACTGGCAGATAAGCTGCGCAGTCTATCACCGAAAATGCTCAGGATTGTTGAAAATATTATTGATGAGTGTGCGAAAATTTAAAATGTCGGTGAATGACTGGAGTTTAACAGATTATAATCATACTGCCGGGAACATTTGTAAGCTTACAGAATATAATGTATTGGTATTACTTGAATGTCTCGGTATATACTAAAAAGTGCATTGGATTTTATGGACTGAAATACTTGACAAATGATTTCATAAGCTGTATAATCTAAATGCAAGGGAAGTAACTTAGTGTGCTTTCCGTGGCGTTGAAACAACAGGCTGTTTCAAGTCGCAGTTTGTTGCGGAGCTGGATCGAGGGTTTGACATTTCCTCAACTTGAATAGGCAGTAATGCCGAACGAAAAACCGGAACCATATAACAGCGGGTGTATCTCAGCCCATAAATGAGAAACTTATTAAGTGAGCTTCTCTTGGCTCAAAGCAAGAAAGTTAAAAGCGAGCGTTTCGCTGCTCCGAATGCGAGTGTAACAAAGGGGCAATATTCTTGCCCCTTTGTTGTATTGAGAAAACCACCTGCTAAGTGCAATAGTAAAATAAAGGTAGACACGTGGAAAACCACCATGTATCTACCTTTTTCTTATGTTAAAATGTATCAGGGGGTATTAAAATGAAAAAGGGACAAAAGAGACGAATATGGACAATAGAGCAAAAATTAGAAATCATAGGTAAACATTTAAATGAACATATCTCAGTTCGGACACTCGAAAAGGAATATAATGCGGACAGAAGCATGATCTGTCATTGGTTAAGGGACTACGGAAAATATGGCGAAGCTGCCTTTAATCCTAAAGGACATCCCGGAAATCCTTTTGCAACATTGCATACAAGCAAAACCTTAACTGAAATAGAAAGATTAAGATTGCAACTAATAAAATTAGAAATAGAAAATGAACGATTAAAAAAAGGATACCAAGTGAAAGGAGCTGGTGCAAACAAGGAGTTCGTTTCTTTAAAAGATGCGAATACGAAATAATATATTCATTAAAGGATACAGTCGATTATTCTTCCGAGCCGGACAAGCTGTATTTTCGCACTGTGTTGTATAACGCCTTATATGCGGCGTATGACAGCTTGACTTACCGAGAACAGCATACCCTTGCCAAGCATTTAGGTTTCTGCTATTCTTGTTGGTCTACAAGGAAAGCGATATTGAAAAACGGAGAAGTCGAGTATATCCTAATAAAGCCAATGACCTTTGAAGAAATTTCCCATTCAGCCAGTCGAAAGTCCGATAAGGCTTCGGAGAGGACATTTTATACTGCACTTGAAAAGATGAAAAAACATATAGAAGAAAATACTGATTACCGTTACATTTTCGGTTAAATGAAAAAAGCGCCGTACTGCAAAGCTTATTTGCTAAGCAATACGGCGCTTGATTTTTAGGGACCGCATAAAATTCTGTGTAAAAGTGAATATGAAGCTTTCTTTCAGACAAGAATCAGGATAAGAAAAAAGTCTGAAAGGAAGCATTATTTATGGAAAAAGCAGCGCCAGAAGTACTGAAAGAATATGTAAACAGTCAAAAATTCACCAGCACCGCCGAAGTTATGGAAGCAATGAAAACCATGTTTGCAGATGTATTGCAGCAAGTGATGTCAGTTGAGCTTGATGAAACCCTCGGTTATGAAAAAAGCGAGCGTTTGTCGCAAGATGCCGAAAACGGTACTATGCTTTTTGCATTGAAAAGCCAATACAGTACAAGCTATTCCCAAAACACCTAAAAAATCTACTAATATATCAAAATACCTAACCCTGAAAATTATTTATGTTTTCTTCTCTTGAATATGTTCTTATATATGATATAATCCAATTTAATTTTATAGACGAACATTGTTGTGAACAGAGGATGATTTAATGATATTTAACTGGCGTATTAATACCTGCTCGTAATAACGTTTTTTTAAAGGGTGAACGTTAAAAAATTTATACTTTAATTTTAAACTCTATCTAATGTGTTCCACCAAAACGGCAAAGGGAACAATTTTTTTATTGCATAAGTTTTATTAGTGGGAAGTTTGCAAATGTTTTCGGGTGACTGAAATCCAAAAAGAAGTCGTATAGCAGTCAAACTATCAAGCGTTAAGTCCGGAGTTTTATTGGTTGTTTTACAAGATTTGCAATCAATTTCGAATTTGCCGTAATCCTTTATTTCAAGCACAATAGATTCGTTACACCTATTGGGATTCAACGAATTTTCAAAATTAGAAAAAGCATCTATTGTCTTTTCCCAATTCTCAATTCTGCATTGAGTTGAATAATCAACAGTCAAATTCTCGCATATTTTTCCTGCGATTTGATTAAATTCATAAGCCCAAATAGGCGAAGAAAAATGAACGGCACTTAATCCTGTTGTTTTTAAAAATGCACAAATCATATTAAACTCCGTCAATTCGTCTTTGGCATAGAAATCAAATATTCGGTCTTTGTCTTCGGAAGCTGATAAAACACCTATCGGTACACTGTCTTTTGATGAAGCCAAATACAACTTTCCGTAGAATTCCGACATAACATCATATATGTTTTGGGGATTTCCTCTATCGACAAAAAAAGGTTTTGATGAGTATAATTCTTTAACAAATGTTAACGCTTTTTCATCATTCTTATCTATGGGTTTAAATGTATAATTTTCGATCAAAGGTAGTGCTTTGAGATTTTTTGATGTTAAGATATAATTATTTGAACTGCCCATAAATTCGTAACCGTATCTATTATATCTAAGACGTTCACCACCAAGCCTTGCAACATCAATGTTTTGGTTTTTAAGTTCTTGAAAACAAAAATCCATCATTGATTTCATAAGACCTAAATTTCTGTATTCTGCTTTTACTGCGATATTCCCGGTTGTGGCAAAAGTCAGTTTTTTACCGCAAACATTTAATTGAAGGGGATAAAGCCCCATGGCAGCAATAATTTCACCTTCTTTCTTGATTCCAAAACTCTTGCTTAAAGTAACATCGTCTCTATGCCACATAGGAGGAAGAAAGTTTTTAAACGAGTGCTCGTTTAACCTCTCAAAGTTAATATTAAAAAAGTTCAGTAAATCATCATAGTCGTTTTTGTTGAATTTTTCTACCCGATACATTTGTTTCGCTCCTTGCTGATTTTTTTGTCATTATAGCACATCGATATTTTGAATGTAAAGAATAATTTTTGTTTTTTTACAAAAACAACTACCGGTTGTTTTTTCGTTGCAATTATTATAAAAAGGTGTTTGATTTTTTTGGTTTTTTGAAATATAATACCAATAGTATGAGTAGAGGAGTATTGTTTCAGTGTTTGATATTCAAATTCTTGCTCAAAATATTAAAAGATACAGAAAATCAATTAATTTGACGCAACGAGACTTGGCAAAAGCATTATTGGTCAGTGCTCAATCGGTTTCAAAATGGGAATGCGGAATAGCAATGCCTGATTTGGAAAAGTTTTGCTCACTTGCGGAAACATTGCATGTTTCTGCGGATCAATTACTCGGCACTGCGGAAGATGATCAATGTATGATTGCGGTCGATGGTGGTGGCACAAAAACCGAGTTTGTTTTGTTTACAAAAGAGGGCAGAGTTTTAAACAAAATTTTAAAATCTGGATGTAATCCGAATGTGTGTAATTTGGATGAGTCTATTGGTATACTTAAATCCGGAATTGATGAATTATTAAATGAAAATCGTTCGGTTAGTGCAATTTACATAGGTGCTGCAGGATTGGCATCTGGGAACAATAAAGAGAGAATACTAAAAAATCTTTCAAAAAGCTATCGGCAAATTAAAATTAACTGCGATAGTGATATTTCTAATGTTATCGCAAGTGTTACAAATGAAAATAATTGTATTGCTGCTATTTGCGGAACCGGAATGGTTATTTATTCAAGCAAGAATAATGAGCTTCAACGAATAGGTGGATGGGGGTATTTACTTGATAAAGGCGGAAGTGGTTACAACATTGGTTGCGATGCTCTAACCGTTGCATTAGGTGAAAGAGACGGTACATGCGAAAAAAGTTTGATTACCGAAATGATTGAAGAACGACTGGGCGGAAATACTTGGGAATTTATTACGGATATTTACCGAGGAGGAAATTCATTTATTGCATCATTTGCAACTTTAGTTTCTGATGCTTATAAAAAAGGTGATAAAAAAGCCAAAGAGATATTAGAAAGAAATGCGGATTGTTTTGCTAAACTTATAAATTATGTTGCCGATAATATTAACGATACAACAACGCTTGTTATGGCAGGTAGTGTAATTTCCAAAGATGAGAATTACAGACAGCTAATAAAAGATAAGATAAATCCCGATTTAAAGTTATATATTCCATCATTACCCCCTATATTCGGTGCCTGTCTTAAATGCTGTGATATGTGCGGACTTTCTACCGAAGGAATAAAAGAAAATTTTGCACAAACTTATTATTCAACGGAATTCAATGTAACTGACGGTTAATCGGGAGAAAGGTTTATTGATATGAAAAAGATTATTCGTAAAAACGGTAATTTAATTTTAAATGTTGACGGAAAAGAGGTATATCCGGCAGCATATATGTCTTATTGCCCCAAAGATGCTGATTATGAGGCATTTGCAAAAATAGGATATAGACTTTTCAGTTATGCAATATATGCGAGCGATGCACCTACAAATGAATTTTCAGGACTGTTGAAATCCTGGGAAAAGGGGTGTTGGATAGGGGAAAACGAATACGATTTTTCTGCTTTAGACAACGGGATGAAACTGATTTCGAAGGCAGAAGATAAAAATGATTTTTATATTTTACTTCGAATTAATGTCAATGCTCCGTATTGGTGGCGTGAAAAATATCCCGAAGAACTTATTACATATAAAGACGGTAATAAAGTTATGCAATCTTCCGCTTCAATGCAATGGCGTAAAGATGTTTGCAGATTCTTAGATAATCTAAAAATTCATATTGAAAATTCACCTTACTCCAAGAACATAATAGCATGGCAGATAGCTGCGATGAGCACAGAAGAATGGATTCACCCGAGAGAACAGTTTTATGAATTGAAAGCAGACATTCCTTGGCTAAATTATCATAGAAAGTATTGTGCAACCAAATATAAATCTATCGATGATTTAAACAATGTTTATAAAACTGAATATAAAAGTTTTGATGAATTAGATTTGCCGACTTGTGAAGAAATGGCAGAAAAAAGAGATTTCGGCAAAAAGGCAAAATCTTATATTAAAGTTAGAGATGCGTATGAATCGCTTAATGATTCGTATGCCGATACAATTACTTTTTATAGCCGATATGTTAAAAAGATTTTTAACGGTGATATTTTTTGCGGAGCATTTTACGGATATGTGGGTGAATTTTATGATACGATGGCTCACTGTGCAACAGATCGTTTATTCAATGAAGAGAGTATAGACTTTTTTGCTGCACCGTTTGCTTATGTTGATGGCAGGGCAATGGGTGTGGATTGGGTTTATCGCTGTCCTGTCCATACTGCTGATAGATGCGGAAAGCTTTTCTTTATGGAGGCTGATGTAAGAACTCATCTTACAAAACATCTTCACGATACAAGACCTGATATGCTTGACAGAAATCTCCCGTATTTTAATTTGCCTGTATTTTTCGGTCCTAAAACCGAAAAGCAGTCTATGAATAACATTCTCCGTATTTTTTCAAAAATATTGATTTCTCAGCATCCGTTTTGGTGGTTTGATATGTGGGGCGGATGGTATAAATCGGAAGCCTATATGAAATTGCATACGCGCTTATTTGAAATATACTTGGAAAAAATTAAGAAGCCTGTAAAGAACAATACTCAAATTGCTTTGATATTAGAT
>OGDU01002333.1_pt1 | contig 12382 bp, 11 predicted proteins | sample 1570371 | NCBI WGS metagenome assembly OGDU01 (sample SAMEA2581977, study PRJEB24529) | metagenome | biome: Human gut stool | place: China | collected 2011
GCTTATCGTAAATGTCCTCTCCGTCCATGATCACTTTTCCTTCCACTCTGCAGCCGTCCACCAGATCATTCATCCGGTTCAGGCAGCGCAGGAAGGTGGATTTGCCGCAGCCGCTGGGACCGATAAATGCGGTAATGGCATGGTCTGCAATCTCCATATTTACATTTTTCAGTGCGTGGTTCTCTCCGTAATGGAGATTTAAGCTTTCCACGGTTATTTTACTGTTAGCCATAAGGGTATCTCCTTTTTGTGATTTCTCTTACTCTCGTCTCAATTTATTTGCTGCCAGCTTGGTCAGCAGATTCAGGATCAATACAATAACAATAAGAACACATCCGATTCCAAATGCGTTGTCATATTGTCCCTTCTGCATCTGCAGATACAGTTCGATCGTCAGGGTTCCGCCGGACTCCATTGCCTTGTGGGCCAGCTTCGCCAGATTGTCCCCGAAAGCCCCAGTGAACTTCGGCAGCTTATAATCGCTTCCCGCGGTAAATAAGAGTGCAGCGGATTCTCCCACGATACGTCCCAGTGCCAGGATGATACCGGTGACGATACCCGGCATGGAGGACGGCAGAAGGATGGTACGGATCATATGCCATTTCGTAGATCCCATTCCCAGCGCACCGGTACGATAGCTGTCCGGCACGGTACGCAGTGCTTCCTGCGTATTTCTGGTGATCAGGGGCAGCACCATCAGTACCAGGGTAAAAGAACCGGTGAGCAGCGAGTAACCGAATCCCAAAGTCTCTCCGAAGAAGATCATACCGAACAGGCCGAAAATGATAGAAGGAATACCGGACAGGATCTCGGTGGTAAATTCAATGAGGGAGACCAGCTTGCCGGGTTTGGCATATTCGTTCAGGTAAATAGCGCTTCCCACACCAATGGGGGTTGCGATCAGCAGAGTGATCACGATGATGTACAGGGTATTCAACAGGTTGCCCGCAATACCGGTGGTCTGCTTTCTGGCACTGGTCACCGTCGTTAAAAATGCCCAGTTAACGGTTCGGATGCCCTTTACGAAGACATACAGGATAATTCCCAGTAAAAGTGCCACCGCCAGTGTGGCGGAGATGTAGATAGCTGTCAATAGCAGTATGTCAGTGGGGCGTTTTCTTTTTACATATAAGGTGTCTTTATCCATTGTCGTCCGCCCCCTTTTTCAGTATTTTATTCAGCACTACATTAATGATCATAATGAATACAAACAACACCAGTCCGATGGTAAACAACACCTGTCTGTGCAGTCCGGAAGAATATCCCATCTCGCTGACAATGGCTGTGGTCAGGAATCGCACGGAATTAAAGGGCAGGGGTGCATTCACGCTGCTGCCGGATACCAGTGTGATAGCCATAGCCTCTCCGATAGCTCGTCCCACTCCCAGAACGATAGCGGTCACAATTCCGGATTTGGCTGCCGGAAGGATGGACCGGAAAATGGTCTGCACATGAGAAGCTCCCAGTGCCAGGGAGGACGATTTTATTCCGGCGGGAACGGCACGTATGGAAGTCTCGCTGATATTGATCACCGTAGGCAGGATCATAATCGCCAGGACGATCACTGCGGACAACAAGTTCGCACCTCCGGTGAACTGGTGTGTCGTGGATCCTTGGAAGATCAGTCTTTCTAGTTTATACATGAGAGGATTCAATAAGTAGATTCCCAACAGTCCGTAGATGACGGAAGGGATGCCGGCTAACAGTTCTACCGCAGGCTTTACAATGGCTGCCAGGGGCTTAGGTGCCACCTCTGCCAGAAATACCGCTGTCAGTACGCCGATGGGTACACCCAGTAAAATTGCCAGTGTTGTACCAACGATAGAAGTCAGGATAACCCACAGAATACCGAATTTCGGCTCTGCCGCCGTCGGCATCCATTCGGTGCCGAACAGGATCTCTCCCAGACCTACTTTCATAATAGCGGGGGTACCGCTGATGATCATATATAAGGTAATGGAAACTACCGCCAGTACGGCGAAGAAGGCACAAATGGTAAATACTATTTGTGCCACAGTTTCCACGACCGCTTTATTTTTTCTGTTTCCCATTACGGAAGAGTGTGTTTGACTATTCATCGCTTTTTCCTTTTCTCGATTCCGAAACTTACTTTACAGTGATCAGACCAACTTCGGAAGCGATCTGCTGTCCTTCATCGCCCATTACATAATCGAACCATGCCTGTACCAGATCGTTCTGCTCGGAGATCTCACCTTTGGTAGCCATTACGAAGGGTCTGCTTAAGAAGTAGTTACCAGCCTTGATGTTCTCTGCGGTAGCCTCTACGCCTTCCAGGGAAAGTGCCTTAACACTATCATCCAGTGCATCCAGGGAAGCGTATCCGATAGCTCCGGGAGTGGATGCTACTTTAGCGATCACAGCACCGGTGCTGTCCAGTTCGTTTGCATATTTGCAGGCATCCTTCAGGTCAACCAGCTCTTCAAAAGCACCTCTGGTACCGGAACCTGCCTCACGGCCGATCACGATGATAGGCTCATCTGCGCCGCCGACTTCTTTCCAGTTGGTAACTGTGCCATTGTAGATGTTCGTCAGCTGCTCTTTGGTCAGATCTGCTACTTCGTTAGCAGGGTCTACACATACTGCAATACCATCGATAGCTACTACGTTCTCTACAACGCCTGCTGCCTTTTCCTCATCCTTTAAGCTTCTGGAAGAGTTACCGATATCTGCGGTTCCATTGGTTACAGCTTCGATGCCCGCGCCGGATCCCACGAACTCAGCGGTTACGGTTACATCAGGATATTCTTCCATGAAAGCTTCGCTCAATGCATTGGCTAACTTCTCCATAGAAGTACTTCCCACCATGGAAATGCTGCCGGACAGATCTGCGGTGGTTTCAGCAGGTGCTGCTTCACTGCTTGCTGCCACAGTGCTTTCTGCTGCGCTGCTCTCTACTGCGGAAGGCTGTGCTGTGGTTGCATTACTGTTGCCGCATGCAACCAGTGTGGTTACTGCCAATATTCCTGCTCCGATCAGAGCTAATAATTTGCTGTGTCTTACTCTCATAATAATGTCCTCCATGTGTTTGTTTTTCTTTCTCTTGATTACGCAATCATACTAACATGGAGGAAATTCACATAATATCACAGTCCGGTAATTTATTTGTAAGAATTAGGTAAAAAGGTGAGCCGTCAAAATGGCGACGGATGCGTAGCAGACGCTTTTATGAATGCAGCGTGGGCTGAACGTAAATCAGATGCTCTCCAGAATGCCGTCGGCAATAGCCCGGGCGATCTCGTCAAACCGGCTGTCAAAGAGTTCATTGTCCGCGTCCGTATTGATAAATCCCACTTCTACCAGCACTGCCGGCATATTTGTGCTGTTCAGCACCACCAGATTCGGTCTTTCATTCACTCCCAGATTTACGAACCCCACCTGCTCCAGTCCGGCATTGATGTTGTACGCCATCCTGGCTGCCGCTCCATAGCGGTTGTAGACTAAACTCTCCACTCCACTGTACTGGTTCGGATAAGGACTGGAATTGCGATGGATCGAGACAAAATAATCTCCTCCCACCTCATTTCCCTCCTGTGCCTTCTGATAGGGGGACTCATAGATATCTGTGGTCCGGGTGTAATACACATCCACTCCGTTTTCTTCTAAGATGCTTCCCACCGCCAGTGTCAGTGCCAGCGCATCCTCACTTTCTTTTCTTCCATTATAGGTGGCCCCGGGGTTCGCACCACCATGCCCCGCATCCAATACAATCAATGACATAAAAAAACTCCCGCATATCCTTTTGTTTCATGATATGCTGGAGTTTCCTCTTTTAGATATTTTTTGCTTACTTTAAAATTGCTGCCGTCACTTCCTGCGGAATCACAAATTCCGGTGCTCCCATAGAACCGGGAGCCACTTCGTATTCGTCAAAGGCAATGACCAGTTCGTCTTTTTCATTAAAATAGAAGTTCGTCTGCTCCGTGATCCCCTGGAAATTGAATTCCGGCATATCTTCGTTATCCAGAAAATAGATCACGCCTTCGTCCGCCGCCATCTGCTCCCGCATCTGGGTCTTAATGTTCTCGCTGATCGCGGAAATATAGTCGCTCCCTTCCACAAACAGATCTTCCAGTGTCACCACATTTCCCGTCTGTTTATCAATCGTATAAAACTGATTATTCTCGTAGCCGCTGGCTTCCGTCTCCAGGGCACTCAGCTTCACTGTATAATACTGTGCATTGTCCGTAACAACCTCCTGTGTTACATGCAGTCCATGATACCCTTCCTCGGATAAGGTATCCTCGAACCGGCGGATTAGTTCCTCTACCGTAGCCTCCATATCCTGATTGACCGCTTCCACACCGTCTTCCGACAGCTTCGCCTCCGCAGCCTCCTGTCCGACACCGACTCCTTCCACACTTTCTGCGGCTGTGCCCGTAGGAGCGGCTGCACCGACTGCCACCTCTCCTGCGGGAGCACCTTCTTCCTCATCTTCTCCATAAGTGATCTGTGCCAGTTCTACTTCCGCATCATGGTTCTCATCACTGTAATTGTACTGCCGCACTGTTACCAGCCGGAAAAATCCACCCAGCAACGGAATATTTTCCATGGCATGGGCAATCTGCACATTGGTATTCGGCAGGGCGATCAACACGACCACTGCCGCAGCCACTGCCGTCCATGCAGAACGTCTTCTGGCGTGCTCTGCTCTTTTTTTATCCATCCGGGCTCTGTCGATACCTGCCTGCAGCCGTTCTCGTCCCGCTTCGGGTATTGTCATATTCTCATACTCCTCTTTTAATTGTTTTAATTGTTTTAATTGTTCCTGTTCTGTCATATCTATTCTCCATCTGTCCGGTCTGTTCGGACCGGTCATATATCTCTTTGCCTGTATCTGTCTTATGCCCTGCATATATATGATGCCGGGGTCAAAATCCCCCGACTTTGATGCCTACGGGTTGTTCAGCCTGTGCTGCCTTCGAGGTTCAGCCGCAGCTTTTTCATCACGCGGTACAATCTGCTCTTTACCGTGCTCAGGTTCTCATCCAGGATCTTCGCGATCTCCTCCAGCTGCCTGTCCTCAAAAAATCGTAATACTACAATGGCACGATCCTTCGGGTCAAGATTTTCTATAGCACGTTTTAAATCAATATTTTCATAGATATCTTCACTTGCCGCCTGGATCTCCTCCACATCCGCGCTCTCCTTCCGGCTACGCAGGAAGCTGCATGACTCGTTGACCACGATCCGATACACCCAGGTCTCCACATATTGCGGCTCCTTCAGGCTGTCACTTTTTAAAATGGCTTTATAGGCTGCTTCCTGTACAATATCCAGCGCGTCCGCTTCATTATGTACATAACTATAGGCAAGACGGTAATACTTCTCATACCCCTCCGTCAGGGCACGTTCCACCGCCTGTTCTTTTTTTCTGTCTGACATATGTCTTTTCCTCACTTTTATGAAAACTGCATGCATTTATTTTTCGGTATTTATTGTAACACATCTTCTTCTGATATATTCTACTATTTTGACGCTGTATTCCTGTAAAAAGTTTCACCGGCAAATCAGAAAAATATTCCCGGACGCTTCCGATGCACAAACCTCAGATGCACAAAAGATCCCGGGCTGCTCACCCGGGATCCTTTGAAAAGAGATGTATGAAACTATGCGTTGCATTTGTTCCTGTCGATTCAGAATGTAAGCTCTTACATTTCGAACCATATTTATTTTACCATTATTCCGACTATTTGGCAAACAATTTTCCAGCAATTGCGACTTTTTCGCACTTTTAGCCAAAATCACGCCTTCTTTTTTGTCTAATCCTCATATTTGAAGTAGTCAAAATCCGCTGCTTTGCGGCTTCCACAGCCTCCGTTGTTGGCATAGATGCCTACCAGCGTACCAGTGTGACGCTTGGGATCGTCGGGCACGCCCTCGTCGCAGAGGTAAATACAGTTCTCCAGAGCTCCGACCTTTTCCCATTTTTGACCATCATAGCTGTAATAGAAAGTTCTGGTCAGCTTCTCCACCACTACTTTCAGATACAGAGCGCCTTCCTTCACATGGTCCACTTCCGCCACCAGCTCCTCGCCGTGGTTGCGGTTGATGACCAGTTGGATCTTCCGTCCGCCCTCATAGCACAGGGAGCATCTGGCATAGGTGGCTGTGCTGTAATAGCAGGTCAGTCCCGCCTGTTCTCCGTCCTTATCCGGGTAGAACTCCAGCTTCGTCTCTGCCACGTAGGACAATTCCTGTTCTCTGCGCAACAACGTATTTTTCGCCCGGATCTCATTCAGCTGTCCATCTCTGGTCCAGATCCGGAAATATCCGGGGTGCTCGGTCAGAGACCAGGAACCGTTATCCGGGTTACGGACGAACTCCCATTCCAGATTCAGCTTTGTATCGTTAAAATCGTCGAACAGATTTCTCTCATAAATACACTCCGGCAGATCCGGTGCGATCTGTGTCAGGCTGGGACCTTTTCCTTCGTTGACGGTAAACCAGCCGTCCTCCGTCCACTGTACGGGATCCAGTGCCGACTCTCTGCCTACGGTTGTATAATTGCCCTCGTTGGGTCTTCCGCAGAGATAATAGCACCACCACTGACCGTTCTGATCCTGTACCAGCTTGCCGTGTCCGGCTCTCTGAATGGGTGCCGCAGGGTCCTTCTGACGCATGACCGGATTATAGGGAGAACACTTATAAGGGCCGTAGAAATTCTTACTTCTTCCCACATTGATGCCATGGCCGTAACCGGTGCCACCCTCAGCCACGATAGCGTAATAGTAACCGTCTTTTTTCATGATATGGGGGCCTTCGGAACAGCGCTCGCCTGTGCCTTCCCATGCAGTCTTCGCAGGACCAGCCACCGCCAGTCCGTCCGCAGTCAGAGGAACCGCCTGTGCCGCCTTGGCTATGATCATATATCTGCTGCCGTCATCATCCACGAACAGAGACGGATCGATATCGTCCACTTCCAGACATACCGGCTTACTATAAGGACCCCCCGGCCTGTCGGACACCATCACCAGTTGTCTGCGCATTACGTTGTTATCACGCTTGCCGTCCGCATTCAAGCGTAAGGTAACATAGATATAGTATTTTCCGTCCACATATTCAATATCCGGTGCCCAGATTCCGTGGGAATCCCGGATGTCACTGATGTCCAGCCATTCCGGGTTCGTGATGGCATGGCCGATGATATGCCAGTGCACCATATCCCGGGAATGGGAAATGGGAATTGCCGGAAAATACTGGAAGCTGGAATTCACCATATAATAATCGTCACCGACACGGATCACCGAAGGATCCGGGAAAAAACCGCGTTGTACAGGGTTATGATAAGTTCTAGGTTCACTCATAGGGAGTCTCCTTTTTACATGTATTAGTCTTTCTATTTGCGCAAAGCTGCGTGTACCACGCTCATACTATAAGTGTATTCTTTACCAACTCTCCTGTCGTGCCAGTTTCCCTTTTATTTTATGACAAATATTGCGTTTTCTCCGGACATTTCAAAATTTGGCATAATTATTCCATAATGGAATACTGCATCCACTCGTATAACAGCTTCGTGCCCTCCATGATCTCGGGCGGAAGCAGCGCGCGGGCCACCAGCTTTAATTCATCGGATTCGATGTCTGTTCTGCGAAGATGGGCATAATCGCCGTCAATGCTTTCTACGATGTATTCAAAACGATTCATAAGGGTATACCTCTTTCTTTGATGTGTTTGAGATAAGTTTAAGAGGTTTTTGTGTGTGAGTCAAGGGAATCCACTTTATCTTCGAAAATCGCTCTGCTTCGCAGAGCACGTGCTTCGCACTTATGATTTTCTCGATAAACACCCATAAAAAACAAATGCCACACCCGAAGGTGTGGCGCTTGTTTTTTCTATGGGTGTTTACATCATTCCGCCCATGCCGGCTCCACCGGCGGGCATTGCAGGGGTATCTTCCTTAATGTTAGCAACAACGCTTTCGGTAGTAAGCAGTGTGCTTGCTACGCTGGTAGCGTTCTGCAGGGCGCTTCTGGTAACCTTTGCGGGATCCAGGATGCCTGCACTTACCATATCTACATATTCCTCTTTCAGAGCATCGAAACCGACACCGACCTCAGACTCACGTACCTTGTTGATGATAACGCTGCCTTCCAGTCCTGCGTTTGCTGCGATGTGATACAGCGGAGCTTCCAGTGCTTTCAGGACGATGCCTGCACCGGTCTTCTCATCACCTTCCAATGTAGCTGCCAGTTTGGCTACTTCCTTGGATGCATGAATGTATGCGGAACCACCACCACAGATGATACCTTCCTCTACGGCTGCTCTGGTAGCTGCCAGAGCATCTTCCAGACGAAGCTTAGCTTCCTTCATCTCGGTCTCGGTAGCAGCACCTACACGGATGACTGCAACACCGCCGGACAGCTTAGCCAGTCTCTCCTGTAATTTCTCTCTGTCGAAATCAGAAGTGGTCTCTTCGATCTGCTTCTTGATCTGTGCGATTCTGGACTGTAATGCTTCCTTGTCGCCCTCACCGTCTACGATCACGGTGTTCTCTTTCTGAACCTTAACGGATTTTGCACGACCCAGCATATCCATTGTGGTATCTTTCAGTTCATAACCAAGCTCGGAACTGATCACGGTACCACCGGTCAGGATTGCGATATCCTCCAGCATAGCTTTTCTTCTGTCACCATAGCCGGGAGCCTTAACAGCTACTACGTTGAAAGTACCACGCAGCTTGTTAACGATCAGGGTGGTCAGTGCCTCGCCCTCTACATCCTCAGCGATGATCAGCAGCTTAGCGCCGGACTGAACGATCTGCTCTAACAGAGGCAGGATCTCCTGAATGTTGGAGATCTTCTTATCAGTGATCAGGATATACGGATTATCCAGAACGGCTTCCATCTTATCCATATCGGTTGCCATGTAAGCGGAAATATAACCTCTGTCGAACTGCATACCTTCTACCAGATCCAGTTCGGTCTGCATGGTCTTGGACTCTTCAATGGTGATAACACCGTTGTTGCTTACCTTCTCCATAGCATCTGCAACCAGCTGTCCTACAGCCTCATCCCCTGCGGAGATTGCAGCTACTCTTGCGATGTGCTCCTTGCCGTTTACTTTCTGGCTCATCTTACCGATGGCTTCTACTGCACATGCGGTTGCTTTCTTCATACCTTTTCTCAGGATGATGGGGTTAGCACCTGCTGCCAGGTTCTTCATCCCTGCATTTACCATAGCCTGTGCCAGAACGGTTGCTGTGGTAGTACCATCACCGGCTACATCGTTGGTCTTGGTAGCTACTTCCTTTACCAGCTGTGCACCCATGTTCTCGAATGCATCTTCCAACTCGATCTCTTTTGCAATGGTAACACCATCGTTGGTGATCAGGGGTGCGCCGAAGGACTTATCCAGTACTACGTTTCTTCCTTTGGGTCCTAAGGTTACTCTTACGGTATCTGCCAGCTGGTTGACACCAGCCTCTAATGCTGCACGGGCTTCTGCGCCGTATTTAATCTCTTTTGCCATAATAATCAGCCTCCAATTTATTTGTTCTTAGTCTTAATTTCTTTTTAGGTTTGCAATTACTGAATGATTGCAAGGATGTCGCTCTGCTTTACGATGATGTACTCTTCATCATCCAGCTTTACTTCGGTTCCGGAATATTTGGAATAGATGACCTGATCGCCAACCTTAACTTCCATCTTGACTTCCTTGCCGTCTACAACACCACCGGGGCCTACTGCTACGACTTCTGCCTGCTGGGGTTTCTCCTTATTCTGACCGGGGAGCACGATACCGGACTTGGTAGTCTCCTCTGCAACTAACTGTTTTAATACTACTCTGTCACCTAAAGGTTTCAAACTCATGACAACTGCCTCCTTATAACTATTTAAATATCATATTACTCTTTTTCATTTGTTAGCACTCATTTTTATCGAGTGCTAATTTCTATAGCTTATATTAGTTTTATATGCCCAGTTTTTCAAACGTATTCACAACTATTTAAAATCTATATTCTCATTTTTTCTCTCATTTTCTCATTTTATCTTTCGTTTTTATATAGCATAAGTGAAAATACGATTTAATATTTCGTTTATAATTCTGAAAATCCATATCCGGTTCATCCCTTGCAAACTCCTGTGCAGACATAAAGCTATACCGGTTACATCGTATAAGCAAAAAGCAGCCGGGGATCTTATCATTATCCCAAGCTGCTTCTGTTCCGCTCTGTATTTACTTTCCCGTCCTATGCGTTCTTGGATTCCTCATGCCATTTCTGCCACTTCTTCTTATAAATAAAGTAGCAGGGGATTCCTACGAATACCATTCCGCCTAAGATATTGCCGATGGTAACGGGAATAAAGTTGTTCAGGCTGTGCAGTACTGTCAGTCCCTGGATCTGCTCTGCGGTCAGGCCGTATGCTTCCTGTGCCTTTGCAACATACGCGGGATTCTGTGCAGCCATCATGCCTACGGGAATGTAGAACATATTTGCAACGCAGTGTTCGAAGCCGCCGACCACAAACGCCATGATCGGGAAGAAGATCGCCCAGATCTTACCGACGATATCCGTAGCTGCCGCTGCCATCAGGATCGCAATACATACCAGAATGTTACACAGGATACCGGAGGTAATTCCTTTCAGCGGAGAAATGCCTACCTTGCCGACTGCCACTTTGATGGCATAAGCCCCCAGCAATCCGCCGGTGTAGTCCAGATTTCCGGAAAAGTAGATCAGGGTATCAATGATCAGCGCGCCGATCAGGTTGCTGAAATATACCACGATCAGATTGCGGATACATTCGAACCAGGTCACCTTTTTGCCTACCACGTCCATGACGATCAGGCAGTTGCCGGTGAAAAGTTCTCCACCTACAAATACAATGATCATCAGTCCCACGGGGAAGATAATACCTGCCACAAATCGTGCCAGCCCTACATTGTCAATGGCATGTGCCGCGGTGCTGCTGGTGGCTCCGCCCAGCGCGATAAATGCACCCGCCATAATACCTAACAGGATCATCTTGCCTAAAGGAAGATGGGCTTTACCTTCTCCGGCTTTCATGTTGGTATCAATGACTTCTGACGGCGTATTAAAATGCTGTTCCATATAACCCTCATTTCTGCACAGCTCTCATCTGCTGTACTCTCTTAACTCATTTATTCCTTATATTACACTACTTTCATGATAGTAAGCAAGATATTCACTCCATGTATCTGATTATATACATTTCTGTTTTCAAAGTGGAATCTCGTTTACAAAACGGGAAACTCGGATGACTATTGAGCAGCGTCTGATTTTGTCGACAAAGAGTCTTTTTTTGTAATTTTTTTGCCTTTTTTTGCAAAAAAATGCTAGACAAAAGCCAAATTGTGTACTATACTAAACTTGTTCGGTGAGAGCCGAACCGCTTATATAAGTAGATTTCCGGAAGAATTCCCCTTTTACACAATTAAAGTGGCTGCAGGTTTCCCGCCTGCGGCTGCTTTAATTGTGTTATAAGATAGTTTTTAAGCTTTGCTTTAAAATTGCAAAAGTTTTTGCAAAAATTTAAAATTTTCACTTGCTAAGTGATAAGTATCTATGCTATAATAGCTTTCGTCAGTGGTTCAGCTGATACAATTTCATAGGGGAATAGTACAGCGGTAGTGCGGCGGTCTCCAAAACCGTTAACGGGGGTTCGATCCCCTCTTCCCCTGCTTTTAAAAGTCGATGTTATCGGCTTTTTTTATTTCTGTTTTTAGATACAATTTCACCCCGGCACGACGTGATTCATAGATCTGCGCCATGCCGGGGTGTTGTCTTTACAGCTATATTGTTATATCTCCTCTTTCTCCGAATCCGGTGCGATCACAGATCCGATGGCGGTCGCGTAATCAGAGTACTCCGGAATGCTGATCTTCACATCCCACAGGCTCTTGAAGTCTTCGATGATCTGGCGGCACTCGAAGAATTTGGTCAGGCCACCGATGAGGATATAATCCTTGATGCCGGTGTTCCGGGAGGCCAGGATTCCGGCCTGGCAGATGTTCTCGATGACCATATGGACGATACCAGCCGCGATGTCCTCGGGCTTGGACTGGGCATCCGCTTTGCCGAAGTTGGACGCAGTCACGTCCAGGTTCAGGCCGGGGAGCTTTTCCTTGGCCAGATCGCCGATCCGCAGGTCGATCTTTGCCACATCACCTTTCCGGGACAGAGGGACGATCTCATGGATGTCCCCGGTATTCAGTATGATCGAGGACAGTCCGCAGATGGTTCCGCCACCGAGGCCGACACCACCTAAATGCTTCATCTCATTCTCCGTCACCTTGACGAAAAAGCTTCCGGTGCCCATGCTGATGACGATGACTTCCTTTTTATCCGTCAGGTAGTAGCCGCCGGTTCCTGTAGCAACGAATTCATCTACCTTATAGG
>OGDU01002334.1_pt1 | contig 12378 bp, 7 predicted proteins | sample 1570371 | NCBI WGS metagenome assembly OGDU01 (sample SAMEA2581977, study PRJEB24529) | metagenome | biome: Human gut stool | place: China | collected 2011
GGCGGATCCCCCGGTTCAGCCAGGTCTGCAGGAAGCAGTAGGAAAAGCCGTAGTCCTCGTAGGCAAAGGCCAGGTTGGCAAACTGGTCTGACAGGTTGCCTGTGAAAAAGGCCAGGGCGCATCCGCCGCCCATCAGGGCGCCGGAGACCGCCATCGCTCCGATGCCGGTGAGAATCCGGGTCCGCAGCGGACAGCTGCTGCGGGGCCCCTTCCAGAACAGCAGCACCAGCCCTGCGGCCACCAGCACCAGCGCCGCGATCAGCAGAATGATGTAGCCGGTGGAGAGATAGTTGGGGACCGTGTCCAGCCCCGTTTCAAACACCGTCAGATCCGCCACGGTGAAGGGCGTCATACGGTTGAGGAGGATGAACCCGTTCACGCCGCCGCAGATCAGCCACAAGAAGGACACCAATGCGCACCAGAACGCCCGCCGCCGCAGAAAAAAGGCGGGGCAGAGCGTCAGCAGTACAATCAGGAAATTCACCAGAAATGCCAGCGGTTCCTCCGTCATAAAGCGCCAAAAGCCGGCGGGCCCATCTGTGAAGCTCTTGTGATTGAACAGCTCCACCACGACGGTGACCGCTAAAGCCAGCAGCGGAAGATACAGGAACGCTCTGCGTTCCTGTCGATGCCGTTCGGCATCCGCGGCCGCCGGCGGCAATGTCTGTTGCATCGGAATGACCTTCTTTCTTTTCATAGATTTTTTATTATAGCGCCTTTCCCTCTGCAATTCCATGAATTTTTTGCGAACTTTTTTCTTTTTCTTTTCTAAAATTTCATCTGATTTTGAAGAAAGTCTCCCTGCTCCATCGTATTAGAAACTGCGGCGGAAACCTCTTGACAGGCGGCCCCGTTTGTATTATTGTACTATCGTAATAGTACATCGAAAGGAGCGGATTTCATTTGCAGCAGCGATCCAAGTTCATTCAAAGAACCAGCGCTCTGGCGCTGGCGGCGGTCCTGGCACTCGGCATGGGTGTTCAGGCGGCCGGACCGGGCGCATCCACAGTGGATGACCGGCGGGAGGACCTGACCATGTTTTATGAGACGCTGAAAGACAGCCATCCGGATCTTTTTGCCAACACGCCGGAGGAGACCTTCCTGGCCCGCAAAGCAGAGCTTACAGAGCATCTGGACACCGCAAGCGACGTAGAATTTCTCTTCGGCCTGCAGAGTCTGGCCGCGCTTGTGGGCGACTCCCACACCAGCGTCCAGGTGGCGGACAGCGTGGTGGACCAGCTGAATGCCTATCCCATGGTGCTGTCCTGGCGGGACGGGCACTGGTACCTGACCACAGTTCCGGCTGAGGAACAGGATCTGCTGGGCGCGGAGGTCACCGCCATAGGCGGCCGCTCTATGGCAGAGGTGGTGAAGACCTTTGGCCGCGTGCTCAGTGCCGACAACCCGGTGAAGCTGCGGCGGCAGTACCGGCAGGTGTGCAATGTGGCGGATTACTACGCCTATCTGGGTCTGGCAAAGGCGGGTGAGCCTCTGGCCCTCACCCTGGCTGACGGCAAGACCGTCTCCATCGCTCCCATGCCCTACCTCTCCCTGGGAGAGGCGGAAATTGTCCAGCTAGGCGCTGAGGTGCCCCAGCCCGCCACTGCCCGCCAGAAGTGCAATTACTGCGCACTTCCGCTGAGCGGGCAGGTCTACTATATCCAGTACAACGTCTGCCAGGAGGACCCGGCGCTGCCCATGGAGGACTTTGCCGCCCAGGTGCAGGCGGACCTGGAGGCCGGAGGTTACAGCCGCGTTCTCGTGGACCTGCGGAACAACGGCGGCGGGTCAGACGGCGTAATCTGGCCTCTGCTGTCCGTCCTGCGGCAGGAGATGGATGATGGGACCGAGGTGGTGGGACTCATCGGAGAGGCCACCTTCTCCTCTGCCATCATCAATGCCGTAGAGCTGCAGGAAATGGGCATCCCGCTGGTGGGAGAGCCTGCCAGCGGCAGCGTGGACCACTTTGGCTCCGTCAGTGGCTTTTCTCTGCCCAACTCCGGCATCCAGATTGGTGTCTCCTCCAAATACATCGACCTGGGCACCCTGCTGGACGCCGACGCCGGACGGGGCGTGGAGTCTCTGGAGCCGGATATCGCCGTTCCCCAAACCATGGCGGATACCCTGGCGGGCAGAGACACCGCTGTGGAGTGGCTGCTGGCCCATCCGGAGACGCTGGAACAGCGGGAATACCCGGATGCGCCGCTCACCCGGGGGCGGTTCGTGGGGCTGCTGTATGCTGCGGCCGGGTCCCCTGCCGCAGCGGCGGAGGCCGGTTTCCAGGATCTGCTGAGCATCGAGTGGTTCCTGCCGGCGGTGAACTGGGCCGCGGAGACCGGCGTCACCGGCGGTACGGCAGAGGGCGCCTTTGCGGCCGCCCGGCACCTCACCTGGCAGGAAGCCGCCGTCTTTCTCGTCCGCACTGCGGAGGCCCTGGGGCTAGAGCCGGAGGCTGTCCGCACCGCGCCTCTGCCCGATGCGCTGGCGGAGGGTGCCTGGGACCAAACCGCTCTGGAACTGGCCTGGGAATGGGGCCTGCTTCCGGAAGACGCGGGCAGCGCCGCCGAAATCGCTCGGGTCCAGGGCGGGGCCATGGCGGATGCCTTTGCGGCCCTGCTGTAACCCCACGAATCGTCTGACCAGAAACAGCCCCCGGACGCTGCGGCGTCCGGGGGCTGTCTCAACCTCTCTGACGGCGGTGTGCCGCTGTTCTCTGACGGGCTGTCTTCCAGGCGCACGTCCCGGCAGAGAAAAGGACCGCGGGATAACTCCCGCGGTCCTCTGATATGGTATATGCTTACTCGCTGTACATGGCCTTCAGCTTCAGCAGGTGCTGATAGCGATCCATGGCAGCTTTCTCGTTGCGCTGGAACAGCTCGCCGGCGCGGTCGGGGAACTCGCGGGTCAGACGGCTGTACCGGGCCTCGTTCATCAGGAACTCCTGATAGCCGCCAGCCGGCTCCTTGGAGTCCAGCGTGAACTTGGCACCCTCAGCGGCGGGGTTGAAGCGGAACAGGTTCCAGTAGCCGCACTCGACAGCCTTCTTCATTTCCTTCTGGCAGTTGATCATGCCGCCCTTGATGGAGTGCATCTCGCAGGGGCTATAGCCGATGATCAGGGACGGGCCGTTGTAAGCCTCAGCCTCGGTGATGGCCTTGATGGTCTGGGCCGGGTTGGCGCCCATGGCGACCTGAGCGACGTAGATGTAGCCGTAGCTCATTGAAATCTCGGAGAGGCTCTTCTTCTTGGTCTCCTTACCGGCAGCCGCAAACTGAGCGACCTGACCGATGTTGGAAGCCTTGGAAGCCTGACCGCCGGTGTTGGAGTAGACCTCGGTATCGAAGACGAAGACATTGACGTTCTTGTTCTGAGCAAGGACGTGGTCGACGCCGCCGAAGCCGATATCGTAAGCCCAACCGTCGCCGCCGAAGATCCAAACGGACTTCTTGGAGAGGTAATCCTTCTTGTCGAGGATCTCAGCAACGAGCTTGCAGGCGTCGCAGTCGCAGAACTTCTCGCCCTTGGCCTTGAGCTCGGCGGCGTGCTCAGCGAACTTGGGCACAGCGGCCAGCTCGTCGACGGTGGCGATGTTCGCCTGCAGAGCTGCGACGTATTCCTTCGTGGCCTCGGCGTTGGCGTTGCCGTCGTCCTTGGTGTCGAGCCACTTCTGAGCGGCTTCCTTCAGTGCGGGCTGTGCCCACTCGATGGCAAGGAGCTGCTCGGTCTTGGCCATCAGATCCTCGCGGATCTTCTCCTGGCCGACATACATACCGAAGCCGTGCTCGGCGTTGTCCTCGAACAGGGAGTTGCACCATGCCGGGCCGTGGCCGTTCTTATCCGTGCAGTACGGAGAGGTAGCGCCGGGGCCGCCCCAAATGGACGAGCAGCCGGTGGCGTTGGAGATGTACATACGGTCGCCGAAGAGCTGAGTGACGAGACGGGCATAGCTGGTCTCGGCGCAGCCTGCGCAGGAGCCGGAGAACTCGAGCATGGGCTGCTTGAACTGGCTGCCCTTGACGGTGAGATCCTGCATATCCTTCTTGTCGGAGACCTTGGAGACGCAGTAGTTGAACACATCCTGCTCAGGCAGCTCGGACTCCTGACCGACCATGGTCAGAGCACCGACCGGGCACTGGCCGACGCAGACGCCGCAGCCCATACAGTCGAGCGGGGAGATGGCCATCGTGTACTTGTAAACACCCTTGCCCTTGCCGGCCTTGATGTCGACGATCTTGGCATTGGCAGGAGCATTCTTGGCCTCTTCCTCGGTGAGAGCGAAGGGACGGATGGTGGCGTGCGGGCAGACGTAAGCGCAGTTGTTGCACTGGATGCACTTCGTCTCGTCCCACGTGGGAACGGAAACGGCAACGCCGCGCTTTTCGTAAGCGGCAGCGCCGAGCTCCCACTGGCCGTCCACGTGAGGCATGAAGGCGGAAACGGGCAGGCTGTCGCCGTCCATCTTGTCCACGGGATCGAGGATGTTCTTGACCTGCTCGACGAGCTCGGGCTTGCCCTCGTAGGAGACGGCCTCGTCAGCGTCGACAGCGTTCGCCCAATCGGCGGGAACGTCGATCTTGGTGTAGGCGGTGGCGCCGAGGTCGATGGCCTTGTGGTTCATATCGACGACGTCCTGGCCTTTCTTCAGGTAGGAGTGCGTCGCGGCGTCCTTCATGTACTGGATGGCCTGCTCTTCGGGCATGACCTTCGCCAGGGAGAAGAACGCGGACTGGAGGATGGTGTTGTTGCGCTTGCCCATGCCGATCTTGATGGCAAGGTCGATGGCATTGATGGTGTAGAGCTGGATGTTGTTCTTGGCAATGTAGCGCTTGGCGTCCGCCTTGAGGTGGTGGTTCAGCTCATCGAAGTCCCACTGGCAGTTGATCATGAACACGCCGCCGGGCTTGACGTCGTTGACCATCTTGAAGCCCTTGATGATGTAGCTGGGGTTGTGGCAGGCGACGAAGTCGGCCTTGTTGATGTAGTAGGGGCTGCGGATGGGCTTGTCGCCGAAGCGCAGGTGGGAGATCGTCACGCCGCCGGTCTTCTTGGAGTCATACTGGAAGTAGGCCTGGACGTACTTGTCGGTGTGGTCGCCGATGATCTTGATGGAGTTCTTGTTCGCGCCGACGGTACCGTCGCCGCCGAGACCCCAGAACTTGCACTCGATGGTGCCCTCGGCTGCGGTGTTCGGGCAGTTCTTGTCTTCGGGCAGGGAGAGGTTCGTCACGTCATCGACGATGCCGATGGTGAACTGACGCTTGGGCTCCGCCTTGGCAAGCTCGGTGTAAACAGCGAACACGGAAGCGGGCGGGGTGTCCTTGGAGCCGAGACCGTAACGGCCGCCGATGACGGTCTTGTCGGTGATGCCGGCGTTGGCCAGCGCGGTGACGACGTCGAGATAGAGGGGCTCACCCTGTGCGCCGGGCTCCTTGGTGCGGTCGAGGACCGCGATCTTCTTGGCGGTGGCGGGGATGGCCTCGATCAGGCGCTCAGCCTTGAACGGGCGGTACAGACGGACCTTGATGAGACCGACCTTCTCGCCGTGGGCGTTGAGGTAGTCGATGACTTCCTCGGCCACGTCGCAGATGGAACCCATCGCGATGATGACGCGGTCAGCGTCGGGCGCGCCGTAGTAGTTGAAGAGCTTGTAGTCGGTGCCGAGCTTCTCGTTGATCTTGCCCATGTACTTTTCCACGACTTCGGGGAGAGCGTCGTAGTACTGGTTGCAGGCCTCGCGGTGCTGGAAGAACGTATCGCCGTTCTCGTGGGAGCCGCGCATGGCGGGATGCTCGGGGTTGAGGGCGTGCTCGCGGAACGCTTTGACAGCGTCCATGTCGCACATGTCGGCGAGATCCTTGTAATCCCACACGGCGATCTTCTGGATCTCGTGGGAGGTGCGGAAACCGTCGAAGAAGTTGATGAACGGGACCTTGCCGGAAAGCGCGGCCAGGTGTGCCACGGGGGAGAGATCCATCACTTCCTGCACGTTGCCCTCGCACAGCATGGCGAAACCGGTCTGGCGGCAGGCCATGACGTCGGAGTGATCGCCGAAGATGTTCAGCGCGTGGGTCGAAACAGTACGGGCGGAGACGTGGAACACGCAGGGGAGCTGCTCAGCTGCGATTTTGTACATGTTCGGGATCATCAGCAGCAGACCCTGAGAGGCCGTGTAGGTGGTGGTCAGAGCACCGGCACCGAGGGAGCCGTGCACTGCGCCGGCAGCACCGGCTTCGGACTGCATCTCGACGACCTTGACCTGGCTGCCGAAGATGTTTTTCAGGCCATTTGCAGACCACTGGTCGACCAGGTCGGCCATCGGGGAGGACGGCGTAATGGGATAAATTGCCGCAACTTCACTGAAAGCATAGCTTACGTGAGCCGCAGCATTATTGCCGTCCATGGATTTCATTTTTCTTGCCATAAATGAACCTCCTATTTATTTCACCGTCAAAAAACGGTTCTTCTGCGTGTGAACGCAAAATTCAACGATGACACTATAGCACACTTTTTTCGCTATGTAAACGCCTTGTTCCCGCAAAAACATTCACTATTTTGCAACAATAGGTTCAATTCCTTTTATTTTTCGAGAACTTTTGCGAGGATTTATTGATTTTGTGCAAAATGTGCAAAAATGCGCGGAGGGGGATTTGCCTGATGCAAAAAATGTGCTATACTAATTGCAAACTGTACGATTCGATGCGAAAGAGGGAGGAAAACAGTATGGTCACAGCGGTGCGCTCGCTCGGCCTTCAGGGCATCTCGGGCTACGAGGTCACGGTGGAATGCTTTTTATCCGGGGGCTTGCCTGCGTTTGACATCGTCGGCCTTGGCGACACGGCCGTCAAGGAATCGCGCGAGCGCGTGCGCGCGGCAGTGAAAAACTGCGGTGTGAAGTTCCCTGTCTCGCGCATCACAGTGAACCTCGCCCCTGCGGGTCGGAAAAAGGAGGGCACGCTCTATGACCTGCCCATCCTGCTCGGCATCCTTGCCAGTGCAGAGGAGATCAAGCCCCCCGCGAAGGACGCGGCCTTTGTCGGCGAGCTCTCGCTGACCGGCACGCTTCGCGCGGTGAACGGCGTTTTGCCGATGGCGATGGCCGCGGTGCGCGCGGGCATCAGGACGCTCTACGTCCCCGCGGCGAACGCAGCGGAGGCGACGCTTGCCGACGGCGTGACCGTTTACGGCGTGCCGGACGTCGTGTCGCTCGTGCAGCATTTGAAGGGCGAAAAGAAGCTCTCGCCCCAGCCAAAGTGGCAGGCGGAGCAGACGAGCGAGACCGGTCCCGACTTTTCCGACGTCATGGGACAGGAAAATGTCAAGCGCGCGCTGGAGATCGCCGCTGCGGGCGGACACAATATCCTGCTCATCGGCTCGCCCGGCGCGGGCAAATCCATGCTGGCGCGGCGGCTTCCGTCGATCCTGCCCGACATGACGCGAAAGGAAGCACTTGAAGCGACCGAGATCTGGTCAGTCGCGGGATTGACCGACAGCTCGCACCCGATGCTGCTGCACCGCCCGTTCCGCGCGCCGCACCACACACTTTCCGCCTCCGCGATGACCGGTGGTGGGCAGACGCCCAAGCCCGGTGAAATTTCGCTCGCGCACCACGGCGTGCTTTTTTTAGATGAGCTCCCCGAATTCCACCGCGACGTGCTCGAGGTGCTGCGCGCGCCCATCGAGGACGGCGAGGTCACCATCACCCGCGCCGCGGGCAGTATCACGCTGCCGAGCCGCTTCATGCTCGTCGGCGCGATGAACCCCTGCCGCTGCGGCTGGTACGGCCACCCCTCGGGGCGCTGCCGCTGCACCAAGCAGCAGGTGGAAAAATACGTCGAAAAGATCTCCGGCCCGATGCTCGACCGCATGGACTTACACGTCAATGTGCCGAGCGTCGAGTTCGAAGCCATGCGCCGGCGCGAAAAGGCGGAGTCCTCCGCCGACGTCAAAGCGCGCGTGAACGCCGCGCGCGACATCCAGAAGCAGCGCTTTTCCGGCACGAACATCACCTGCAACGCGCAAATGACACCCGCGATGGTGGGCGAGTTCTGCACACTGGACGCCGCGGGCGAAAAGCTGCTCAAAGGCGCGTTCGAGCGCCTCGGCCTCACGGCGCGAAGCCACGATAGATTACTGCGCGTTGCGCGCACGATCGCCGACCTCGACGGCAGCGAGAAGATCGAGGCGCATCATCTGGCCGAGGCCATCCAGTACCGCAACACGGATATTTTACAGGGGTGAATGAGATGAAAAGGTATGACTACATCCAGTTTGGCGCGCTTTCCATTTTGAGCCATATCGCTCAGGGCGCGGCTTTTATCCTGTTGTTCGCGGCGTTCGGCGGCACGGGGTCGACCTCGTCCTTTACGTTTGCCACGCCCGTCGGGCTCGCGCTCGGCGTCGTCTATGTGTCGGCGCTTTCTTTCCTGTTCGGCTGGGGCCTGCGGCCGGACCGGGGGATCGACAAAAACCGCTGCTGGAATGCGGCGATCGTGCTCTATGTGCTGAATCTTGCCTCGCTTCTTGTGATGCCTGTCCCGTTCGGCTCGGGGAGCATCCTTGCGATGATCTGGGAGCTGCCGATGGCGCCCGCCATGGTCGGGATCAACGGGGTGAGCGGAGAGGGCACGATGTTCAGCTATGCGCTCTTTGCCCTGCTGGCCGCCGTTGAGCCGCTGTGCTTTACACTGGGGCTCACCCGCAAAGGGAAAAAGCCTGCCAAATCCGAAGACAACGAAAATTCAGCCGCATTTTCCGCCGATGCGGAAGCGGCCATAACAAATGAGGAGAACAATACCAATGCATGAAATGATCCTGTGCAAGCTCGGCGAGGTCGTGCTCAAGGGCCTGAACCGCCGCAGCTTCGAAGATAAGCTGATGTCGAACGTCAACCGCCGCGTGTCGAAATGCGGCAATTTCCGCGTCTACTCCAAGCAGAGCACCATCTATGTCGAGCCGAAGGACGACGAGTGCGACATCGAGGCCGCGTTTGAGAGCTGCAAGAAGATTTTCGGCATCATCGCCGTTTCAAAGGCGCTGCCGTGCGAAAAGGACATCCAGAAGATCATCTCCGCGGCGAAAAATTACCTTGCGTGCGAGATGCGCGCGGCGAAGAGCTTCAAGGTCGAGAGCAAGCGCGCTGACAAGACCTTCCCCTTGACGTCCATCCAGATCTCCCAGCAGGTCGGCGGCGCGCTGCATCAGGCGTTCCCGACGTGCGAGGTCAACGTCCACGACCCCGAGCTCGTCGTGCATATCGAAATTCGCGACGATGCGGCCTATGTCCACGGCCCTGCTGAAGAGGGCGCGGGCGGCCTGCCCATCGGCATGGGCGGCGTGGCGGTCAGCCTGCTCTCCGGCGGCATCGACTCGCCCGTCTCGTCCTACATGATCGCCAAGCGCGGCGTCAAGCTCGAAATGGTGCACTTCTTCTCCCCACCGTACACGTCCGATGAGGCGAAAGAGAAGGTGCTTTCCCTTGCCAAGCTCTTAGTCCCCTGGTGCGGGCGGCTGACGGTGCAGATCGTGCCGTTTACCGAGATCCAGGAGGAGATCAGAAGAAACTGCCCCGAGGAATTCTTCACGCTCATCATGCGCCGCTTTATGATGCGCATCTCCCAGCGCGTGGCCGATCAGGTCAGGGCCAAGGCGCTCGTCACGGGCGAGAACCTCGGTCAGGTCGCGTCTCAGACGATGGAGGCTCTGCGCGTGACCGAGGATGTCGTCGATCTTCCCGTCCTGCGCCCGCTCATCGGCATGGATAAGGAAGAGATCGTGCGTTTGTCCCGTAAGATCGGCACGTTCGATACGTCGATCTTACCCTATGAGGATTGCTGTACGGTCTTCACCCCACGCCATCCGCGCACGAAGCCGAATCTCGACGAGGTCCGTGAGGCCGAGGCTGTCCTTGATATCGAGGGCCTTATCGACCGCGCGATGACGAATCGCGAGTTCGTGCGCATCAAGTTCTGAAAGGAAGTCTTATTATGGCGGAAAAAACTGTCGAACAGCGCTGCTATGAAGCGCTCAAGGCGCGCGGCGTGACCTTCGCCGCGGCGGAGAGCTGCACCGGCGGCCTCATTGCCAAGCGCATCACGGATGTGCCGGGCGCGTCGGGCGTGTTCATGGGCGGCATCGTGAGCTATACGAATATCGTCAAGCACCGCGTGCTCGGCGTTCCGGCGGACATGCTGGAAGAGTACGGCGCGGTGTCCGCGCCCGTCGCCCGCGCAATGGCCGAGGGTGCGCGCGAGGCGACGACGGCGGACTGCGCCGTCAGCGTCACGGGCGTCGCTGGACCCGACCGCGACGAGCGGGGAAATCCCGTCGGCACGGTATTCATCGGATTTTCGTCGCCCAAGGAGACAATCGCCGAGCGTTTTGACTTCGGCGCGGCTTCCCGCGAGGAAATTCGCGGGGAAGCGGCGGATGAAGCCTTCAAGCTGCTCGAGGAAAAGTTGAAGGAAGCGTAAAAAAACAAAATCAAGGAGGAGACCGATATGAGACGGAAAAATACAGCGCAGCTGCTTGCGGCGCTCTTGGCGGCGCTGACGCTTTTGGTGTCAGGCTGCGGAGAAAAGCAGGAAGCGTCGGACGGCGCACCGGACGAGCCCCTGATGCGGGAGGAAGATCTGACGGTCGAGCCGCAGCCGGACGCGAACTTTACGCTGGAGCTGCCGGGCGGATTTTTGAGCCTTGGAGCGGACTACGAGCCGAACGGGAAAACGGAGAATACGACCTACGACAGCGACGGGATGCTGCCCTACGACTTTGCGCGCCATTACGACGCGGACGCGCAGCTCGTCGTCGGGACGGACTACTACCCTGAAACGGGGCGCGAGGTCATCAGCTATCTGCGCACCAGTGCTGTGGGCGTGGGAACGCCGCGCGGAGTCAAGGTCGGCGACAGCGAGAAAGCGCTGCTGACGGAATACCCGGAGGCGCTTTACTGCATCGCGGCAGACGAGTCCGAGCTTTATGACGGCTACAGCGACGAAGGCGGCTACAGCGAGCCCGCCTATGACTTCGACCGCGCCTACGTCTGGCAGCCGCAGACGCCGCAGGACGACGGGAACTACGACGTCCGCGACATTGCGTTTTACCTGAAGGACGGCACGGTGAGCGCGATCACGATGACAAAGCCGTATGCGTTCCGTTTTGCCTACGGTGTGGACCGAGACGCAGCGCTGCGCCTTGCGGAAGAAAACCGCAGCGCGCTGTGCGGGCAGTAAAAAAGCAAAACAAAAAGCGAGGGATGCCTACGCGTCCCTCGCTTTTTACTGTGTTTAGTAGTTGCCGGGATCAAAGCTCGAGCGCGAGCTGCGCGTCGTCCGGCGCGGAAACATCCAGCCCGAATTCGCTCGGCAGGTAGCGCGGGCAGACGTTTTCGCCCGTTGTGATGACGGACGCGGCAAGGCGCGTGCCGATCTCGCAGGATTCCATCATCGTTTTGCCGTAGGTCTGGCCGATGACCGCGCCGGCAAAAAACGCGTCGCCCGCGCCGGTCGTGTCCTTGACATCGACCTTCTTCGCGGGGCAGTAGCCGTCCTCGCCGTCGAGCGTGGCGAACACCGCACCCTGCGCGCCCATCGTGACGACCATGCGGTGGATCTGCGCGCCGCGAATTTTGTCGCGCAGGATGGGAAGCATTTCGTCGGGCGAGAGGCCGTCGTAATTTTCCGAAAACAGGATGCCCGCCTCCTGCTGGTTGCAGATGAAGCAGTGCACTGAGCGCAGAAAGTCGCGCCGCTCGATGGCGATGCTCATGTTGGACACGACCGCGTAGACGGGCTTACGGTACTTTTCCGCCAGCGCGAACGTGCGCTTGACGATGTCCTTTTCCATGTCGATCTCGAGCAAAATGCTGTCGGCCTGCGAGAAAATTTCGTCGCCCTGCTCGTCGAGAATGCCGACGATAGGGCTCAGGTCGGGGCGCTTGGAGATCGACGCGGTCACGTCGCCTGTGTTGTCGAAGATCGCAAGCCACATGCCCATGCCGTCGGGCGTTGTGCGGATGTAGCGCGTGTCGACCTTGTGGCTCTGGAGCTTTTTGACGATGTCCGCGCCCGCGCTCGTGTTGTCGACAAGGCTCACGAACGTCGGGCGCAGCTCGACGTTCGCGATGTCCTCGACGATGTTGCGGCTCACGCCGCCGTGCACCTGCACGACGCGGCCCGCGTTGCGCCCGCCGGGGATGTAGGAAGAGAGGGGATAGCCCTTGATATCGACAAACACCGCGCCCATCACGACAATACTCATGGAAACGTCCTCCGAAGTTAAGTGTTATACTCAGTATACCATGCTTTTTAGGGATTGCAAAGCGGAGAATATAAGGGGGAACGGGGTAAAAGCCCAGAAGATGTAGGGTATATTGCTAAAAGG
>OGDU01002341.1_pt1 | contig 12351 bp, 15 predicted proteins | sample 1570371 | NCBI WGS metagenome assembly OGDU01 (sample SAMEA2581977, study PRJEB24529) | metagenome | biome: Human gut stool | place: China | collected 2011
GGTAAGAGCCATTTCCGTTATTGACCAGTCTAAGATCCGCCTGCCGTTATTGGTGGAATCGTAGACAGGACTGTAGTTATCAGCAGTCAGATAGGGGGTACCGTATTCGTCGTTTGCAAGGGTGGCATCGACGTGATAAATACGAAGTCCGCCGGAAGAAAACAGACCGTCATAATTACCATTCGGGGTGATATAGTCAAGGATCATGTATTCTGAAAAATAACTGGAAGCATCAGTGCGCGGTATGATCAGACAGCTTCCTTAATTTTTCGCCATCTAAATCCGGCAGGGTGGAAGCCCACCAGGATGCCGTACAGCCATACCAGAAATCAGCATTGCCTCTGCTTGGAACAGAAAGGCAGAGAGCGTCGATATAGCCATCGCCGTCAGAATCATAATCGGTATAGTCGATCGTATCATTTAAACCGGAAAGAACCTCACGCACCAGCGTTTCGTATCCATCGTTCGTTTTTTCGTAGGATGCGATCGTACCTTTCGCTGTGTAATGAAATACATTTCCGGTCATATGCAGTGATCCGTATGAAGCACGGTCAAAATAACTAGTCAGGCTCTCACAGGGATAAAATTCAGTATTGTCTGTGCCAAACAGATAGGAGGAAATTTCTTCATCGGACAGGCGTCTGTCTGTATCATGGTAAAAACTCTTTTCTTATAAATATATGGTTAGCTTTGCACGCAAAAAGCAGAAAGTCAATGGCATTTATTGATAATATAAGGAAACATTAAAAATATAAAAAAGTGGTAGTGCAATTCTGAGAATGGCACAATTTTAGGATTAACGCAATCTAAGATTGCGGAAAATACTGCCAGATGTTATACTTAGTAACGTTGCAGAGATACAGGATGCCGGAAATTTATACTGATCCACAAATGGCTCGTCCTGTGTTTCGTATAAAATTACATAAAAACGAGAAAAGAGGAAGGGACTATGAACAAGAAAAAGTTCTCCACAAAGTTTCTTGTGGAAATGGCACTTTTAGTTGCCATCATTCTTATCATGGCTTTTACCCCACTCGGATACATTAAGACGGCAGGTATTGAGATTACACTGATCGTTGTTCCGGTGGCGGTAGGAGCTGTTACTTTAGGGCCTGCGGCTGGTGCAATTTTAGGAGGTGTATTTGGACTTGCCAGTTTTTTGCGCTGCTTCGGACTGAATGCATTTGGTGCGATGCTTCTTAGCATCAATCCGTTTCTGGCATTTTTGCTGTATGTACCGACCCGTATCCTGACGGGCTGGCTGACAGGACTGATTTATCAGGGAATCCGCAAAACAAAAATACCATCGAATGTATCAATCACAATCGCGAATCTGTGCTGTCCGCTTTTAAATACCACGTTTTTTATGAGCATGCTGGTATTTGGGTTTTACCAGACCGAGTACATCCAGTCGTTTGTTCAGACGCTTGGTGTCAGCAATCCATTTTTGTTTGTGATAGCATTTGTCGGAATCAACGGACTGGTTGAGGCGGTGGTATGTTTTATCGTCGGAACCGCAATTTCCGCGGCTTTGAAGAAAGCATTGAAATATAGTTAATTGGATGGAATATGGTAAAAATTGGATGAAAATAAAAACATGACATTACGAAGTAAATATGGATGCGGGATTGCGGAATGAGCATGCAAGTGTTATACTTAATAACGTTGTAAAATTACATATTACAAGAAAAGAGGAAGAGACTATGACTCAGAAAAAGTTTTCCACAAAGTATCTTGTGGAGATGGCACTTTTAGTTGCTATCATTCTCATCATGGCTTTTACCCCGATCGGATATATCAGAACAGCTGGTCTTGAGATCACGCTGATCGTCGTTCCGGTAGCGGTAGGAGCTGTTACGTTAGGACCGGCGGCAGGCGCAATCTTAGGCGGCGTGTTCGGTGTTACAAGTTTCATCCAGTGCTTCGGCATGAGCCCATTTGGTGCTGCACTGCTTGGAATCAACGGATTTTTAACATTTTTAGTATGCGTACCTACCCGTATTTTAATGGGATGGCTGACAGGTCTGATCTATAAAGGACTTCGTAAAACAAAGCTGCCGTCAGGTGTATCTGTTACGATCAGCAACCTTTGTTGTCCGCTGCTGAACACCACATTTTTTATGGGAATGTTAGTGATTGGATTTTACAATACGGAATACATCCAGTCATTTGTATCAGCTCTTGGTGCAAAAAATGCATTGCTGTTCATTTTAGCATTTGTAGGTGTCAACGGACTAGTTGAGGCAATTGTCTGCTTTGTTGTGGGAACGGCGATTTCAGCAGCTCTCAAAAAGGCATTGAAATATAATTAAATTGAATGAAATATAATATAATTGAGGAATCCTCTTATATGCAGGTTGTTGTCTGTATGTGAGGGGATTTTTTTGCGGTAACATGGGAAATGGAGATCAAAATGAGAAAAAGTCTCAAAAGTGCAGATTGACATTTGCGTCTGGTGCATTGTAAGCTAAAATGGTTAGAAAATACTAACCAAAGTTAGAGGGAAAATGAGCGAAGGTAAAGTAAAAAGAAAAATTATATTTCTGATTTTTGCAGCAGTCATGGTTGTGGCAGGTGGCTGTGGTACCGATGGGGGAGATACCGAGGCGAGCAGAGATCTCTTTGCAATGGACACATATATGACGGTAACTGCTTATGGCAAAGGAGCCACAGAGGCCGTGGATCAGGCGGCAGATGAGATCAGCCGGCTGGATCAATTGTTGTCTACGGGAAATGAGGACAGTGAGATATATAAAATCAATCAGAGCGGAGATGGAATACTCTCGGAGGAGACAGCATATCTGGTGGAACGCTCACTGGATCTGTATGAAGCTACAGATGGTGCATTTGATATTGCGATTTATCCGGTTATGAAAGCATGGGGATTTACAGATGACAATTTCAGGGTGCCGGACGCAGACGAACTTAAGGATCTGCTCACGCTGACAGATGCATCGGATATTTCTTATGATAAAGAGACATCGCAGATCGCTTTTAAAAAGGACGGAATGCAGATCGACTTTGGAGGAATCGCGAAAGGTTATACTTCTGCACGTATCATGGATATTTTTCGTGCCTGCGGGATCAAGAGCGGACTGGTCAATCTTGGTGGAAATGTGCAGGCACTTGGAACAAAGAAGGATGGAAGCAGCTGGCGCGTGGCAGTGCAGGACCCACAGGATACAGATCAGTATCTTGGGGTGCTTTCCATACAGGATAAGGCGGTGATCACTTCCGGCGGTTATGAACGTTATTTTGAGCAGGACGGCAGGACATATCATCATATCATAGATCCCAAAACCGGTTATCCGGTGGAGAACGGGTTAATTTCCGTTTCCATTGTCACAGCAGATGGAACGCTTGCGGACGGACTTTCTACATCCGTTTTTATTATGGGGAAAGAAGCCGCAACGGAATATTGGAGAAATCACAGTGATGAATTTGACATGATTCTGATGACGGATGACAGGGAAATCTATGTCACAGAGGGAATCGCAGACAGTTTTGAGTCGGAAATGGATACGAAGATCATTGAAAAAAAAGTATAAACGAATGATTTGGTATGGAGACAAGTATGAAAAATATTTCAGGAATGGTACCGGGCATTCTGGCAGCTGTAGTGGGAATTGGTGCAGTGGTTTCCCTGAGTGATTATACAGCACCGGTTTATGGTTCAGAGTCAGAAGATGAACTGACAGAGACGGAAACTATTATCGAAAGTGCCGGTATGGAGTCGGTAGAAGAGACGGAAGTTGAAAATACGGAAGCGGCTGTTGTTTTAGACGGTGCGTTTGATCTTGCAGACGGAACTTATGAAGGCAGTGCGAACGGATTTTCCGGTAAGATCAAAGTTTCAGTTGTGATAAAAAATCAGACGATCCGGTCGATCAACATTTTGAGTAATTCAGATGATGAAGCCTTTTTCAATCGTGCAAAAGAAGGTGTGACAGCGAGCATCCTTGCAAAGCAGAGTACGGATGTGGATACGGTTTCCGGTGCAACATACAGTTCAAGAGGAATCATAAATGCAGTAAAAGATGCGTTATCTTCCAGTGACGGGGAAGAACAAACGGTTATGGCAAAGGGAGATTTTGCGTTGAATGATGGCTATTATGAAGGAACTGGAAATGGATTTGCCGGACCGGTCAAATTGTTTATCGAGATCAAAGACAAGTCGATCATTGGGATTTATATTGTAAAAACATCAGATGATGCGGGATTTTTTAACCGTGCAAAGGAGGGCGTGACGGCAAGTATTTTAGAAAAGCAGAGCCTGTCTGTAGATACGGTTTCCGGTGCAACATACAGTTCCAAAGGAATCATTGAGGCAGTATCAAATGCGATGGAGGCTGCAAAAAAAGCGAAAAAGGGGGAGACGGATACCGAAACAGAAGATGATACCGAAAAGCCGGACACATCAAAAGCGAGCTCCTATTATGGAGTCGTTGTCTGTAACCCGGATGAGAGCGGTGCTTTTACGGCGTACAACCTGCATGTAAAAGTGATGTTTCAGAATGGAAAAATCATTGCAGTTTCCGATGTGTACGGGGATGGAGATTCCCAGAATGATACTTATATTACAAAGGCGGTTTCCGGCAGTAGTAAGCATCCGGGGGTTGTAACACAGATCGTAAATAAAAACGGAATTGACGGGGTGGATACGGTCTCCGGTGCAACCTGTACATCAAAGGCAGTACTGCATGCCGTGGATGTGGTGGTAAAAGCTGCGGCAAAAGATGGAAACTACACGTTCTCTGGCAGCCAGAGCGGTGATGACGATACAAAGAACAGCGAAGACACGGAAAAAGACAGTGAGGATACGGAAAACAACAGCGAAAATACGGAAAAGAACAGCGAAAATACGGAAAATAACAGCGAGGATACGGAAAATAGAGGTGAAAATACTGAGAGTGGCGGAGATACTGAAAAAAATGATACGGAAAATACCGAGAATAGTGGCGAGACAACGCTGATCTATAAAAATGGTGATTATAAGGTCAGTGTTGTCTGCATTCCGGATGAGGATGAAGATTTTGATGAATATAAACTGACGCTCACGCTTGTGATCGAAAACGATCAGATCAAGGAGATCAAAGATATTTCCGGAGACGGAGGAAAGAGCAATTCATTCTATATAAAAGCCGCGTCAGAAGGTGTTGTCAGTCAGATATTACAAAAGAACAGTACAGAAGGGATCGATACGGTATCGTCTGCAACCTGTTCCTCAAAAGCAATCATTGAAGCCTGTCAAAAGGCATTGGAGCAGGCAAAAAATTAAGGGAGAATAGCAGATGAAAGATTTTTTGATCCGGTCATTTTGTCTGGCTGCGGTCATATTGATACTGGCAGGTTACAATCAGGTATTAAAGGACAGAAGCAAGGATGAAGAGATCACAAAGTTAGAGGTGCAGGTGACAAAACTGCAGCAGGAAAAAGAAAAAACTGTCGATATAAAAGGAACTTATCCGGACGGCAGATGGGAAGGCGGGGCAAAAGGTTTTGGCGGAATGATCACCGTGCTTGTGACCGTGGAAAATGGAACAATCAGCGAAATTGAGATAACTTCCGCAGACGGCGAGGATAAAGCCTATTTATCCATGGCGGAAGATATTATTCCAAAGATCATAGAGGCGCAGTCCGCAGATGTGGATACCGTAAGCGGTGCAACGTTCAGTTCTACCGGGATCAGGGATGCTGTCAGCGAGGCACTGAAACAGGCAGAACAGTAAGAGTGAAGAAAAATTTGGAAAGTACGAAGTTAAAAAATATAGTTGAAATAATTCAAAAAAATTGTATATCAAAGGAACGAAAGACAAATGGAGCTGTTTTCTGGAAGAAGCATAAAAAGCAGATTCCGGCATGGATCCTTGCGGGAATACAGTTATTGTTTTTTGTATTTTTTCCGTCAGCGTTCACGGCTGCATTTTCCGGTGTGAAATATATTGCCGGACAGATGGGAACGGGTGCACAGATTGAAATCACTTCATTTGTGCTGTCACTTATCATATTCTGTGCATCTACCGTAGTGTTCGGCCGTTTTTTCTGTGGATTTGCCTGTGCATTTGGAAGTCTGTCGGACTGGGTGCATGCAGCTTATGTCTGGGCCTGTAAAAAATTAAAAAAGAAACCGGTCACGCTTGGCATGGAACTTACGGCAGCAGTCCGTGGGATGTCTTTTCCATGCTTCATGCAGGAAATTTTGCATTGGAAGGATATTTTGCGGGAGTCGTCCTGCTCATTCTCATCCTGTGAGGCATGTGCGTGCAGGAGCGTTTTTTCTGCCGTATTTTGTGCCCGATGGGAGCGATATTTTCACTTCTTCCAGTACTGCCATATTTTGCGCTCAGAAGAGAAAGGGAGAACTGTATCTCTGGCTGTGCAGTATGCACGAAAAAATGTCCCTCGGATATCGGACTGCCGGAACTGGGGGCGATTGAGACGAGAGGCGACTGTTTTATGTGTCAGAAATGTACCGGCATCTGTCCGAAAGGAAATATCCACTATGGTGTCTCTGGAAAATTGAAAGGGAATGAATTGTGGTTTACTGCCATAAGGGCGGTATTTCTGCTTTTCTTATACCTGTGGATCGGAATCTGATAGTGTGAATTTTTTGATTGAGAGTTAACAAAGACTAACTTTTGATAGATAAAGCAAAATGAAGGATTAAAAAAATGAAAAGAAAAAATGTATCTGCCCGGATCCTGACCGGAGTATTGGCTTTTTCCATGGTGGCAGCAACAGGGACATCGTCCATGACGGTTTTTGCCGCAGAAGAAAGTGCAGTGGAAGCAGAGCAGATCACTGGAACCGAGGTGAAGAGTGAAACGGGAGAAACGCAGGAGTATCAGTATGCTTATGCAGCGCTGAGCTTGACATGGGTGCATTTGATACCGTATCGAGAGCAACCACCAATCACGGACTGCACAGGGGAAGTTATCAGTGTACGTCAGAAATTACAAAAAAAGATGGTACAAAGCTCAAAGTGGCATATTATACAGGAGCAGCCACCGGTGTGCTGACGAACGGAGAGACTTTTTCCTATGATAAAAATGAGATTGAAAGCTATGTGGTAACAGGACTTAAATATGTTCCAGTCAAAGTAAAAACTGAAGATTATGAAGCTTTTAAAGCAGCATATACCGTAGTGGAAAATGGCAGTACTTTATCCGGTGGATTTTCGGAGGAAAATCTGAAAAACTATACGGATCTGGTTGCAGAAGTAACAGAAAACACCAATGGTCTAAAAACAGTTACCCAAAATGAGGACGGAAGTTTTTCGTTTGCTGCGAGAGTAAACAATGGAACGGATTCCGGAATCAAGGACGCTGCATTAAAAACAGCAGAGAATATTACAACAACGGTAAAAGAGGCAAACGGTTCTTACGGAGAATTTCTTCGTGTCGATCTGACTGGGGAGGGCTACGGTGCACTTGGTGCTGATATGCAGGCAGTAGAGTGGACTTATTATGGATCCGACAGTACTTATACCGATCCACTTCAATCTTATGGAACCAAGTTTGCATCAGATAACTGGATGCACAAAGCACAGGGAATCCAGCTTGGTCTTACAGATTCACTGCGTTGTAAACTGCCGGCGGGAACAGACGGAACCGGATACTGGACAATCACGGTATATGCACTTGGTTACAATGATTACACGGTAAAATTTAAGGTAACCGATGCAAATATTGTTAAGGATGAAGAGGAAACGGTGGATACGACGGCACTTGAAGCTGCAATTAAAAGTGCAGAGAACTTAACTGAGAGTGATTATACGGCAGCAAGCTGGTCTGATCTTTGCGTTGAATTGAAAGAGGCAAAAGATGAGCTTGCGGCTCCGCACACGCAGTCTACTGTAGATGAGGCAACAGAGCATCTGAATGCTGCAATCAAAGCACTGGTAAAGGCAGAGACAAAGGAAGAAACAAAAACAGATGTTACAAAACTTAACGCTGTAATCGAGAAAGCGGAGGCATTAAAGCAGAGTGATTACACAGCAGAGAGCTGGAAAAATTTACAGACTGCGCTCGATGCTGCAAAGAAACTTACAGATGCAACAGCAGAACAGACTGTAGTAGATCAGGCAGCAAGTGATCTGGAAACAGCGATTTTGGCGCTGGTAAAAGCTGATACGGAAAATACCGGAACTACAGACAAAAAGAAAAAACCGGCAGTTGGAACGGTGAAAACAGTTGGACAGATCAAGTATAAAGTAACCGGAAAAAATACAGTAACTGTAAATAAATATGCAAAGAAAAACATTACAAAGGCATCTATTCCTGCAACGGTTAAAATCAACGGATATACATTTAAGGTAACTGCAATTGCAGACAGCGCATTTTCCGGATGCAGTAAACTTACGAAAGTTACGGTTGGTTCTAATGTAAAGGCAATCGGAAATAAATCATTTTATAAATGTACAAAACTTACCACATTTACGGCATCTTCTACCGGATTAAACAAGATTGGAAAGGAAGCGTTTTCCGGTGATAAAAAACTTGCAAATATCACATTAAAGACAACAAAACTGAAAAAATCAGGTGTTGGAAAGGATGCATTCAAGAACATTAAGAAAAATGCAACCTTTAAAGTACCGGCAAAAAAAGTTTCTGATTATAAAGCTATTTTTAAGTCAAAGGGTGCTGGAAAAAATATTAAGATAAAGAAACTGTAGGGTGAAAAAATATTCTTTTGTTAAAAAACAGGGGGTGAAGAGACCTTATTGTAGAATGGAATGTGTAATTGAACCTTTGAGGAGGAAACAAAAACAATCACCCTCACACTTCCGGAGAGTGAGATACAGAACATGGCGGTAGGTTTTGGTTCTATGGATTATATTTTTGAAAATAAAAATATGAAACAGAAACGATATCGCAGGAAGCGTATGAAATGTGCAGAGCGGATCTGACAGAGCGTGCAGTAGAAGAGAAGGATATGCTTGTGCTGGCAAAGGAAGAGGAAAATATTGTTGTCAATAAACCTGCCCTGTCACAGATCCGGTCGATCTGTGAACTTGCAACACTAGAATGTTATTATCACAATGTGGAAAAGTCCGCGAAAACAAAAGGTACCGGATTGGCACATGTGGGAGAAAAAGAAAAAAATTCTGGATCGAATACACCGGAGTTGCTAAGACTGAAATCGACATGTCGGATGTAAATATGAAAGATAATCGTAACAGATACAATGAGGAAATAGAAAAATATCAGAGTATGGATCAGTTTCAGGTTGGCATTGCAGTATTTGATCCGGGTACGACAGAAACGCAATTTTATGATAATGTAAGATCTGTCTGTGAAATGATGAACAACAATATTAGCATTTCAGTGGGAGTTACCTGGGCAGAGCACGGAAAAGAATTTAATGAGAAGATCATGGAAGCTGACTGGCGGATGTATGAACAGAAAAATGCATATCATCAACAGCAGCAGGCTGCACAACAGGAACTGCTGCAATAAATGTTTGAAAGAATAGTATATAACTCCCCTGCATACAATGTAAAAACAAGTATTGCAGGGGAGTTTTTGTGAAAACCTATATTGAGGAAAGAGCTATGGAAATAGCCAGATATATTATTGATAATAATACGACGGTGCGTCAGGCGGCGAAACATTTTGGGATTAGCAAGAGTACGGTACATAAAGATGTTACAGAACGCCTTGTCCAGGTCAATCCATCGCTTGCAGCGGAGGCACGCAAAGTGTTAGATGTCAATAAATCCGAGCGCCATATCCGTGGTGGACTTGCAACAAGGGAGAAATATCTGCATCAGCATGCATAAAACGTAAAAGCGTGTTTATTAAAACAAATGGGCGTGTTTCATAAAACAAAAGTTTATTAAAACAAAAACGTGTTTCATAAAACGGGAAAATGTATTTCAGGAGATGGAAAAATACAATTTACAAAATTGCACAATGAGTTCCATGAATTACAAAAAAAGTTTGTGAAATTAAAACTATTATATGAGCTTTTGGAATACGCTATAATAATCACACGACGTGCAGCAGAGAAAGCGATCGCAAAGATTGCTTTCTCTGCTTTTTTGTCGGCAAAAATAATTATTTTATCAAAAGAATGAGGAGAGAAAAATATGCCAAAAACAAAGTTACAGGAAGTCGTATTTACTATTTTAATGGTGTTCGTCATGGTGTACGCAATGATCTGCTACAACATTGCACTGAACATGGGAGGAATGAGCAACGTTGTATTTTTAAATGCATTTCATGAACTGATCATTATGGGACCGCTTGCGTTTATTCTTGACTTTTTCCTCTATGGATCACTGTCCAAAAAACTTGCATTTCGTATCGTGACACCGGGCGTGGACAAACCGATCATGCTGATCCTTGCCATTTCATCAATCACAGTCTGTCTGATGTGTCCGACAATGAGCCTGGCAGCAACACTTTTATTTAAACATGCAGGAAAAGAAGTGATCGCAGTGTGGCTTCAGACAACAGCACTGAATTTCCCAATGGCATTTTTCTGGCAGATCTTTTTTGCAGGTCCGCTTGTGAGAACTATTTTCGGAATGATCTTTAAAGAAAAAGAAGAACAGGTCATGAAAGAGGAAAGCGAATTTTTAGAGGGTGGAAGTGTCAGAAATTAAAAAGTTATTCCATGTCCGGTATTGGGAAAAATCAGCGCAGCAGCGCAGTCCGCGAGAAATAAGAGTATCAGCACACTGTTGAAGCCACGTCTGAAGCCTGGCGGCAGGGAAAACCAGAGTTTTCGGAAAATTTCAGAAAACACGCAGATCCAGAGTATGCCGGCAACACCAAATCCGACTGCTGACAGAAGGCAGATATATCCGTGAAAATTAAAAGGATAACTGCTGTAATCCCAGTATCGTAAATCGAAAAAGATATCAAGGAACCATCCGATCACAAGTTCTAAAGCTGTTCCGAGAAGGGCAGTTTTTATGAATATTGTGAGCGGGTGGTATTTTGTTTTAAAAAGAAAAAGTCGGTTTGATTTGTGGAGAGACCTGATGGATATAGTTTCTCTGGAAGAATGAAACAGACAGTAAAATACTACCGCTCCGATGCCATAAACGGGGAGCCAGGGACCATAAAAAAATCCGCGGTTGCGAAAAGTATTATCTTTTGCAATGAAGATAAGGTTTTCCCAGAGAAATCCCCAAAAGCTTCCAAGAAAGAAGAAGTGGATCAGCAGGGAAACTGCATCCTGTATAGAGTTCTGCTCCGGTGCGCAGAGTTTTGAAAAATCCGGGAGATTGGAATGTCTTTTCATGTGGATAGTATGACCGGAGATGGAAAGGGATATGTATTTTTGTTTTATAATTCATAGATTTTAAAATATATCAGATTGGTTTTTAAACAGAAATTCTCAGGTAAGTGTCTTTTACAATTAAGTGATATTTGAGCCACAAGCATGTATTTTTTTAATAAAAATGACAAAATACCGTAATGTAGGGAAAAACGCCTTGTAAACTCCTAAAACGTATCTTATAATAAGTATCATTAAAGCTTGTATCAGGGAAGGATATGCTTTTGAAAAAGGCATCGTCATGAACAGATTGCAGGCAACGAAAACATCAGGAGGAAGAAGATCAATGGATCATGAGAAAGTAATTGTCATTGATTTTGGCGGTCAGTACAACCAGCTGGTTGCGAGACGTGTCAGAGAATGCAATGTTTACTGTGAAATATATTCCTACAAGACGGATATCGCGCAGATCAAGGCAATGAATCCAAAGGGAATCATTCTTACCGGCGGTCCGAACAGCTGCTATGAAGCTGATTCACCGACCTGTTCAAAAGAATTATTTGAACTCGGCGTGCCGGTTTTAGGACTCTGCTATGGTGCGCAGTTGATGATGCACGTACTTGGAGGAAAGGTGGAAAAGGCACCTGTCCGTGAATATGGTAAGACCGAGGTTATGGTCGATACGTCATCACCGTTATTTACCGGCGTATCAGAAAATACGATCTGCTGGATGAGTCATTTCGATTATATTTCAAAGGCTGCACCGGGATTTAACATCGTTGCACATACGGCGGATTGTCCGGTTGCCGCAGCAGAGAACCAGGAGAAAGGATTATTTGCAATCCAGTTCCACCCGGAAGTGCTTCACACACAGGAAGGCACAAAGATGCTTCACAACTTTGTACGCGGCATCTGCGGTTGTGAGGGAACCTGGAGAATGGATTCTTTTGTTGAGAATACGGTAAAAGAGATCCGTGAAAAAGTCGGTAACGGAAAAGTACTGCTTGCCTTATCCGGTGGTGTGGATTCTTCCGTTGCAGCAGGTCTGTTATCCCGTGCAATCGGAAAACAGCTTACCTGTGTGTTCGTAGACCATGGTCTACGAACACACAGGTAAGCTGT
>OGDU01002344.1_pt1 | contig 12344 bp, 12 predicted proteins | sample 1570371 | NCBI WGS metagenome assembly OGDU01 (sample SAMEA2581977, study PRJEB24529) | metagenome | biome: Human gut stool | place: China | collected 2011
TACATTGCTGTACTTCGGTTTTCGGATATACGGCGGATATTGCCTCGGGGAAGCCTGTAAGACCGTCAACACAGGCAATTAAAATAAGTATGAAAGAATATATACAACACAATTTTTTCTGCATAACCTTTTATCACATTAACAACAAACCTGTAAAATTTGCGAACGAATTTCACTTGACAACATTTTTTCTGTATGTTATTATAATTATAGTTTAATTTGAAAGTGAGGTGGACAAAATGAAAAAATTATTATTGATAAAATCAACTGTCATTTTGTCCGCTAATTAAGATATATTGTTACAATATCGGTTTAAATGCTCTTGATTTTATCAAGAGCATTTATTTTTTATGAAAGAGGTAACAATATGAAAGAAATTATCACAATTCAAATCAGCAAATTTTTAACAAATGACTATGTAAAACAAATCGGACTCAAACAATGGGGAGTTCAAACCCCCGCAACCGTCAATCGTTCTCGACATTATATTTTTGATGAAATTTTTAATGATAACGAATGTTTCGGTGTTATAGCAACTAACTCAAATGATGAAATCGTGGGAAGACTGCACTGTATTAGAAATGAAGAGAATACTAAATTATGGTATTATGGCGATTTATTTGTGTCACCTAATTTTAGGAGAATGGGTATTGCCTCTAAAATGATAATGTCTGCTGTGAATTATTTATCTGAAATAGGTGCACAAACCTTTCGTTGCTATGTTGAGCCGGAAAATGCTGCCAGTATTGAACTGCAAAGAAAATTGGGCTTTTTAGAAAAGCCTTTTAAAAAATTTAATTATTTGATTAACGATGGCGAAATTATGTTTGAAAAACAAATACCAAACAATCTTTCCATTATTCCAGCAACTGTTGAAGAGGCTTATTTTGTTAGAATTTTATTTTCCAACAATAAAAAGCAGTTTAGTGGGCAAAACATAACTTTAGATGACTGGAAAGAAATACTTAGCAGACACGAAGAAGATAAAAGACATTTTCTTGTTTGTAAAGGTGCTGTGCCGATTGCATACATACAAATAGGTGAATTGAATAGTGAGTGCAAAGGAAAATTAACAATGTTTTTTGTTGCTAATCAATTTGATAATCAAGAATTCAAAAAATTTGTTTCAGAGTTTTTATATCAATATGGAATAAATAATTCAAATTAAAATAATCGCAAATTGCAATAGCAAGTTGAAACAAAATTAAAATAGCAGTGACTTTATGGTAGAGGACTTTGGATTTACGAAGAGAGGGGCGTAGCCCCGAACGGAGGAAATCCAAAGTGGCGCGATATTAGGCAGCGTAGATTTTATCTAATTCCTGCTCAAACAGCTCTTCTGGGGTGCGGTATCCGAGAATTTTCCTCGGTAATCCGTTTATACAATCGGCAAAATAGCAAATATCTTCGGCTGTATAAGAACTGATCGGCTTACCCTTTGGAATGAATCTGCGCAGCATTTTATTATGACATTCATTTGTACCTTTCTCGCAGGATGTATACGGGTGCGTGAAATATACCGACATTCCGTATTTTTCAAAATCCGCCAATGTGGCAAATTCGGAACCGTTGTCTCCGGTTACGGTTTTAAACACCTGATTTTTCTTGCTTAAAAACACTGATACCACTTCTTCAAAGGCTTCTTGCATTGCTTCTGCCGTATGATTTTTAGCTTTTATCCAAAGGCACATTCTTGTCATCCGTTCCACAAGTGTAATAACTACAGGCTCGTTTTCATTCTTCAGTCCGAGAACGCTGTCTATCTCCCAATGTCCGAATTCATTTCTCAGTTCGACGCTTTCGGGGCGTTCCTCAATACTTCTGCCGAGCTTCTTTTTGTTTTCGGCAGCTTGCGATTTTGCTGTATTCCGCTTCAGCTTTTCGGGCAGGTCGATGTTTTTAATCGGCAACAATCCAAGCGAAACATAGTTGTAAAGCGTTTTGGTGCAAACCATTTCCTCTCGTTTAAACAATTCGTTATGTAAGGCATATCCGAATATTGCATCCAATGACCAGTGTTCATTTTTAAATTGCTTCACAACATATTCTAAAAACGGAGCCGTTTCAAAAACGCGGTACCTACGGGTTGAATGTTCTCGGTTTTCAAGATAAACCGATTTTCCTTGATCTGCTTTATACCGTTTTACTTTACCGTTATACAATGTGACTGTTCCGCGTTCGACCTCGTCTTTAATAGTGTTATACGCTCGTCCGAGATGTTTCGCTATTTTGTATATCGACCGGCCGTCTTTTAAACGCACTTCAATTTCGTACCGTTCTTCGTTTAAAAGATGTTGCCCTTTTCTGTGTTCTGTGGTATAATTCGGATTGTCCATAGTGATGATCATTTCGGAATTGTTATAGCAAACTAATTCTACCACAGGTTCGTCACTATGGACCTATTTTTTTATTTCAACTTCATTTTACAACGCGCGAATGATTTAAAAACGGGTGTGATATTTTGAAAAAAGCTCTTATCGTCATTATTGGATTTTTTCTTATTGCGGCTTTATGCGGCTGCGGAAGCCACGCGCTTTCAAGCGATGATTTTGCCGAGGGGTGAGATAAAGGTAGGTGTGGAGGAAAGACTTGCGGCGGAAAACAACAGTATATACGGTATGATGACGCATACCTGCCTGATAGATTATCTTCCTACTGAAATGTTTATGTCTACAAAGCAAAATGCCGAAATAAAGCGAAAGCCTAAAAAAGCAAAATCCAAAAAATTATTCAAGCCCGATATTGACCGTTCAACTGAGGAATGGCTCGGCAGACTTGAAAGGAGCTTGGATTACGAAATATGGTACTGCGGACACTACCATATTGATAAACAGCTTGATAAGATTTATATGATGTATAATGAAATCAGACCGCTGCATATGAATTGAAATAATTACAGCTGCTTTGAGGCGGTGTATAAAATTTACGGCGATGCCGCATGCTTAAAGCGCGCGGGAGAGGTGAGAAAAACGGCGGAGCGGCAATTCTTTAACGGTACGTTTTTTTGCGACCGTGCAATAAGAAATGAAAACGGCGTTTTAGAGATTCAGGACAGGCACATTTCAGAGGCGTGCCAATATTATGCAATTTTTCGGGTTGTCTTTAGCGGAAGTTATTTTATGCTTTTCATTTTAAATATTGCTTTTTCCGAAAGCAGCATTACCGCCGATGTATTTACGCAGAGCAGTATGCCGTTGAAAAAGGCGGAAAGCCGCCAGGCGGCGTCAATATTCATAAGCGCGCCGGGAACACAAAGCAGCGGGTAGATTATAATAAACAGCCGCCTGCCTGCCTTGCCGAAAAGAAATTCGCAGGATACTATTCCGTAATACCCCCAGCCTATAACGCTTGAAAGCCCGAAAAGGCACATCATAACCGTCAGCAAAACAACGGAATACTTGCCGTAAAGGGTGGAAAAGGCGGAGCAAATGAGCTCTGTTGAAGCGCCCTTGCCGTATTCTATGCCCACACCCGAGCAAAGCATGGATAGTGCAGTGAGGGTGCATATAACGATTGTATCAACAAACACCTCGAAAATCCCGAAAAGCCCCTGACGCGCGCCGTCGGTATAAGCCGAGGAGGAATGAGCCATAGCCGAGGTGCCGAGCCCCGCCTCGTTTGAAAAAACACCGCGCGACGCGCCTGTGAGCACCGCGGCGGAAAGGCTGCCCACCGCACCGCCGGTTACGGCGGAGGGCTTAAACGCGCCTTTAATAATCATTGAAAAGGCGGCGGGCAGGCGGCTGAAATTGACCCCGATAATTCCTAAGGTCATAAGCAGGTAAAGCAATGCCATAAACGGCACTATTTTACCTGTAAAGCTTCCTATTCGCCCTGCCCCGCCCGACAGCACCAGCGCCGTGATTACGGCAAAAAAAATTCCGCCGACAAGCTTAATTAAGGCGCTTTGCCCGAAGGACTGCACCGCGGCGCCCGTTTGGGTGAGGTTTCCGCTGCAAAAAACTGCGGGCACCGCTGCCGCGGCATATAAAAGGCTTAACGGCGCCAGTATTTTTGGCAGCCCGTTTTTTATGTAATACATAGGTCCGCCTGTGTATTCACCGCCCGATTTTTCGCGGTATTCAAGCGATAAAATAATCTCCGCTACCTTCACTATCATTCCGGCGAAGGCGCTTATCCACATCCAAAAAACCGCGCCCGCGCCGCCTATTGCAACCGCGCCGGCAACGCCGGCTATATTACCTGTTCCCACCGTGGCGGAAAGTGCGGTGCAGGCTGCCTGAAATGGGCTTACTCCGCTTTTACCGTCACTTTTTTTCATACCGCCGAACGCATATTTTAATGAAGAGGGCAAAAAACGAAACTGGAAAAAACGGCATTTAAGTGTAAAGTAAACGCCGCAAATTATAAGAAACATAAAGGGCAGCATGCCCGATATAAGGCTTTCACTGAATTCAAAAAAGGCTTTCAATTTTATATCCCCCAATATTAGGTTATTGGAGAATACATAAATTTATTCTGAAAAAATCCTATATAGCTGTATGTAATTCTTGACATATCGGCGCCGCAGTGGTAAAATTATTAAGATAGTAAATTCGGTTGCGGCGTATAAAACACCGCAACAGTGCAGCTTAAATGTGCCGGGGCTTTTGGCGAACCGCGGCGCATTGGTTGATTTTATCACGGGAGAAAACGGCACGGCTCCCGTTGCTTTCGTTTTATTGCGCCGGGTGCGAATTTCAAAAAAATCCGGCATACGGGCGCGTGAAAGAAAAACCGTGTTTATTATATAGGAGGTTAATAAAAAGAATGCAACCGATTTTATATGTCGTTTTTGCGGCGGTTGCGGTGCTGCTTGCCGTTATAGGCTTTTTTGCAGGCTCCGCTTATCGCAGAAAAGCGGCTGAAAACGCCATCGGCTCCGCTGAGGACGAGGCTAAACGTATTTTAAGCGACGCTATGAAAACCGCCGAATCAAGAAAAAAAGAAGCTCTTGTTGAGGCGAAGGACGAAATTCACCAAATGCGCCAGGAGGCTGAAAAGGATATCCGCGAGCGCAGAAGCGAGGTTCAGCGTCAGGAGCACAGGCTCCAGCAAAAGGAAGAAACACTTGACAGAAAAACCGATAATATTGAGGCAAAGGAGGAAAAGCTGAGCGCGCGCGCCAAGGAAATTGACGCAAGGTTAGCCGAGTGCGACAAGATAAAGCAGAGCCAGATGGAAATTCTCGAAAAAATTTCCGGCTTTAACAAGGAGCAGGCGAAGGCGCACCTTTTAGAGCTGCTTGACGGCGAGCTTAACCACGAAAAAGCGGTTAAAATTCTCGATTATGAGCAGAGACTTAAAGACGACGCGGACAGAATTGCCAAAAACGTTATAGGTCACGCAATTCAGCGCTGCGCGGCTGACCATTCCTCTGAAATGACCGTTTCGGTGGTATCCCTGCCGAATGATGAAATTAAGGGCAGAATTATAGGCCGCGAGGGGCGCAATATACGCGCGCTTGAAGCGGCTACGGGCGTTGACCTTATAATTGACGATACACCCGAGGCCATAACCCTTTCAAGCTTTGACCCGATTCGCCGCGAAATAGCGCGTGTGACCCTTGAAAAGCTGATTCTTGACGGACGTATTCATCCCGGCAGAATTGAGGACGCCGTAGCCAAGGCGACCGCCGAGGTTGAGGCGACCATAAAGCAGGAGGGCGAGCGCGCCATGATAGACGCGGGCATCCATAACCTGCACCCCGAACTTGTAAGGCTGCTCGGTAAGCTGAAATACCGCACAAGCTACGGGCAGAATGTACTTAACCATTCGCTTGAGGTTTGCCACCTTTCGGGGCTTTTGGCGTCGGAATTAGGGGCGGACGTTACCCTTGCAAAGCGCGCGGGTCTTCTGCACGATATAGGCAAGGCGCTTGACCACGAGCAGGAGGGCACACACATTCAGCTCGGTGTTGAGGCGGCTAAAAAATACCGCGAGAGCGAAGAGGTTATTCACGCAATTCAGGCGCACCACGGCGACGTTGAGGCGAAGACCGTTATTGCCTGCATAGTTCAGGCGGCGGACGCTATTTCGGCGGCAAGACCGGGCGCGAGACGTGAAAACATAGAGAACTACATTAAACGCCTTGAAAAGTTGGAGGAAATCGCCAATTCCTTTAACGGCGTTGAGAGCTCTTATGCTATTCAGGCGGGGCGCGAAATACGTATTATCGTTAAGCCCGAGGCTGTAACCGATGATGAAATGGTGCTTATGGCACACGATATTTCGGCGCGTATTGAAAACGAGCTGGAATATCCGGGGCAGATAAAGGTAAACGTTATAAGGGAAAGCCGCGCAGTGGATTATGCTAAATAAATTCCACCTGTTGCAAAAACTTAAAAAAAGTGGTACAATACTCCTTGTCGTATGACAGGGGGTATTTTTTTATGCAGCTTAAAATTCAGAACGGAGTGGTTGAGCTTTCGGGTCAGCCGATACTTTCCTCCGTTAATATAGAGATAAACGATGCAAGCCGCATAGCCGTAGTCGGGCGGAACGGCTGCGGAAAAACAACCCTTTTAAAGCTTATTTCGGGCGAATACTCCCTTACTAAACGGGACAGCGACGAGGACAGCTTTTTTGCAGTATCGGGCAAGCCGCGCATAGGCGTTTTGGACCAGATGGTTTTTGACGATGAGGAAAGAACGCTGAAAGACGAGATACGCTCCGCTTATACCGATATTCTGGAAATGAAAGAAAGACTTGCCGCGGCGCAGAAAATAATGGAAAACGAGCAGACCGATGAAAACATACGGGAATATACAACCCTGCTTGACAGCTTTACTTTGTGCGGCGGCTTTTATTTTGAAAAGGAATACGAGGCGGCGCTAAAGCAATTCGGCTTTACCGAGGAGCAGAAAAGCCGCCCGCTATCTGAATTTTCGGGCGGGCAGCGCACCCGCATAGCCTTTTTAAAGCTTTTGCTTTCAAAGCCTGATATTCTGCTGCTTGACGAGCCGACGAACCACCTTGATATTTCGGCGGTGGAGTGGCTTGAAGAATACCTTTCGGGCTATAAAAAGGCTTTTGTGGTGGTATCGCACGACCGAATGTTTTTAGATAACACGGTGAATACCGTTTATGAAATTGAGCACGGCAAGACCTACCGTTATGCGGGCAATTACACGCAGTTTACCGTGGCTAAAAAGGAGCTGCGCGAGCGGCAGGCGCGGGAATACGAGGCGCAGAAAAAGGAAATAAAGCGGCTTACGGAGCTTGTGGAAAAATTCCGCTACAAGCCCACAAAGGCGGCAATGGCGCAATCAAAGCTAAAGCAGATTGAACGGATGAAGCCTATCGACGCGCCCGAGGCTTACGACCTGCGCACATTCCGCGCCGATTTTGAGCCGTCAGACCCCGGCGTGAAAGATGTGCTTTCGGTAGAAAAACTTAAAATAGGCTATACCGAGGTTTTATCGGAGGTGAGCCTGGAAGCAAAGCGCGGCGACCGAATAGGAATTATAGGCGGCAACGGGCTTGGAAAATCCACCTTTATTAAAACCCTTGTGGGTAAGACCCCCGCGCTCGGCGGCGTTTATAAGTTCGGACCCAGAGTGAATATAGGCTATTTCGACCAGCAAACCGCGCTTTATTCAAGCAGCAAAACCGTTTTGGATGATTTTATGGGCGCGTTTCCCGGAATTACCGATTTTGAGGCGCGCCGCGCGCTGGGTGCATTTCTTTTCAGCGGAGAGACGGTGTTTAAAACCGTTGATATGCTCTCGGGCGGGGAGCGGGTGCGGCTGGCGCTTTGCAAAATGTTTAAGCGCAGACCGAATTTCTTAATACTCGACGAGCCGACAAACCATATGGATATAGTGGGCAAGGAAACGCTTGAGGATATGCTGCTGAATTTTTCGGGAACGGTGCTTTTTGTCTCGCACGACCGCTATTTTATAAAGAAAATTGCAAGCAGCCTTATATCCTTTGAACCTGACGGCGTTAAATACTACCCTTACGGCTACGAGCAATATTTAAACAGCAAAAAAGCGCCGACAGCAGTACCCGAAAAACAGGTTGAAGTAAAGGAAAAGCCTAAAAAAAGCTTTACAACGCCCCTTAAAGAGCGCTCGCGGCTTGAGCGCGCAATAGCGAAAGCCGAGGAAAGGGTGGCGCTGCTTGAAGAAAAAACCGACGGTCTGCGGTGCGAGCTGGGTATGGAAGAAAACGCATCGGATTATTTAAAACTTTCCGAAATTAAAGAAGAACTTGACGAGGCGGAAACCGAGCTTGATACCGCTATGAACGAATGGGAAAAATTAAACGCCGAATACGAAGCGCTGATAACTGCCGATAATTAAAAAATTTATCGAAACGAGGAAAAAGTATGAATATATGGCATGATGTATCTGAAAACCGCATAAAACCCGAGGACTTTCTGGCGGTAATAGAAATTACAAGGGGCGATAAGAAGAAATACGAGCTTGATAAGGAAACGGGCTGCATAATTCTTGACAGAATTTTGTATACTTCAATGCAGTACCCCGCAAACTACGGCTTTATTCCGCGCACCTTGGCGGACGACGGCGACCCGCTGGACGTTTTGGTGCTCTGCAATGAGCCTATCGACCCGCTGGTGCTGGTTGAGTGCTACCCGATAGGGGTGCTTACAATGCTGGACGGTGGCAAAAACGACGAAAAAATTATAGCAATTCCTTTTAAGGACCCGACCTATAATGACTACCGCAGCGTGCATGACCTGCCGAGCCATTTGTTTGACGAAATGCGGCACTTCTTCTCGGTTTACAAGCAGTTAGAGGGCAAGCAGACCGCCGTGGACGAAATAGGCGACAGGGAAAGGGCGGTTGAAATAATTACACGCTGCATAAATTGCTATAACGAAAAATACGGTGACAAAAAATGATTTTTAATTTAAGCTGTGCCGTAAACGCCGCACAGACTATAGGCAGCTGGTATCCGTCCCTTAAAGCGGTGTATGCCGCAATAGGCGCGGTACTTTCAGCTATGGTGCTTTACAGAGTAGCCTATAAAATAATCGGGCTTTTTTTCACGCGGAAATTTGCGCCGGCGAAGAAGCAGCATAAATACGCCGTGGTAATAGCCGCGCGAAACGAGGAAAAGGTAATAGGCAACCTGCTTGACAGTATAAAAAAGCAGGACTACCCGCGCGAGCTTGTAACGGTTTTTGTGGTGGCGGATAACTGCACCGATAAAACCGCGGCTGTGGCGCGCGAGCACGGCGCAATTTGCTACGAGCGCTTTGATGACGAGCATAAAACTAAGGGCTTTGCGCTGCAGTTTCTGTTTGACAGAATAGGGGAGGATTACGGCAGGGAAAGCTTTGAGGGATATTTTGTTTTCGACGCGGATAATCTTTTAAAATCGGATTATATATCGCGTATGAACGACGCGTTTGACGCGGGCGAGAAGATAATTACCTCTTACCGCAACACAAAGAATTTTGACGAATGTTGGATAGCCTCTACATACGCGCTGCACTGGCTGCGCTCTATAAGGGCAAACCACCGCGCGCGGTCTGTTTTAAGGCTTGCAACAAACATACAGGGAACGGGCTTTCTTTTTTCAAATGAAATAGTGCGCGACGGCTGGAAGTATACCTCCCTTACGGAGGACCGCGCCCTCACCGCCGATGCGGTGGCGCAGGGCTACGCCATAACCTATAACGACGCCGCTGAATTTTACGACGAGCAACCCACAAGCCTTAAAATAGCGCTGCGGCAGCGGCTGCGTTGGTCAAAGGGGCATTTGCTTGCCTTTGCCGAAACAGGACCTTACCTGCTTTTAAACGTGTTTTGCGGTAAGCATTTTTTAAAAACGCGCTGGCAGGATGATAAAAAAGAAAAGAAGAAAAAAGGCTTTAAGGATATTTGCAAGGGCTTTTTGGAATCGGTAAGGCACCGCTTTGCCTCATACGACACGCTTATGCAGCTGACGCCCTTTTCGGTTATAAACATTGTGCGCTGGCTTTTGGTCTCGGTAATAGCCTACGGCTTTTACTGCTATGCTTATGGCATAGGCGGCGCGGCGGTATTTACCCGCGGCACCTACCTCGGGCGGTTTTTGCGCTTTTTATTCCCCATTGAAATAAACGTTTCTTCGGGTCTTCAGGCAATGGCGGTGGGTATGCTGCTGGCGGTGTGGCTTAGAATTTTATACAGGCTCGGCAAATACCTTGAAAACACGGCTGCTGCAATTTACATTTTTATTGTGGAGCATAAGCGCATTAAAAAAATACCCTTTTCAAAAATGCTGCTTTATATTTTCACATGGCCCACCTTTGATATAATCGGGCGGTACACCCAGTATGTGGCGCTGTTTAAAAAGGTTACCTGGAAGCCCATACCGCACGAAAGCAAGGTTACAATAGACGATATTCACGAGTCGGGCGAAACAAAAGAAACCGCGAATGTATGATAATTAAAGTCTAAACCGGAAAAACGCTTTTCTCTTATATAGGTTTATTACCCTTTTGCCCCTATCCTCGGCAAGTCTTTTAAAATCTGCCGCGCCGCCGGGGCCCTCCACATAGGTGACTACCGTATCGGCATACCGCAGCATTATATTATTGCGTTTTACTATTGCAAAGCGCAGCGGAGTTTTTATCAGCTCCTCGGGAAAAATTGTTTCCGAGGGGCTGAAATTTTTTATATCCTTTTTACGCTTTTCTAAATATGCCAAAACAACCTTATAGCTTATAAAAGGAAGCTCCTTCAAGGTATCGTATACCATCCAATCAAAGCTGCCCTCATTGCCGACGTAAAACATATCCGCTCTGTCCTTTTCAATAAGCTCCCGCAGGGTTTCTTTAAGTAAAGGTTTTACACTGTCGGGCGTGCGCCTGTGCCCGAAAAATGTTACGGTCATATTTATTTCCCCTCAATATTTTTTAAAAATATATTAAGTGGATATTTTATATCTACTCTGTCAACATTATAACACGCAGATACTTTAAAATCAACGTTGGATAATAAATATCCAATTGAGATGCTTGAGGGTGTAAAATATGGCGAAAAGTCTTTTTCTTATAAAAGGGAATATTTGCGCAGAGCGTGTCAGGCTGGGCAGAGCATTGCAAAAGCCGCCTATGACGCAGGATGACTTAGCACGCAAGATACAATTTATGGGTATGGATATGACGCCGCTTATTATTTCGCGTATAGAGAAAAATCAGCGCCATGTGTGCGATGCCGAACTCAGAATACTTGCAAAAGCATTGGGTGTTACAATGGACTGGCTTTGCGGCGACAGTGACGAGATTAAAATAAACTGAGGTTATTTTATGGTTACGAAGAGTTTATCAATATGAAATACAATGAGCTTGCAACGGTTTCGGGCGTAACGCCGTCAACTGTTTACAGCCTTATGGACGCAAGCCGTAAGGATTTATCGGTAATTACGCTGAAAAAGCTTTGCGACGGACTTGATATGACGATAACGGAGTTTTTCGATGATGAGCTTTTTAAAACGCTCGAACAGGAAATCAGATGAAAAGAATAATTGATACGGAGAATGTCAATATAATCGGTGCACGGATAAAAATTGCAAGAGAAAATGCCGGAATGAGTCAAAAACAGCTTTCTGAAAAGCTGGAATTAGAGGCGGTATATACCTGCCGTGGTTCAATTTCAAGAATTGAAAACGGAAAGCGTGCCGTAACCGATATCGAAATAGACGCAATTTCAAAAATACTGAACGTATCACTGGATTTCCTATTTGGCAGGGAGTGACAAATATGGCGAAAGGTCTTTTTAATAACACACCGACGGCATAGTTTCCACGAAACAAAAAAGAACTGGACCGCTTGCGGTTCAGCTCCTTTTCATCTGTCAATATTATATGCGGCATAAAATCATGCAGAAATTCAGCCTCCCTTGCCTTAAAGGGAGGGGATTGTGCTATATACCGTTAATCAGCTTTTTAATTGCTTCGGCGGCGGCGTTTCCCCTGCCTGTGCTGCGGTATTCGCCGCGATCCTGCGGCTTTATGGGCGGCTCGTCGCTCCAAACGGCGGTAACCCCCGAAACACCGCGCTTTTTAAGCTCATAGCGCATTACCCGCGCTAAGGGGCAAACGCTTGTTTTTGATATATCTGTCACCCTGATGCGCGTGGGGTCGGTTTTATTGCCCGTTCCCATAACGCTTATCAGGGGGATTTTTCTTTTATACGCCTGCTCCGCTAAAAAAAGCTTTGCGGTCACATTATCCACCGCGTCTATCATAACATCGAATTTTTCAAAGGGTATTTTGCTTTCGGGCGTTATAAATTCGCAAACGGGAATTATATTGCACCCGGGGTTAATATCCCTGTACCTTGCGGCGGCAATATCGGTCTTATTTTTCCCGACTGTAGAACTAAG
>OGDU01002345.1_pt1 | contig 12337 bp, 7 predicted proteins | sample 1570371 | NCBI WGS metagenome assembly OGDU01 (sample SAMEA2581977, study PRJEB24529) | metagenome | biome: Human gut stool | place: China | collected 2011
GTACCGGTCACAACGCACAATCCTTTGGCATTGGCTTGTTTGGCCGTCGCCATGATCATGCGGTAACCTTCCGGATCGACGCAGATCGGTTTTTCGAGGAAACTGTGTACCCCTTTTTCGGTGGCGTATTTGAAGTGTTCCGGACGGAAAAACGGGGGCGTGGCGATGATTACCACGTCTACGCCGGAATCGATCACGTTTTTATAGGCATCGAAACCGGTGAAGCATTTGTCGTCGGCTACTTCGATCTGGTATTTGTCTTTCAGCGTGTTTTTCAATCCCTGCAGACGGTCGTCGAATACGTCGCCAAGCGCCGTGATCGTAACTCCGTTGGCGGCGGCCAGAAAGTTCTCGGCCGCTCCCGAACCGCGTCCGCCGCAGCCGATCACGCCGGCTTTCAGTTCTTTTCCGTCGGCCGCTTTGTCGGGCAATTCCGGAATGTAATATTCCCCGGGCGCCTTCAACGGTACGTAAGCCGTCTTTTTGCTGTTTCCGCACGAGGAAAGAAGCGGTGAAAAGCCCAGCGCTCCGGCTACGCCGGCCACTGCCGAATAGGAGAGGAACTCCCTTCTGGTAATTTTGTTATCCTTGCTCATAATAGTTAATGTTTAGGTTTTATTGATTTGGTTTCTTTTTTGTCGGACAAGCTCTGACGATTACGGTTGCTGACCCTCGGCGGGTTCGCATACGACCCGGAACCCGATGCTGCGGATATCCGAGTACCACCAGATACTTTTCGGATTTTGCGGATCGGTTTTCAGCCATTTGTCGTGCTCGGTATGTCCGCGGGCGGCCGATCGCAGATCCGCCGCGTCGTCGGAGAACTGACCGCCGCGCACTACGTGTTCTTTCCCCGATGCGGGGCCTTTCGGATCGACTACGCCGTCGGGCATTTTCGCGTAGGCGTCTTCGGCATACCAGTCCGAGCAGTATTCCATTACGTTGCCGAGCGTATTTTTAAGCCCGAACGGGTTGGCTTGTACGAACGACGGCTCCTGGGTTTTGTTCTTGCTGTTTTTTGTATAGACGACGTAACGGTTTATGTTGGTCGTGTCGGCATCGAAGAATTTCCGCCAGAAGCCCTGATCGGAGAGTTTCTTCGGATCGCCGGCGAAGAAGTAGGGCGTTTCCGTTCCGCCGCGCGTCGCGTATTCCCATTCGGCTTCGGTCGGAAGCCTGTAGGTGCGGCCCTCCTTTTCGGAGAGCCAGCGGCAAAACGCATCGGCCTGATGCCAGTCCACGAAGATCACGGCTTCGTTGTCCCCGCTCGAAAACCCCTGTTTGCCGCGCAGGGCGCGGTGCGAAGGATCGAACGCTTCGTACTGGGCGTTGGTGATCTCGGTGACGGACATCCGGAACGGTCGGGAGATGACCACTTTGTGGATCGGCGTCTCGTCGTAGTCTGCGCCCGGTCCGCCGGAACCCATGTAGAACCAGCCGGCCGGGATTTCCGCGAACCGGATCGTCGGGCCGGGCTCCCCGGCCGAACAAACGTTTCGGCCGAGGAGGAGCAGCAGGGCGGTAAAAAGTGTTTTTCTGTTCATCGCAGAAGTGTTTTATTCGTTGTCCGCAGGTTCGGCGATCGTTATTTTCAATCGTGCGACGACTTTGCTTTCGCCTTCGAACGTGGCGTTCCGGGCGACGAATACGGCGTCGTATTCCCCTGCGGTTTCGTAAATATATGAATAATTGTCGGCTCTGGCATTCATGGCTTTGACCGGAATACCGTAATTGGCGGTTCCTTCGCCGTCGATTTTCCCGGCGTATTCGTATTTGTGTCCTGCTTCGCCCGAATAGAAGGTGATGTAGTCGGGGTTGCCGCTGAAGTTGAAGTATACCTCTTTGCCGGCTTCATAGACATTGCCGCTGTCGGGAGTCACCCCGAACGAAACGTCTTCCAGCACCTCCCCGCAGGAGATCAGGCACAACAGAAAGGCCGTAATAAACGTGATGATCAGATTCTTTTTCATCGTATCGGTGATTAAGTCCTTTACCATAAGGGATTTTGTTTGATCGAGAAGTTGGTAGCCAGTTCCTTGCTCGGTATTGGATACCAGTTGTGGCGGTACTCGGTGTAGTCGGCGATTCCGTCCGCATAGCTTTTGTTCGCGTGCCAGCGGGGATCGGCCACCTGCGCCCGGCGCTCCGTGGTCATGGCTTCGACGTAGAGTCCCCAGCGGATCAGGTCCAGACGGCGCAGGCCTTCGAAGCAGAGTTCGCGGCCCCGTTCGTCAATGATGAGCCGGCGGAAATCCTCCTGACCGAGACCTGCGACAGCCGGATAGTCGGAATTGGCCCGTCGGCGCACCTCGTTGATACATTCGTACGCCAGAGTCGTCGGACCGCCGTAAGCTTCGTTTTCGGCTTCCGCCAGCATCAGCAGTACGTCCGAATAGCGCAGCACGGGAAAATTGATCGGCGTGTAGTCCTTGTCCTTCGTGTCGGAAAGTTCGTATTCGCGGCGGAACTTGCCTGCGTTGCAGTAAACGTACTGTTTGTTGTTGAGGTTGCGCCACAGTTTCTCCCCGTTGCGGTAGTAGTATTCGCAGATATTCCACTCCCGGCGCACGTCGTTCGGATCGTCGAACAGGTCGAACAGTTTGAGCGTCACCGATACGTACCCGTAACCGAATCCGTAGGCGTCGTTCTGGTTGTTGTAAACGCCGTTGTAGCTTCCGACGCAGCCGCCCGTGGTGTGGCCGTCCTGATTGTTGCCCTTGAATTCGATTTCCCAGATGCTTTCGCGGTAGGTGAGGTCGTAGATATCCTTGCTGAGGTTGGTGAACACCTCTTTGTAGTCGGGATTCAGCGTATGGAGCCGGCTGTTACGGACTTTGCGCGCCCAGTATGCGGCCTTTTCGAAAGCCTCCTTGCCTTTGTAGAGGGGGAAGCCGCCCATTTTCAGATAGACGCGGGCGAGGATGCCTTGGACGGTCGATTTCGAGATGCGGCCCGGTCCGTTGAGCTGGTCGGCCGCCCTGACCTGTCCTACGACGTCCTCCATTTCGGTTGTGATGAAGTCGAAAACCTCTGCGGCCGGGGTCGAGGGCATCTGAAGCGCCTCCATGTCGGTGTCGCGGGTCGATTTGAGGCGTAAGGGCACGTCGCCCCAAAGGCTCGAAAGCGTGAAGAAATAGTAGGCGCGCAGGAATCGCACTTCGCCCATGTACTGGGCGATGAGTGTTTCGTCGATCGGCGAGCCCTGTATGTATTCGAGGAACGAATTGGCGCGGTCGATACCCGTGTAGAGATTCGCCCAGAGGTTGTTCAGCGTCGCGTTCGTATAGGTATAGTTGTTCAGAAACAGTTCCTGCTTGGTATAGTTGCGGTCGTAGTAGCTCAGGTCGTCCTGCAGGTTGAAGGCATAGAACCAGTCCCGGCCGTAGAACGACAGGTCGGACAGCGGTGCGTAAACGCCGACCAGTGCTTTCTGAACGCTCTCCTCGTCCTTGTACGAGGTTTCCGGAGATACGAAACCCGCAGTCTCGACGTCGAAGAAATTGCAGGAGCCCAGCGTTATGCCTGCGATGAATATAAAAAGTAGTTTTTTCATGATTGTTGTTTTTAGAATACGACGTTGATTCCGAAGTTGTAGACGCGTGAGCGCGGGTAGGCCGACCAGTCGTATCCGGGTGTGAGCGCCGTATTTTTGGTCGAAACTTCGGGGTCGTAACCCGAATAGTCGCTCCATGTCACCAGATTTTGCGCCGAGAAGTAGACGCGCAGCTTCTGGACGAAGAATTTCTTGGTGATCTTGGAGGGCAGGGTATAGCCTAACGAGAGGTTTTTCAGGCGCAGGAACGAGCCGTCCTCCACCTCGAAGGTCGAATACTGGGAGGAACCCCAGCCGCCCACGCGCGGAATGTCGCTCATCGGATTTTCGGGAGTCCAGCGTCCGCAGTACTCCTTCCAGCGGTTGTAGCCGACCTCCGATTTGCCGCGTACGAATTGCGTGCGCGCGGCGTTGAGGATGTCATTGCCGTAATTCCATTGGAAAAAGACGTTCAGGTCGAAGCCGAAGAATTCGAAGGTGTTGTTGAAACCTCCCGTGTGCAACGGCTGTCCGCGTCCGATGATCGTACAGTCGTCGGCATTGACCGTGCCGTCGCCGTTGATGTCGCGGAAGCGCGCGTCGCCCGGCTGCACGCCCGAACGGCCGGTGCCGTTGTCGGGAATGTCGGCTTTGAGGACCCATTTGCCGTCGACGTTGTCGAAGTCGTCGTATTTGTAAGTCCCTTCGTAGATATAGCCGTAAAGCATGCCCATCGGCTTGCCGATTTTGGTGATATAGGCGTTGTTATAGGAGATGACATTGACAATGCTCTCCTGATTGTGCGACAGCGCCAGCACCTTGTTGCGGTTGAAGGCGATGTTGAAATCGGTCGTCCAGCGGAAGTTTTTCGTGTTGAAATTCTCGGTCTGGAGTGTGAATTCCCATCCCTGATTCCGGACTTTTCCGATATTCATGGTGTTGGTGGAGAAGCCCGACGAAGGCGGAATGTCGGCGGACAGCAACAGGTCGGAGGTAATCTTGCGGTACCAGTCCACGGCGATCGTAAGCCGGTTGCGGAACAGCCCCAGATCGACTCCTGCATCCCACTGCGTGGTGGTTTCCCATTTGAGGTTCCGGTTGCCCAGATTGACGATGATGTTGCCCGTGGTGTTGCTGTTGTCGAACGGGTACTCCGATCCCTCCGTGGCGTACATCTGCGTCCGGTATGCGTATTCCGAAACGCGGTTGTTGCCCGTTTGTCCCCAGCTGGCCCTGAGCTTCAGGTTGGAGACGACCTTGTTCTGACTGAGGAACTTTTCGTTGGAGATGTTCCATGCGGCCGAGGCCGACGGGAAGTAACCCCAGCGGTTGTTCTTGGCGAACTTCGAAGAGCCGTCGGCGCGGAACGTCGCCGTGAAGTAGTACCGGTTGTCGTAGTTGTAGTTGATGCGCGACAGGAACGACATCAGCGTCCATTCCGCCGAATTGTAGGTCGAAACCACCGGGGAGCCTTCGCCGAATCCGTTGATGCCCAGATGCTCGTTGGGAATATGCGTGGCCTTCATGTAGGTATTCCTGTAGCGGCTGCCCTGCATGGTCTGTCCCAAAAGGATGTCGAATTTGTGCTTTTCGTCCTTGTCGAAGGCGGTCTTGTAGGTCAGGGTGTTTTCGTTGACCCACTGTTGGGTCGATTTGTTCTGCACCGATGCGTTGACTCCGTCCGAACGGTATTTGTTACCCGTGCGCGAACGCGAACCGTTGAATTGCTCGTTCGAATAATCGTCCGTCAGGAATCCGCCCATAACCTTTACTTTCAGGTCTTTGATGATTTCGTATTCGACATAGGCATTGGCCCTGAAATAGTTGTTGATGCGTTTGCGGTATTCGTCCGAAACGATGTGGATCGGATTTACCCGGAAGTCCTGTGACGGGTTGATCGAGGGGTCGACCCACTCGTTGATCAGGTCGTCGTCGCCGACCGATACGAACGGACGGTAGCTCCATACGTTGGGCAGCAGGTTGGCGCTGCCCGTGTAGTTGGTCTGCGACGGAGAGTCGCCGGTCTGCAGGATGCGCGAGTAGTTCGCCATCGCCTGCACGTGCCATTTCTTGGCGAAGCGGTGGTCGATCGTGGCGCGGCCTTGATAACGGCTGTAATTCGAATTTTTGATGATGCCGTCCTGATCGAGCATGGAAAGCGTCGTGCTGAACCGCGTGGAGCGGTTGCCGCCCGACAGATTGACCGAGTACTTCTGTACGGGAGCCGTCCGGAAGATTTGATCCTGCCAGTCGATGCTCTTTACGTTGCGGTAATCCTCGATCGTGCCCCCTTCGCCCAGATAGGTTTTGTTGAAGTCGGCTTCGGTCATGATCTCCTGCTGGAGCGTAACGAACTCATAGGCGTTCATCAGGTCGATTTTCTTGGATATCTGAGCGAATCCCCAGCTTGCGTCGAAAGTCACCTTCGTCGTTCCGGGAGTGCCCAGTTTGGTGGTGATGATCACCACGCCGTTGGCCGCGCGGGCTCCGTATATCGCGGTTGCTGAAGCGTCTTTGAGAATGCTGATCGAAGCGATGTCCGAGGGGTTGAGGGCACCCATCGAGGTATCTTCCAGCGGGAAACCGTCGATGACGTAGAGCGGCGAGTTGGACTGCGTGATGGAGTTGCTGCCGCGGATGACGATATTCATCTCCTCGCCGGGCATGCCTTCGTTCGAAGTTACCTGCACGCCGGCTACGCGGCCCGCGAAGGCTTCGCCGATGTTGCCGGCGTCGGTTTTGAGCATGTCGCCGACGTTGGCGCGTCCCACGCTGCCCGTCAGGTCCTTGTATTTCACTTCGCTGTAGCCGACGACCACGACTTCGTCGAGACGGGCGTCGGTGGCGGTCAGCACGACGTTTATCTCGGTTTTCTGACCTACGGGAACTTCCTGCGACACCATGCCCAGAAAAGAGAACACGAGACTTGCGGTCGGCGGTACGTTCGAAAGGACGTAACGTCCTTTCGAATCGGATACGGCGCCCCGGTTCACCTCTTTAATGATGACGGTGGCTCCTTGCAGCGGCAGGCTGTCGGGACCCATTACGGTGCCGACGACCTTATGTCCTTTGGTCTGCGCCCCGGCAGGTCCCGCCATCCCCGCGAAGAGTACGGGGAGAATCAGCCAGAGCCGTAAGTTGCGGCGCAGTGCATTATATATACGAATCATCTTGTTTGGTTTTTTAGGTTTTTGCTTTGCCGGTTCGTTCCCTGCGCAGATATCCTGTCTGCGCAGGGAATGCTTCCGGTCGTTATTCCTTGACGCAGCGGATTGTTTGGGCATTTCCGCGCTGGAAGGTGTAGAGCGGATCGACCTCTTTCCAGTCGTTCTTGAATGCCAGACAGCAGCTCTTCGTTCCGGCGGAGGGAGCCGAGGTCCAGTAATAGTAGAACGAACCGCGGTTCAGTGCGCCGGAGCTGTAGTAGCGGCACCCGTTGTAGGGGAACCATGCCTGCTCGCCCGAACCCGTGGCTGCGTAGTAGAGATACCATCCGCGTTTGGTCGGACTTGTGTTTACGACGTTGTGTTGAGCTGGGTCGGTGGTGTTTTCTCCCGTTTTCGTGAAGATCGAGAAGGCATCCTTGCCCGGAATCCTGTAGCCGGGGGGACACGGGTCGTAGATCGACTTTTGATGAGTCGCGGTCAGCCCCTCCTCGCCCTGCGGATTGCCCCAGAGGTAGTTGTTGCGTCCGGCGAAAAGCCAGTCCGCCGCCTTGAGGAAGGTTACGGGATTCTGGATCGCATTGGCGATCGTTCCGGTGGATGCGTCGGAAGCGGCGACGCTCACCTTGGTTACGGATCCGTAGAGGGTCGGTTCGGTCATGTCGTAGAATTTCGACGAGCCGGGGATCGGGTCCTTGCGCCCCCATTGGTAGGACATGCCCAGCGAGCCGGTGTCGTCCAGCGCCGATGTGGCGCCCAGACTGCGGTCCATGAAGGTATAGCTGTTGCCGTATTTATTGGCCATGTAAACCTGATCGGCGGGGAGGTCCGTACACCAGATATGCCAGCTCCACATGATGCGGCCCTGCTGGTCCTTGACCGCGATGAGGGCGTTGCCCTTGCCGGCCGAGGTGTTGAACGAGACGATGCCGTCGCTGAGTACCAGTTCCGAGATCAGTCCGTCGGTCGTCTCCCACAGCAGTTCGGCCGAGGCGGGGGCGATTGTCGCCGGTGCCGTGAGCGGATTGCCGAGGTAGTCGGTGAAGCCGCCGCCGGGGATAATGCCTTCGCCGCCGTTGCCCATTACGGTCGCATCGAAACTGCACCGCGCCTCCTTGTCGACGATGTAGCAGTTGGCCGTTCCCTGTGCGCTGAGGTTGAGCGCCGGGAGTTCGTGGGTGATCTTGACTTCTCCTTCCGCGGGAGTCTCGCTGTCGGTCGCCGTGAACTGATCGAGCGGAAGCGAAACGGAAATCGCGCTCCCTTCCGGACTGGATTGGGCGGGCCGTTTGTTGAAAAGAAACGTGTAGCGGTCCGTGCTGACCAGATAATACATGTTGGCGGCCTGCGTCAGGTCGCAGGGAGCGAGGCCGATGGTAAATTCGATTTTATCGGCCAGCGACGGGGCTTCGTTGAACGTGTAGGTGATGCTGTTGGACGATCCTCGGAGCTGAGCGTCGGGATCGGTCAGGTCGAAGTCGCATGCACCCGCGAAATTTACGCCTTCGGCCGTAATCTTGACGGAATTGACCTTCTCGGAAGCGTATTTCCCTTCGGAGGTGAAGTCGAACGAGAGCTGCGCCGTGGCGGCCTTTTTGCGGAAAACGAACTGCGATTCGCTGGCCGCTTTGACCTTTTCGCACCGGGCGGTCATGATGTTGTTGGCGCCTGCGGTCCGGGCGTTCTGCATGGTGCCGATGACGACCGGAGCCGTAAAGCCGTTCATGGCGCTTACGGCAGGATAGACGGCGTAAAGGGGCGTTTGTTCGAAATCGAGCGAACCGTTGAATTTTCCGGTTGCGGTGCCGATGCCGGTTGCGACGTCGAATGTGCCGGCGTGCAGGCCGTCGGTGACGGTAATGGCGTCGTCGACGAGCCAGACGGTCGCTCCGGTTTCAGCGGCGCCGGTTCGCGTCGTCGAACTTTTATCCGTGACGCCTGCCTCCGGAATGATCGCCGTAAGCCCCGAAAGCCGGTTGCCGAATCCTGTCGTCGGGGGAACCTGCTGCGTTTGCTCCGGGTCGTCCGAACAGCCGAGGAGTGCCGTGCAGACGGTGAGCGTTAGAAGTTTTCTGATGGTCATGGTTGCGGTTTTTAGGTGTGTCGGTCGTTATTTGTAGATCGGTCCGTAGGTCGCGCAGGCGCGATAGTCGGAACCTTCCGGGTCGGAGCCGAAGGCGCCCCATGCCGAGGGGCGGAAGAGCCGGTCGGCGTCGAGGTTGTGCATGGCTACCGGAATGCGGAGCATCGCGGCCAGCGTGACGAGGTCGGCGCCGACGTGTCCGAAACTGATGGCGCCGTGGTTGGCTCCCCAGTTGTTCATCACCGAATAGACGTCGCGGAAAGCGCCGTGGCCTGTCAGGCGGGGGGCGAACCATGTCGTCGGCCACGTGCGGTCGGTGCGCTTGTTGATGATCTCGAAAATCTCGTTATCGACGTTTACGGCCCAACCTTCGGCGATCTGCAATACGGGGCCGAGTCCTTTCACGAGATTCAGGCGACACATGGTCATCGGCATTTCGCCGCGGGTGAGGAAGTGCGACGAGAATCCGCCGCCGCGCATGTATTCGCGTCCTGCCGGGTACCATGTCGTGGCTTGGAGACATGCTTCCGCTTCTTTGTCGGATATCTCCCAGAACGGCTTCATTGCGGGATTGCCCGCCGCATCGGACTGCTGTCCCGTGGCGTCGAGCGTGCAGGAACCCGAATTGATGAGGTGGATGATGCCCCCTGCGGCGCGGCCCGTGAGCCGGCGGCCCGTGACGCGCTCGACGGCTTCGGGGGACCAGAACGTGCGTACGTCGGCGAAGAGCTGCGCCCGGTTGGTCAGCAGGTGCAGCAGGAGCATCGAAGCGCCGTTGAGCGTGTCGTTTTCCGTGGCGAAGGTGACTGCTTCGCGGATGCCGTTCCAGTCGAACGACGAGTTGAGGATCGCTTCCGGGAAGTCGCCGTCGGGTCGGAAGTCGGTCCACTGGCGCTGCCCTTGGAAGCCCCCGGCAATGGCGTTGTGGCCCATGGCCTCCTCTTCGAAGCCCATTTCGGCCAGTTTCGGATTGCCGTGCATCAGGTCACGGAAGATGAGTGTCATCTTTACGACATATTCCCAGACGGCGTCTTTTTGTTCGCGTGAATAGACCAGATGCGCGGGGTTGCAGTCGCTGCCTTCGTTGGGCTTGCAGTATTTTTCGACCCACTCCATGGCGCGGGCGAACTCCTCCTTGTCGTAGATGCCCAGTTCGATGCGGCGTTCGATCTCCGAGCAGTCTACCGCTTCATTGCGCATGCCGAGGTACTCCTGAAAGAAATCGGGGTCGGGCATAGAGCCTGCGATACCCATCGACACCGAACCGATCGAGAGATAGGATTTGCCCCGCATCTGCATGACGGCGACAGCGGCGCGGCCGAAACGCAGGAGTTTTTCGCGTACGTCGGCGGGAATCGTATCATCGCCCATATCCTGTACGTCGCGGCCATAGATGCCGAAGGCGGGCAATCCCTTCTGGTTGTGCCCGGCCAGTGCCGAAGCCAGATAAACGGCGCCCGGACGTTCCGTGCCGTTGAAACCCCAGATGGCTTTGGGGATGAGCGGGTCCATGTCGATGGTTTCGGCGCCGTAGCACCAGCAGGGGGTGACCGAAAGGACGGCGCCTACATTGCTGTCGCGGAATTTGTCGGTGCAGGCCGCGGCTTCGGCGACCCCGCCGATCGTGGTGTCGGCGATGACGCATTCGACGGGCGAGCCGTCCGAATAACGGAGTTCTTCGCTGTAGAGACGCGCTACGCGCTGTGCCATGCCCATGGTCATTGCTTCGAGCGATTCGCGGATTCCGCCGCGGCGGCCGTCGATGATCGGACGGATGCCGATTTTAGGGTGTGAAGTGGTCATATTCTGTGTTTTTCAGATTGTTTGTTCGTGTCGGCTATTCGGCTTCTCGGCGGCGGTTCAGGGTCGTGAGCAGGAAGCCGGTGAGGAAAATGACCGTCGTGCCGAAGACGATCGTCAGGTAGGTGTGCAGCGGACTGTGGAAACGGTAGAAGGGCGAACCTTCGTTGATCAGCGGCGAGAGACTCATCCACGCGATGGTCAGCAGTCCGAGGATCACGGCGACGACCGCATGGGCCCGGCGCACGGTCTTGCAGACGACGCCCAGCAGGAACAGTCCGAGCATGCCGCCGCTGAAGATCGATGCCAGCTTCCACCATGCGTCCAGCACGCCGTCGATGCGCATCATCAGCAGTCCGACGACGATGCCGAGCGTGCCGACGACGAACGAGGTGGCGTAGAGCGTACCCATATTCTGCTTTTCGGTAAGCTCCTTTTTCGAGAGGCGTTTGGCGAAGTCGGTCAGTACGATGGTAGCCGAGGAGTTGATGCTCGTGGCGACGGTCGACATGCCGGCCGAGAAGAGCGATGCGACGACCAGTCCGGTCAGTCCGGTGGGCAGCCCGTGGACGATGAACCACGGGAAGACCTGATCGGACGGCGTGCCGGCGGGGAGCAGTTCGGGCCGGGCCGTATAATAGGAAAAGAGCGCCGTGCCGATGTAGACGAAGACGAGCGAGACGGGGATGTAGAGCAGACCGCCGAAGAGTGTCGATTTCACGGCTTCGGCCGTCGATTTGGTGGTCATATAGCGCTGTACGTAGTTCTGGTCGATGCCGTAGTTCTGCATGTTGACGAACAGGCCGTAGATGAGCACCACCCAGAAGGTCGGTTCCGTAAGGCTCGCACCGAAGCTCCCGAGGCTGAACTTGCCGTGGGCCGAGGCTATCTCGAAGAGTTGCCCGGGGCCTTCGGGCATCGTGAAGGTGAGGATCGCGGCGCAGGCGATGGCCCCGACGATGAGGATGATGCCCTGGATGGCGTCGGTCCAGACCACGGCGGCGATACCGCCCAGCAGGGTGTAGATCAGCGTGGCGATGCCCGTGCAGACGATGATGGTCTGGATGTCCCAGCCGAACATGGTGTTCAGCGGCAGGGCCAGCAGCAGCAGGATCGAGCCCACGCGGGCGAGCTGCGTCAGCAGGTAGCAGACCGCCACGTAACAGCGGGCCCAGTAGCCGAAGCGCATTTCGAGGTAGTGGTAGGCCGAGACGCTGTCGATTCCGCGGTAGAGCGGTATGAAGACCTTGGCCGCGAGCCACGTGGCGATGGGGATCGAGAGGCTGAATACGAACGGGTTCCAGTTACCCTTGTAGGCGTCGCCGGGGAGTCCGAGGAAGCTGATGCTGCTGACGAACGTGGCGAAGATCGACATGCCCACGACCCAGGTGGGCAGCGATCCTTCGGCGGCGGTGAATGCCGCGGCGCCCTTGCGACTGCGGAAGTAGAACGAGCAGCCGAAGAGGGCGACGCCGCCCACGAAGATGAAGAAGACGAGGTAATCGAGTACCGTGATTTCCATAGATTGGTAGTTTTGGAAGGGTTATATTTTGCAGGATGCACCCAGTTTTTCGAGCGCGCTGCGGATTTTGTCGCGTTCCTCGCTCCGGAATTTCCGGTAAGGGTATGAGAGATAGTCGTCACAGATACCCAGCAGCGAGAGTGCACATTTGACGCCTTTCAGGTAACTCGATCCGTATTTGCCGACGGTGTAGAGCGACGTGCTGATCTGCATGATTTTCTGCTGAAGCGTGTGCA